>Ga0265298_10008813_pt1 | contig 12080 bp, 23 predicted proteins | sample AusTroGonzalo_MG_3_FD_193486 | JGI IMG/M metagenome (GOLD analysis project Ga0265298, IMG submission 193486) | Bovine rumen microbial communities from tropical cattle in Woodstock, Queensland, Australia - Gonzalo_01 | ecosystem: Host-associated > Mammals > Digestive system > Stomach > Rumen ...
GGCATTGACGGAGACTTTGGTTCCGCAACGCTGGCAGCGGTGCAGAAGTTCCAGCAGGAGCACGGACTGATCGTTGACGGCGTGGTCGGGCCTATGACATGGGACGCCCTGGAGAAGGCCGTGACGGAAAAAAATCAGGAACAGGCGGAATCAGTGAAAACCTATTCCGTGACGATCACGGGGCTGGACCTGACACAGGCGCAGGCTTTTTTGAACAAATATCCCGGCGCGGTGATTACTGAAGGGAGTGAAGGAAAATGAATCTCTATCAGTGGCTCTGCCTTCTGGGCGTTCAGGGAATGATCACGACGATCATCACGCTTGTGATCACGAAGAAGTTCAACAAAGCAGAGAAGAAGGCGGAGGAAGCCAGGGCAAAAGCGGACCAGGCGAACAGGACAGCGGAAAAGGTCGCAAAGGCCACGTCAGAAGGCGTGAAGGCACTGCTGAAGGACCGTCTGTTGCAGGGCTACAAGCACTATATCAATAACGTGGGCTGGGCAGACGAACACGACCGGGACAACATGAAGAATATTCACGCTCAGTATCACGCCCTGGGCGGAAACGGTGACATGAATGATCTCCGGCGGACGTTCCGGCACCTGCCAACCATGCAGGGCGGTCCGCCGACGGAAGTATCAGACGAAGAATAAAAGGAGGATGTCAAAATGAAATGGGACTGGAAGAAGTTTCTGATCGCCGCGCTGATCCGTGCCGTGAGGACGTTCGCGCAAACTTTCGCGTCGATGATTGCAGTGGGAGCAGCCTTTTCGGAAGTGGAATGGCTCCGTGCTCTCAGTGTGGCTGGAGTAGCCTTTGTCCTCTCTATTCTGACAAGCCTTGCGACGGGCCTGCCGGAAGTGGAAGCGAAACCTCCCGCGGAGGATGAAGAAGCATAAAAAGAATATTATACTTGTTTTACTTTTCCACAAATCAGAAACCAAAATGCCTGGAAGCAATTCCGGGCATTTTTTTATTGATTTTCTTCACTTTTTTCAGAAAAACGCTTGACACTTAGTACCAAGTGTGATATATTATAACCGTACCAAGGAGGTACAAAAAAACGGAAAGGAGGGATGCCAATTGGATGAGGAAAACAAAGAAGCCCTGCAGGAAGCAATCCTCAAAGCAATCGGCGCTGAACCGGACGAAGTAGAAAAGATCGAGCTCCACATCGTCTGGAAGCCGAGCAAGGGAAAGCCCAAGCAGAGCTGACAAGCCCGGGGCGGCGGGTGCCGCCCCAATCTTCCCCTTTATCCTACAGTACAGACCAGACAGAGTCAAGAGGTGATATCCGTGAAATTCAAGGTCACAGAGGAAAACAGACCGGGAAAATACGATAAGAAAGAGTATGACAGACAGTACGCGAAAGAAAACCTGCAGCAGATCAAATTCTCGCTGAATAAGGAAACAGACGCGGATATTCTGGAATGGCTGAGCAAGCAGCCGAACAAGGCAGGGTATCTGAAAGAACTGATCCGGAAGGATATGGCTGAAAAGAAGGGTAAATAAATAATTATACTTGATTTATTTTACCGCAAGTAAGAAACGCAGAAAAATACCGGTCGAGCGAATCGACCGGCATTTTTTTATTTGCGGAGATCTTTCATCCAGGCCACAATTCCAAGCTTTCCTTTGAGGAAGAAGAAGTGCGGAAGTCTGGGTTCGAGTTTATCCGCGTTTGGTGGAGCATAGGTAATCAAAGTCGAACCGCGGCGGAAGTCCGGAAGGCTGGCGAGGCCTTCCGGAATCTTTCCGTCAAAAATCTTTTTACCTTCATGGTATCCATCAGGATCCGGCGGCGGATCATCAGGATCATAGGCGTGGGGATGACCGTTGAACCAGTTGATGTAAATGACAATGCGACCGTCATTATAGATATAGGCCTTTTCCAGAAACTTCTGAATGATGAAGATACGGTTCTGTTCGTTATCCAGGTCCGTCATCATCAGACGGAGAAACTTCAGAAAGTCATCCTTAGTAAACACATCAACACATTCCAGACGCTTCCTTGCAAGAGTGATTTCAACGTCAGTCTTCTGCTTTTCCAGATCTTCCATCCGCCTGGAGATCCTGGGACGGGCGGAGGGGGGCATATCAATGATACTATCGACCAGCTTATCCAGATCCAGCTCGATACCGCGGAGCCTGGCTTCAAGATCCCTGATCTCCTGCATTTCAAAACCGGTGTTATATTCGGCTTCGATACAGTCGGCCATGATTTCAAGAACAGGGCGGTTCTTGTCCATGAGAAAATCAGAGATGATGCGGCAGATCGCATATTCAATATCATCTTTACGGAGAGAATTACTGTTGCAGGATTTGCTGTTCTTCTTCCTTGAATGACAAGTGTAGTAGTAGTGATACTTACCGGTTCTGCTGACACCGCCATCACCTGCCATGCGATCACCGCACTCACCGCAGAAAAGCTTTCCAAGAAGATAATAGTGAGTACCGGGCTTTCTGGAAGCTGCCGGTGCGTGGCGATTATGATTGAGACGTTCCACAGCCATTGTATAAAGACCGCTCTCAACGATCGGAGTGGCACAGCCCTCAATCACACGACCGGAATAACAGAGGTCTCCCATATAGACGGTATTGTTGATCATATTCGGGATGGTAGACTGCTGGAAGGAACGACCGTGCTTGAATTTAATGCCGCGCTGATTCATATCATTGACGATGTCAACAGTCTTTTCGCCATGGGCATAGCGTTCAAAGATTTCCTGGACAATAGGAGCCTCTTTCGGATCAGGGATCAGATGATGATCTACATGGCGGTATCCGAAAGGAATGTTTCCGCCAGGGAACCATCCTTTCAGAATACTTTCCCGCTGGCCGCGCTTGATGTTTTCTGAAAGATTCCGGGAATAATACTCAGCCATGCCCTCCAGGACAGATTCCAGAATGATCCCTTCCGGAGTGTTGGAGATGTTCTCCATGACAGATACGATGACAACGCCGTTCTTTTTCAGTTTATTACGATAGGTGGCGGCATCGTAGCGGTCACGGGCGAACCTGTCCAGCTTCCAGACAAGGACAAGCGTAAACTGCTTTTTATCGGAGTCCTTGATCATCTGCTGGAAGGCAGGACGGTTGTCCTTCGTACCGGTCATGGCGCGGTCGATGTACTCATTCACGATAGTGATACCGTTGCGTTTCGCGAATTCGCGGATATCGCGCAGCTGACCTTCAATAGACTGTTCCGTCTGGCTGTGGGAAGAGAACCGCGCATAGGCTGCGGCCTTCTGCCCTTCATAGGGATTTTCCATAGGCAACTCTCCTTTCATATATATGACAGAGAAAGTCTGTCTATAGAATATTATTTGTTTTATTGATCAAAAATCGTGACTTATTTTTCATAATGATTATTCTTTTATTCCTGATTCAAGTTTCAGACATAAAAATGGGAAAGTTTCGTATAATGATTATTTATACTTTTCCTTTTCTCTGATTATAAACATATAGTAAGTATCAGACTTACCGAATGACAATCTAAGATAGTACGAGATATCTGTATTAACAAGGTTCTCTTTTTCTGGGCCAATTTCATAATACGATGTAAGACAATCGACGATGCAGCTTTTTGACGTTACAGACCATGATAAATCAAACAAAGACAGCACTCGTTTAGTAACAGCAATAACAGATTGGAACTGATTAGGATCGTCTGACATCACAACAATGTATTTAACATCGGATGAATGAGATTTTTCACCATCTAATGCAAGGCAAATATATATGTTCTTATTGTTATCAGGATAGAAAATACCAACATCGTTTTCATCGATAACAGTCCAAGTATCAGGATCCTTAAGTGGAATATATGGAGAGCCCAGAGGAGCAGAAACAGCATTATATTGACTAACAAACTCAGCCATAGTCATTCCCAATTTAGAAGAAGCATAAGTAGGACTGGCAATAAAACATAGCGAAAGAAAACAAATCAGGAAACGCTTCATAGATAAGATCCTCCTTTTTCACATATAAGTTATATTGCCGATTGTTCGCCTTTTTTGCGGGGATGATCAAGCAACGTTTTCAGCGCATCTTCGCGGGCACGGTCATCTGCTGCACGGTATGCAGCTATCAGATGGAGTTCATCAAGATCCAGATCGTCATCGTCATCAATAAAGTAAGAAGAAGGCACTTTGAAGACACGACATAGGGAGACAATTGTGGATCTCTTCAGATCAGTGACAATGCCTTTTTCATACTTATTTACTGCAGAACGCTGGACTCCGAGAATACGAGCGAGATCTTCCATAGTCATACCGTTCTGGACTCTGAGGGCATGTATTTTCTCTCCAACTGTCATTGGTTTTATTACCTCCTTTCGTGGGGTTTCATTGTAGCAGAATAAATTTAGCGTGTAAAGAAAAAAGTTCTTGACAAGACACAACAACATTTTGTATATTTGTGTCGTGGTCAGACACATTCTGAGAGAGGGAGGGATAAAAATGGATAGCAATCTTCTGAAGGCTACGATCGTCAAAAATGGAGACACCATTTCTAGGCTTGCTGAAGCAATGGGCTTGCCAGTTTCAGCATTAAGCCAACGGATAAGCGGACGTATAGAATTCAGACGCAATGAGATTAAGTTTATCAAAAAACGATATAGTCTCTCATGCGAGGAAATCGACAGTATTTTTTTTCCAGAATTAGTGTCTGCGTAAGACACATTCAAAGGAGCGTAACTATGAACAAGAGACAAGAGCAGCGCGGAGGGATCGGTTTCTGTTCCCTGCTGGCCCTGGCCTTCATCGTGCTGAAGCTGTGCGGGGTCATTGACTGGAGCTGGATATGGATACTGGCGCCGATCTGGATACCGGTCGCGTTCGTGCTGGTATGCGCGGTGATCCTGGCGGTACTGGACAAGGACTGAAAGGAGCGGAAGTATGCCGAAGATCAGCAGAACAGCACCGTGCCGGGGATGCGGTAAGGAGATCGCCTTCATCAAGACGGAGAAGGGCAAGACGATGCCGGTGGATCCGGAGCCGATGTACTTCATTCCGGGCGGAGGGCCGAACACCTACGTGATGATTGACGGAAGCATCCAGCGGGGCCGGGAAACGGAACAGGGAGACCGGGAGAAAGCCTGGATCGGGTACAGGAGCCATTTCGCAAACTGCCCGGCAGCGGACAGATTCAGGAAACGATGAGGAGGAACTGAAGAATGGAGATTAAGACAAGCCTGCCTTACAAGGAATGCGAATACTGCAACGCATGTAGGCTGAGAGTACAGAATGTATTCCTTTGGGAAGAAGACAGGATTGTAGGCCAGGAGGCGGAGGTTTACTGCGAAAACGCCATGCTCTGCCTGGATATCAGAATGGCGATCGCAGGAGATCACACATTAAAGGATCCCAAGAAAGTGAAGAAGGTCATTGGGGGTACCTAAAGAGGTCAGCAGCCAGCCGAGCAATCCGCCGAGAAAGATTCCAATCCAGAAATGGCGGGTATCCTTTCGGCGAGTACGGTCCTCATCCATGACCTGCTCAATATAAGCCTGTCCGGCGCGTTTAATGGAGACAACAGACGGATCATATCCGGAAGATTTCTCTTCAGGGATAGAAACATGGAGAAAGTCAACCATATCCCCGCCGGTAAGCAAACGGATATCTTCAACTGAAACGCGCAGTTTCCGGGCCAGATAGGAATAGGTCCTGTCACGCCGATAGATCAGCTTCAGAATACGTTTTTGCTGATTTGTAGGGATAAAAGATTCAGACATCACAGACACCACCTTTATGGGGATGATAACACGAAAAAAGCAGGAGGCACAATATGAACCCGACAGAACTGAGCATCGGAACGGAGATCTTCGCGGATCTGCGGATCAAGATGGACGCGGCGCTGAACGCGGTGATATCCAACATGATCAGCAAGAACATGGGATCCGGGAAGGTGACCGCGAAGATCGACATCACGCTGAACAGGAAGACAGACGAAGAAACAGGCGAGATCCATTATGAGCCGGTATTCGAACCGGTAGTGAACGTAAGCATCGGGGCCAAAGGAAAGATGGAGTGTTCGGCTCCTGTGGGGCTGATCCTGAAACAGACAAAGAACGGGCGAAACGTGATCGGGACAAACCAGATATCCATGGATGACCTGATCACCGCGGAACAGAAAGGAGCGTAAGCATGGCAACATCGAGACAGACCAGGGCGGCGGAAACGCGGAGGGCCCAGCGGGAAGCGAAACCGAAACTGCATCCGCGGTGCCTGGCGCGGAGTGTGGGCCGCGCCATGGGCAACCGGGACGGATGGCGGGATGAGGTGGCGAAGCTGCCGAAAACCGGGCGGAAGTACCTGTATCCGGAACGGCACAGGAAGCCGGAAAGCGAGGAAAATAAAGGCACGCAAGGACGCAAAGCTACGGAGGATAGCATTACCGGGCAGGCAGAGAAAGGAGCGTAAGAAAAAAATGTCGGAAAAAATGACGAAAGAACGGGCGGCGCTGCATCTGGACACGCTCAGGCTTCTGGGCATGGCCTCATGCATGGAAGAGCCGGAAGCGGAAATCGTGTGGGTTGCATTTGACAGAAGGAACCTGAAAGCGCTGAAGATCGCCGTTGAAGAACTGAGGTCGGCAGCGGAAAAGGAGAAGGGTCATGAGGCTGGTTAACGCAGGGATCATGGCAGTACGCGATCCGAAGACGGGAGAGATTGTGCAGTCCGTGCCGCTGTATGTGGACGCGGACTACGCACCGGTTCCTATGTCGGAGGATGTAAGGAAGCAGATGATCAGGGATATCTGCAAGGAATTCAGGGCCGCGGTGAGAGCGGCACAAAAAAACAAACCCGCCGATGCTGGCACACCGGCGGATTGAAAGGTGGTTACTGTGATGAATAACCGTAGGAATTATAACACGGACAGATCCTTCCGGGCAAGATGGCTGCTGATATTCCTTCTGCTGGCGGTGGTCTGCGCGGGAATCGGGTACATGATCGGAACGGCAGCGCAGGCGGAGGATCAGACAGTCATGTGCTGGGTGATGTGCAAGCCCGGAAATTTCGTGAACGTGCGGAAGAACCCGAACAAGAACTCTGAAATAGTCGGATACCTGGATTGCGGAGACGATTTCAAAACGGACGCGGAAATCCGGAACGGGTTTATCCATGTGTACGGCATAGGAGAATACGGCGAAGGCTGGGTGTACTGCGGGTATGTGGCGACGGAGAAGCCGGAAGCGGTATTCCAGAATTATGTATGCGTGGCAAAGAACCGGGTCGCATGCCGGCGGTGGATGAACGGTCCGCGGATCGAAGGCCGGAGCGGATGGCTGTATAACCTGGACACGGTGAGCGTGTTCTATATTGCGGACGGCTGGGCCATGACAAGCCGCGGATATATACAGAGCGAATGGCTGGAGGTGGATCCGGAATGAACGAGATCGTTAATCTGAAAATTGAGAACCTGAAGCATCACCCGGAGAACCCGCGGAAGGACCTGGGCGACCTGACGGAACTGACGGAGAGCATCCGGAAGAACGGGATCATGCAGAACCTGACGGTGGTTTTTGACGACCTGCAGGGAAGCGGGAAATACCTGGTTGTGATCGGAAACAGGAGGATGGAAGCGGCGAAGCTGGCCGGGCTGGACATGCTGCCGTGCGTGATCAGCGATATGGACCACAGGACGCAGATCGCGACAATGCTGGAAGAGAACATGCAGAGGTCGGATCTGACGGTGTATGAACAGGCCCAGGGGTTCCAGATGATGATGGATCTGGGATTCAAGCCGGAAGAGATCAGCGAAAAGACCGGATTCAGCGAAACGACGGTCCGCCGGCGGCTGAAGATGGCGGAACTGGACAAAAAGAAACTGCAGCAGGCCGTGGGGATGCAGATCACGATGGATGACCTGGACAAACTGGGCCAGATCGAAGACATCAAAAAGCGGAACGAGCTGCTGGAGAAGTACGGGGAAAACAACTTCGACTGGATGGTCAACGCGGCGATCAAAAAGCAGAAGGCGGACAAGGTAAAGCCGAAAGCCATGAAGCTGATCGAAGAAGCAAAGGTCAAGCCGATTCCGGAGAAAGACAGATACAGCCTGTACGGCAAATATGAAAGCAAAACCGGGTGGCGGATCGAGCTGGACAAGTGGGACGGGAAAAGCAACATCATCCCGAAGACAGACGGAGAGCTGTATTACAGGGAAAACGGGACAGACATAGAGATCTATCAGAAAGTCAAAAAGCAGAAGGCGGAACCGGTAAAGAAAACGCCGGAGGAACTGGAAGAAGAAAAGCGGATTGACCTGGCATGGCGGACGGTTGAACGGGTGCAGAAAACAGCGCGGGAAATGAGGTTGGCCTTTGCAAAGAAGATGAAGGTGACGCCGACAAACGCGATGGAGATGCTGCAGTGGGCGCTGATCGCTGCCACGGTCATGACGATGGGATACAACCAGCCGGACACGACACTCCGGAAAATGGCGGGGCTTGAAACAGTGTATTCAATCCCGGACAGGGAAAGAGACCTGTTCAAATATATGCATTCCCTACCACAGAGCCGGTGGCCGGAGCTGATTTTCCTGCTGTTCGAGGGAGAAGAAAAGAACAGCGGCGGATATGCATACGGGTCGAAAACTCAAATGCCGAATTGGCAGGACTGCCCGCGGATCAACTTCTGTTATCAGTGGCTGAAGCATTTCGGCTACAAGATAAGCGATGAGGAAGAACAGATGCAGGACGGGACACACCCGGTATTCAAGAAGGAGGCTTAATGATGGCGAACGGAAAAGCGAAGCTGATTGATCTGATAGATCTGGAAGAGAATCTGCAGGTATGGCTGGAGATCCGGAAGGGGTACAGCAGTGAACTGTATGAGACGGTGCTGGATGAGTTCGTCATACTGCGGGGGCATCACGACCTGGATTATATGAAATTCGGGGACAAGAAGCTGCGCGTCCGCTTTTACGGGATGCAGTGGCGATGCTGGGATGGAAAACCGGACGAATACCAGCGCAGGGCCGCGAGATGGGCATAAACAGCCGGAACAAAGGAGAAGGGCCATGGAACAGACCGGAAACCGGAAATCAGATCCGCAGACAGCCAGGGAACCTGTTGAGGCGGAGATGGAAGGCGGCGGCTGGAACTGGTGGTATGTATGCGGGGAATGCCACGGGGCAATCGATCCAAATGAACAATATTGCAGGCATTGCGGTTGCCCCATCATCTGGCCTTCTCTTTCGCCGCAGAACTGCATTAAATGACGCTTTAAGTGAGGTAAAAGTATGGATTTTTTAGGAATATCAGATGGTAAGAAATGTGAAGATATTTGCAAATGTGCACCACCGGAAAAGAAATGGCCTTGTGTGGATTGCGATATGAGATGCCATGACAGGGCAGAGCCAAAGTTTACTCATTACCCTGTTGGTAGAGTAATACACGCTTCAAGTGCAACAAACAATTGATTTAAAGGCAACTTTATTGAAGGTGAACACACTGTAAACGCAGCGGAAAGGAGATCTGAAAATGGCAGGGCATAAGAACCCATACAAGGCAGGAGGACCGTGCTATCTCGCCTGGGAAGCGGGATATACAGCGGCACTGGACGACATGAGAGAGCTGATGGAGGGAAACACATATGGCGGAGATCACGCGGAGGTCTGTACTGGAAGAATGCCTGAAGCAGAAGGAAGGATTCCTGCGCCTGGCAAGCAAGAACGACCTGATGACCATGCCGAAGGAAGGCATGGAAAAAGAATATGAAGAGATGCAGCAGAAGTGCCGGATCCTGCGGGAGATCATCCAGGACTATGAGTGCCCTGAAGTGAGGGAAGCAGCTGCACGCTGGCGGGATCCGGCGAAATGGCAGCGGGACATCATGAGCGATCCGGAACGAGCGCGACAGATCGCGATGGAAGACCTGGCGCTGATCGCCGGGAACAGATCGTAAAAGCACAGCACAATCCGGATTAAGGCGCCAGGTGAGACGGCATCCGGATCCTTTCATGGCCGCGTAGCTCAGATGGCAAGAGCGTGGGATTCATAGGTCCCAAAAGTCGCAGGTTCGAGTCCTGCCGCGGTCGCCAGAGGGAAAACCTCATATTACAGCCGGCAGGAGCTGATAATCCTGCAGAATCGTTTCCAGCATAAAACTGACAGCCGGAAAGACGGCACGGTACCAGCGGAGGGCCAGCCTCCGGAATGGCGGGATGGGTTCCGCCTTCTGAGGCTTGTAATGAGTATTATCTTTTCGCTCATTTCCTATTAGAGAGAGACAGGGACAGAGAAGATCTGAACACCTTCTGTCAGCCATCGGAAAAACGGCAATGGCAGCGGGAGGGGTACGGGGAGGGTGTAAACGCCTCCCCGTTTGGAAGCAGCAGGACAGACTGGGACGGAAAGGAGGGGCGGCAATGGGATGGGAGTATGAGGACCTGTTCAACAACCGGAAGACCGGGGACGGCAGTTTCCTGGAAGAGCCGTCCTTCATTCCGGTGGGCACGATGGGATACCGGCGAAAGACGACGGTCAGCGGGCCACGGATCGACGCGGAGGTATTCCCTGCCTTCGGGCGGCGTCAACGTGGAGAGCTCCGCCGGGCGAAGAGCCAGATAACCAGGGAGGCCCAGCAGCGGGCAAACGATGAACGGAGCAGGCTGCACTTCATACAGCTTGTTGAAGCGAACTTTACGGAAATGGACGTTGCACTGGGACTGGATTATGCCGGACAGGCGCCGACGCCGGAGCGGATCGACAAGGACATCAGGAACTTCATTGCGAGGGTAAGGCGGGCCAGGAAGAAGGCAGGACTGCCGGAAATGAAGTACGCGATCGCTATCGGCGGGGATGAGATGCCGGCAGCTGGATACAGCGGAAAGCGACCGCATGTACACATAATCATGACGGGCGGCATCGACAGGGACAATCTGGAAAAGATCTGGAAAAAAGGCAGGGCGAATTGTAAAAGGCTGCAGCCGCGTGACGAAGGCCTGGGCGGGATTGCCGTATACTTCACGCGGCAGAAGCAGGACAGGCCGGGGAAACCGGGTGTCCGGAAGTGGCGCGGAAGCAAGAACCTGACACAGCCGGTTCCGCGGAGCAGAGACGCAAAGATGCCGAACGCCAGGGTACGGAGGATTGCATATAATTTCCAGAACGAGGCAAAGGAAGTCATGGAAAAGCTGTATCCGGGATATGTGCTGCAGGATTGCCAGGTCAGATACAGCGATTTCGTGGACGGAGTGTATATCCGGTGCGTATTGCGACGGTGGAAGGAGTGGTACGATGACAGACTTTGAAAGAATGCGGGTGCTGATCCGGCAGGAAGAGCGATATCACTGGGCCGTGGAGAAGCAGATGGCAAAGGCCACAAAGAGCACGACTTCCATCACACCGGTTGGAGGTGGCGGAGGTATCAGATCCGGATCACGCCCGGAAGACGGCGCGGTCATGCTGGCTACACTGCAGGAGGAATACGGGGAAATCCTGGACGAACTGGAAGAAGCCAGGAAAGAACTGCGGGATTCTATTGCCAGGATCAGAAATGCAAAGTCCAGGCTGGAAAAGACATGCCTGAGGATGAGATATTTGCAGGGCATGTCTGTCCGGCAGATTGCGGTTTCACTCAATTACACAGAGGATTATCTGCACAGAAAAATGAGGGACGCGGAAGCCCTGATACTAAGGATTCAAAAGGGTTTGGAGGATAAAACAACAAGACAGGTCAGGTCGGATAATTCGTGATATAATAGTATCGTGGACAAACAGAAGAACAAGGAAACAGGGTTCGCCCATCAGTTCTACGTGTCGCCGGAATGGATCCGGTGCAGACGTCTGTATGCTGACAGCGTGGGGCGGCTTTGTGAACGGTGCTATGCTGCCGGGAAGATCGTTCCTGGCACAGAAGTGCACCATAAGATCCGGTTGACGCCGAACAACATACGGAATCCAGAGATAACGCTGAACTGGGACAACCTGGAACTGCTCTGTGACGATTGTCACAAAAATGAGCACAAGCCCGGTGTCCGATGGAGAGCAGACGAAGAGGGTCACGTCATCATCTGATCCCCCCCTATCGCGATCCAGATAGAGGGGGTGCCACAACTCCTGGGGGCATCAG
>Ga0265298_10008814_pt1 | contig 12078 bp, 13 predicted proteins | sample AusTroGonzalo_MG_3_FD_193486 | JGI IMG/M metagenome (GOLD analysis project Ga0265298, IMG submission 193486) | Bovine rumen microbial communities from tropical cattle in Woodstock, Queensland, Australia - Gonzalo_01 | ecosystem: Host-associated > Mammals > Digestive system > Stomach > Rumen ...
GGACAGCGGTATGCCGCTTCAACAGACACAGAACCAGTTCCGCAGCCAATGTCCCACACAACAGAATCCGCACAGATATTGAGCCTTGAAACGGCTATACAGCGCACTTCCGACTTTGTCATAGGTATCTCGCCGCGAATGAAATCCCCATCATTTATCGCTGCCGGTATATATCGGAGGAAATCGTCATTTTCAGTTATCATCACGGACAGTCCGCCCGTCTGAATGTCCGTGAGTTCGCAGGCTTTTCCCGAAACGATCTGCTCATTTTCGTAGCTGAGATCAGTGCCGATATGCACAGCAACATCTCCGAGTCCGTACTCGCAGAGCCGTCTGCAAGCATCTGAAGCAGTTATCTCACCGCCGAGAAGGAAAAAGCAATACCGGTTCATTTTCACATTAAGCGCAACGCTTGAAGTCCTGCCGTGCAGAGTGATGAACTTCATATTCTCATAGCTTATGCCAAGACGGCTGCAAAAATATGAAACTGAGGAAATACCGGCTATAACACGGACTTCGTGACCTTCAAGGAGCGGCAGCAGCCTTTTTGTACCGCTGAAAAATCCACAGTCACCTGACATAAGAACTGCCGCCGCATCATAATCAGAGCGGTCAAGTTTTTCGGCTATATCAGCCGGTTTATAACTGATGAAAACCGCTTTGCCAAGCTGCATGAAAGGCTTGACTATCCTTTCAGCGCCTATGAGCAGACCGGCTTCTGCAACAGCATTTTCAGCTTCTTTTGTTATTGTATTGTCACCGTCCATACCTGTTCCGATTATATATACTTTCATCGTTTCAGTTCCTTTTCAATGATGTTGATTATTTCATCAAAGCTGTACCCCTGTTCTTCGGGACGCACAACAGTCACAAGTTCAGCGCCGCATATCCTCGAAGCTTCGGCTTTTTCCGGATAGCCTCCGGCTGCTCCGCTCTCTTTTGTAAGCATTATCCCTGCGCCGCTTTTCCGCAGATGTGCAACGTTCCGTCCGACGCTGAACGGACCTTTTTCCAGTATCACTTTTTCTTCATCGAAACCGAGTTCGCGGCACTGTTCAAGGATATCATCCGACGGCAGCACCCTTACCCAAAGACGTTCACGGCAGTTCGTTATCCTTGTAAGTTCCGGGAGGGATTTGCTGCCGAGAGTGCTCAGTACAGCGGTATCAGTATTGTTCAGATACTCTATCAGTTCATCCGTATCACGCACTGTTTTTCCGCAGACTGCCGAGCTCTTACGCAACAACCTGAGATAACGCACACCTGTCTCATAACAGGCACAGCGGATATTCTCCGTTGCTTCAACTGCATACGGATGAGTAGCATCAACAACTGCTGTATATCCGGTGTTCATAAGCTCTTTCATCTGTTCAGCATCAAGCCGTCCGCAAAGGACACTGACATTTGCCGGAAGGAGCGCCGCGCCGTAATCCGTTGCGACCGAAACATCAGCGTGAATGCCTTTTACGGAACAGTATTCAGCCAGTTCGCGTCCCTCTGTCGTTCCGCCGAATATGAGCAGCCTACACATTCCGGTAGCCCCTCGGAGTGACCATTTTTCCGTCAATTACCTTAGTCTCAGAATTGCCGATATATACGGTGGTGAACATATCGACAGCTTTGTCACGCAGTTCTGCAAGGGTGAGTATACGGCTCTCCTGCCCCTCACGTCCGATATTCCGGACATAGCCGCAGACAGTATCTTCTGAGCGGTGTTCAAGCACGATGTCACACGCTTTTTTCAGATAGTCAGCGCGGCTTTTCGACGAGGGATTGTACAGAACTATCACCATATCACACTCTGCGGCACATTCAAGGCGTTTGCGTATCTTTTCCGCAGGTGTAAGGAGGTCTGAAAGGCTTATCACTGCAAAATCGTGTGTCAGCGGTGAACCGAGAACCGCACCGCCGCTGAAAGCCGCTGTAACTCCCGGGATTACTTCTATCTCCGCATCCGGATAGTTCACGCTCAGTTCATACGCAAGTCCTGCCATACCGTAAAGCTGAGGATCACCGCTGCATATGAGCGAAACTGTTCTGTTCTCAGCTTCTTTCAGCGCCGCTTCACCCCTCTCACGCTCCTGCTTCATACCGGTAGAAGCGTATTCCTTATCGGGATAGAACTCTCTCAGCAGCTCCACATATTTCGTATAGCCAACTATAAGCTCACTTCGCCCGATCGCGTCATGAGCTGCGATAGTCATTCCCTCCCGGCTGCCTGCGCCGATACCTACAACGTACAGCATCACAGCACCTTCCTTTCAAAATCAAGTATCACCGGCTCTTCAGCCACTGCAACTGTCACTCCGTCACTGGCAGTTTTACGCAGTATCAGATGACCACCGCTGCACCTTACTGCACTTCGCTCACAAACATTGTCAACGCCGGTAACACTCTTCACAAAGTCCGACTTTGTGAATTCACCGTATGTTTCCATAAGCTCCTGTGCTGAATATGCAGTGAGTTTCAAACCGTATTTTTCGCAGAATCCGAGCAGTCCAGCTTCATCTGCTTTCAGGTCAATAGTCGCTATGCTGCACACTCGCTCAAATGCGATCCCGGCAGTTTCAAGTGCAGCGGAAACAGCACTTTCGATAGTTCCGCATTCCGAACCCCGCTTGCAGCCGATCCCCAGAACGATATTTTTCGGAACAAGTCTCAGCGTGACCGGAAACGGCTCACAGTCATCACAGCCGATATAGATACCAGTCCGGCAGCATGTATCCGTTGATAATTCATCCGGCAAATTTATGTACTCATATTCGCTGACAAAACCTGTCTTTTCACCGTCAAGCACCGCAGCAGCAATTTCCTTTGCCGCACTCATATCGGTAATGATAAGCCTGTTTGCAGTCGCAAAACTGTCCGGAGAAAAGTGTCCGCCGGTATCAGTTGCTGTCGTTATTGCTGCCTGCGCACCAACTGCTTCCGCAAGGCGCTCCGCAATTGCGTTCGCGCCGCCGATATGTCCCGACAGTACAGGAATAACAAATCTGCCGCAGTCGTCTATGACGATAACTGCCGGATCAGTAGTCTTTGAATACAGATACGGAGCAACTGCACGGACTGCGATTCCGCAGGCGCATACAAATACAAATGCATCGTACTTGTCAAACACTTCCGAAACAAGTTCGCTCAGGCTCTCGAAACTCCGGGAATCTCTATCACTGTGCCTGTGGAAACAGAAACGTTCAGCTTCAGGAAAAACATCCTTTTCAGCTATCTCTGCCGAGAGTACCCTGCCTTTTTCTGTGATGGAAATAACAGCCGCTCTCATTGTTCCTTTGCCTTTCTGAATTCAGTCTCAAAGTCCGCAGAATAGAGTTTTGACAGCGAGCGGACATCACCGAGGAAGTGTCCGACAGTTATAAGCGCAGTTTTTGTTATGTCGTTATCCCTTGCGGTCTGAGCGAGCGCAGCAACAGTACAGCGGCAGACTTTCTCATCTTCCCACGTTGCCTTATAGACTATCGCCGCAGGTGTATCCGGACTGTATCCGCCATTTATCAGCCTCTCTGACAGTTCCTCCAGCATACCTGTGCTGAGGAATATCACCATTGTCGCATTGTGAGCAGCAAGGCTCTCTATGCTCTCCTTTTCCGGTACGGGAGTACGTCCTGCCATGCGTGTGAGAATAACAGTCTGTGACACGTCAGGCAGAGTGTATTCCACTTTGAGCGCAGCCGCAGCTCCGCAGAATGAGCTTACCCCAGGACAAACATCGTAAGCGATACCCAGATTGTCGAGCTTTTCCATCTGCTCGCGTATAGCGCCATATAAGCAGGGATCACCGGTGTGCAGGCGGACAGTAGTCCTGCCGCTGTTCTCAGCCTTTTCCATAACATCAATGACCTCATCGAGCGTCATAAGCGCACTGTTATAAACCTCGCATTCCTGACAGGCATATTTAAGCAGTTCGGGATTCACGAGCGAACCGGCATATATTATTACGTCGGCTTTTTCAAGGAGCAACTTCCCCCTCAGTGTTATAAGATCCGCCGCACCGCTGCCTGCGCCTACAAAATGTACCATATCATCCCTCCAGTGCCTTTTTCAGTATTTCGTCAGCATATTCTGTTCTCAGAAGCATATCATTCTTGTATGAAAAAATAACCGCACCAACTCTTGATCCGCCCTTTGTCCTTGCCTGTAAATAGCCGTGAATGCGCTCTGTCAGCACGCTAAGGACTGCATCCGCCGAACCGTTTTCATAAAGAATATCAAGAGCTGCATCAGTGGTCGCACAGTCATTGAGACTGCATAGAACAGAGTTCTCAACACCGGCAAGAACTCCACAGGTCATGAGTGTTTCCATTCGCCCGTCAGCATAAGATGAATGCGTATTCATTATCCCAGCACCGAGCTTGACCATTTTTCCTATGTGACCGTAAATAAGTATATCGCTGAATCCAAGCGTTATCCCGATGTCGATAGCGTCACCGATGAAGTTGCTGCACATCACACACTGTTCTGCAAGCTGCGGATGCTTCTCGAAAATAAACTTTTCACTGTAGTTTCCGACTGTAAGGAGCAGCACTCTCCTGCCCTCAGCGCGCCGGATATTCGCCTCTGTACGGATAGTCTCAATAAGAGCCGAACTGCTCATGGGTTCGACTATACCTGTCGTGCCGATTATGGAGATACCGCCGACTATCCCTATACGGGGATTGAAGGTTTTATTTGCAAGCTCCTCGCCCATAGGTACTGATATAACAATACGAAATCCGCCGTGATATTCGTGAAGCTCAGCAACTTCGTCAAGCGCCTGAGTTATCATTTTTCTCGGAACAGAATTTATTGCAGCATTTCCGACCGGCTGATCGAGACCGGCTTTAGTGACAGTTCCTACACCTTTTCCGCCGACTATCTCCACACCGCTTTCTGCGAACGATACCTCCGCGCATACTTCAATGCCGTTGGTTATATCCGGATCATCGCCGCTGTCCTTGATCACTGAACAGAGTGCCTTTTCTTCCGTGAACTCGCAACGTTCAACAGTGAGCAGCAGTTTTACGCCCTTAGGCGTAAGTATCTCGGAAGTATCGACCGGATGCTGAGTAAGAAGAGCCTCAGCAGCCGCCTGAGCCGCTGCCGCAGCGCATGATCCCGTAGTATAGCCGCAGCGGAGTTTTTTCGTGCCGCTGTAAATATAGTTTTCTTCCACATTATCATCCCGCTTGTTTCAATTATATTTTTATTTTACCATATTAGGTCAGTTTAGTCAATGACTATTCTTGCTAAGCTTAAGACACATCACAAAACAGCGAAATCTTCCAGTCAAAAACCTCCGGGAAAATATCCCCGGAGGTTCTTACTATACAGTGATCATAATAATAGTATTTTGAAGAATCATTTCTAATGAAAGCTCATGGAACTTTCATACTTCATTTTTTCATGAGCGTCTCTTTCTTAATGCGAATGCAGCTGCACTTACGACTGCAATAAATGCAACAGGTACAGCAATTCCGTTATCGACGGTATCAGGGCTGTCAGAATTGTTTGACTGTGATTCCGAGGTGGCAGCAGTTGTCGTTGCGGATGTTTCATCAGATTCATCTGCATAGCTGAGTCCGTGACCTATACCGTAGATTATCTCGTCAGTGTACTCGACATTCTCGTTGATACCATAAACATCAACGGGCAGTTTTCCTGTGGGAGAATTGCCGCCGAAAATCGTTATAAGAGCCGCAGGATAGTTTACACCGTATGCAGGATTTTCCTGACCGTCAACCGGAATATCAGACATTCTGCACGCGCAATAGGCGGCAACTATCGCATCAGCCTGCGTAAAACGCGCGGTATCATACGGCATATTTCCGCTGACGAATACGACCTTTTTACCGTTCTGATGTGCTGTGTCAATGATTTCGTCGGCGAATCTTGTCTGCCAGCCGCGGGTTTCGTTTGCCTTATCGAGATTGTTCGTTGTATACATTTCAAAGAACAGGATAACAACGTCAGCGTTCTTAACGTTTTCCTCAAAGTAATCGGCGGTTTTATCGCGGTAGCATTGACAGTCAGCGGTTACACCCTCTGCAACGACACCTTCCTTTTTAAGACGGTCGAGAGCAAATTCCATTGTTTTATCAAAGTTAGCGTACGGGAAGAAATGGTAAAATATACCTACTACAATGCCGATACTGATGAGGAACTTGCCGGCGCTCCGTCCGCAATCGGCAATTACAAGGTCGAGGTTTATGCAGACGGCGGTTCAAACTATTACAGCAGAACGCAGGAAGCTACCTACTCTATCCTGAACCCGATTGATGAGAATGGTATGGCTGATGTCGAGGTATTCAAGGACAACGATGTAATCCCCGAAGCCGAGGGTAAAACTTTCGCAGGCTGGTTCACTGATTCGACCTGCACAACACCGTACACAGGCGATTCCGGTGAAGCTTACGCTAAATTTGTTGACAACAAAGTCCTGACCGTAAAGTCTCAGATATCCAACGGTACGACTAAAAACAGCGCAAAGACTTCTATACGCTTCATTAACTCGCTCGATTCGCTGAATTACAAGAATGTCGGCTTAAAGGTAACATTCAACGGCAATACGATAGATAAACCGTTCACAAAGGTACATTCTTCGCTTATCGCTAACGGCAAAAAGGTCGATCCGAGCGTATTCTCAAAGGAATCACACTATCTTGGCGCATACACGATCAAGAATATACCGAACAGCGCTTTTTATAGCAAATTTACAGTAACACCTTATTACACCACACAAGACGGTACTGTTGTTGAGGGTACTCCAAACACCTTCACAATTGCCAATATGATAAAGTAAGAGAGGAGTAGGATAAGTATGAAGTACATCGAGGCAGAACTCGACATCATTGCATTTGATGCAATGGACGTTATCACAACCAGAGGTCTGACTGACGGCGGCGAAGGCAACGGAGAAGAAGACGACTTCGGCGAGCTTTTCGGTTAATAACTCAAAACAGCAGATGAGCAAAAGTTCATCTGCTGTTTTCATTTAATATAAAAATCAATTATTAAAATTTCTCGTTCCAGACTTTGCTGCATCGTTCAGTGCAAATAACTTGATTTTCAATCTCCGCTGTGCTATAATAGTAATACAGTTAAGAGGTAAGATTCATACCCTTACCCGTACCCTTACGGCAGTAGGATTACTGTGAAAATAATAGAAAAAATGGTAATTTTCGTGAAAAAGGCGACCGTTTTATGGCTATAATACGATAGTATTAAATGAAATAATAGCATATTTTGCCACCTCTATCAATTGAATAGACATCAAAGCAATCTGATTCATACACTTTAGCAACGATAGTACCACCAGTATCAACAGGCTTAATGCTTTCTAAATTGTTCAAAGTGCGTTTGAATGCAGTACAAAAATCTGAGAGCCTGCGGAGCGTAAAACTTAACCGCTGAAAAGAAAAGCCCTCAGAAACGCTTGCAGGATGTTTCCGAGGGCTTGCGGTTAGTATTCTATTCCATTAGGGTTTGTGCCGATTGTGGTATTCGCCATAATGCTGATTGGGACTTGTGCGAAACGGAAAGAGAGTGCGCCAATAGACTACGGTCATTTGACATTCAGATAATTTCCCCCTTATATTTCCGATAAAATATCATGAATATCCCCGTCAATCAGAATACTCTGCTCCGCTATCTCATCGGGAGCAAACACCTCGCCATAATTCAGACAAGCATACACCGCATTAGGGTTCTGTGCTGTCATCTGCATAAACGGTATCTTGATGATAACAGGAGTATTCATACCCACGCCAAGCTCCATGAACAGGATATGCTGCCCCTCATGGGCTTGCAAAAAATCATCATAACGCTCCGCCGCATCGTGCCAGCCTTCGTCCTCGACAAAGGTATCATCGGCACGGAGATTCATACTCATCGGCTTTCCGCAGACAGGACAATACGGTATCAAGTCTGTCGGGATACGCATATCCCTCTGCTGTTCAAACATCGCCCTGACAGTTTCTTCATTGTCATAGGTCTTGTGGTGACACGGTACGGAGCATTGCCACAAGCCGTAATCGCCCTGCGTATAGAATAACCGCTGTTTGTCAAAGCCTGCCTTCTGGAATTGGTGATCGACATTCGTGGTGATAACGAAATAGTCCTTGTTCTTCATCAGCTCAGACAGCTTTTTGTATGTGCCGTTATCCACATTCATATAGCGGTTGATGTAGATGTAACGTGACCAATACGCCCACTGTTCTTCAAGTGTCGGGAACGGATAGAAGCCGCCGGAATACATATCCTTAAAGCCGTATTTTTTCACGAAATCGGCAAAGTATTTCTGCAACCGTTCGCCCGAATAGGTAAAGCCTGCCGCAGTCGAAAGTCCTGCACCTGCACCGATGATGATACAATCGGCGGTCTGTATTTCTTTTTTCAGACGTTCAATTTCCGCCGAGTAATTCCTTGTATATCTCATAGTCGTCCTCCCTGAACACATTGATAATAACCTGTATATCGTGTGCCTTGCGGTAGTCCCTTACCGTTCTAACGGCGATCTCCGCTGCTTCTTTCTGCGGAAATCCGAACACGCCCGTAGAGATACAGCAGAAAGCAATACTTTCAATACCGTTCTGTACGGCAAGCTCCAAACAGCTTCGATAAGAGCTTTCAAGCAGTCGGCAATGCTCGTCCGTGAGTTGTCCCTGCACGACCGGACCAACCGTGTGTATCACATAGTCACATGGCAGATTATAGGCTTGCGTGAACTTCGCCTTGCCCGTAGGTTCTTCATGACCTTGTATCTGCATGATACGGTCACATTCACACCGCAGACGGACTCCCGCAAATGTGTGTATACAGTTGTCGATACAAGAGTGACACGGCTGATAACAGCCCGTCATTCCCGAATTGGCGGCATTGACGATAGCACCGCATTTGAGCGTGGTAATATCGCCCTGCCAAAGACAAATGCCGTCCTCGATAGGCGTTAAATCCGCAATATCGGTGATACCCTTGCTTGCGGTCAGCGAGGTGAGATATTCGTCCTCTGCCTGCAAAAAGCTATCGTCCGCAGCCCAAGCAGGACGGATATTCACAAGACTTCTGTAAAGTCTGAATTTGTCCTGCTCATTATCGGGTATCGTAATATTTCCGAGATCATTTCGCTCGGAAAGAAGATAGTCTATCAGGTTATCAAGTTTGCTCATGGTATAACCTCACAATGACCGCACCTACGGGACATACAGCCGCACAGTTTCCGCAGTGCAGACAGTTTTGCTGTCTGATAACGGCTTTTCCATTTGTAAAGTTGATACAGCTCTGCGGACAGTCGGTCAGGCAAGCACCGCAGCCGATACAAGTCTCGGTCACATAATATCCGCCTGCCTTGTTTTCTGCACCGCCGAAAGAAAAGCTGTCACGTTCTATGGGCTTTTTGGAAAGATCAAACCATTCTCCGCTGCCCTCATAAAGCTGAAAGACCGTGAGTACCTTTCTGCTGTCCTCGGTCGGATATATCTCAAACATATATGGATTCTTCTCAAAGAGAACAGACAGCATATCAGAGCCGATCTCTTTTACCTTGCCCCGCACGGAAACAGCAACACAGCTCATAGTGTCCTCGCCCTTTTTGCCCGAAAGAGCGATGAAGCCCTTATCTTTCAGCCGCTTATAGAAGCTCTTGCCCTTTGCTGTCAGGAAATAAAGACCTTTTTCATCGACGTACATCATATCTATCACACAGGTCACGGGCAGACCGTCCTCATCTACAGTTGCCACAACAGTAGAGTGTATCTGCTCCACAATGTATTTCAGATAGTATTCTGCTGCCATAATATCACCCTTTTTATTCTACCATATTTCGGGCTGTCAGTAAAGGGTGTACCGAGAAATTCAGCACACCCTTTGTTTTCATTATCAGAACTTGCCGTTTGTATTCTGCCATGTTTCCTTGGCAGCGATAGTTTCCATTACATCCCAATGCTCAGCGATCTTGCCGTTCTCTACTCTCCACAGGTCATAGTAGGAGGTAGCCGCACCGCCGAATGTTCCCTCGGATACCGCAAGGACGAAGTTGCCCTGTGCAAGCACCTGATGAACCTTGTCATAGACCATTGCGATCCCCTGCTTGCCGAGTGCTTCAAGTGCTGTGCCAAGTCCCGAAAGACCGTCTGCGATGCCCGTATTGTGCTGGATATAGGTATCGCCGTCAAAGTAGTCGGGAGTTTTAGCAGAGTTGTTTCCCTGCATTACATCGTACAGGAAATTCTTGACAAGTTCACGGTTTTCCTCGGTCTTGTTGAGATCGGTGATCTCCGTTGTTCCATCGGTCTGCGTTCTGCCAGAGGGGTTTGGTGCTGCCTTAGCGGTGAGGTTGTCCCAATGCTCTGCGATCTTGCCATCAGCGTCAAAGCGGAAGATATCAAATGCCACCTGATCACCTGCACCTGCGAAGTTGTATACCGTCTGGAGGAACACCTTATCGCCGTCCTCAAAGGCTCTGATGTTCTGAACGGTTGTCTTGACAGGTGCAGAAGCAAGGTAGTTTACCGAGCCTACAAAAGCATCTCTGCCCGTACCGTATGCGAGATTGTGCTGAATGTAGCCCTCTGCGAGAAGCTCCGCTGCCTTTGCGGAATCTCCGCTTGCGAATGTGCCGATGAGAGCCAGTGCCTTTTCGATGTTGGTCATAGTGAATTTCTCCTTAAAAGTGTTTCGGTATTTCTTGTCGGGATTTCGTTTCCCTTGCTGTGATTACAGTATAACATAGATTTCCCGATTTGGGAATGACCGAAATATTGTAGGTGCTACAACTTGACATTGTGGCGATTTCGATGTATAATTATATCATCGAGGAGCGTGATGTTATGGAGTTCAAGCACATCGAATACTTCATCAAGGCAAGCCGTTTCAAGTCCATGTCACAGGCTGCCGAGGCTATGTATATCTCACAGCAGGCACTCAGTAAGTGTATGCAAAATCTTGAAGCAGAGCTTGGGTGCAAGCTGTTTTCACGCACCTCAAAGGGCAGTACGCTCACCGAGGAGGGGCAGTATCTCTATGACAGATTTCTGCCTGTTATCGAGAGCTATTACAAGGCACAGGACGAAGCTCTTGCAAAACTTTCGGTCCAGCCGCAAAAGGTCACTATTGCCAATTCACCGTGGCTTTTCGGATTGCTGTTTCCCGACCTATTGTTTCATTTCAAGGAAAAATACCCGAATATAGAGCTTGATCTGTTTGATCGTTCTGATAGCGAAGTCTTGCAGTATGTGCTTGACGATCCGACACATCTCGGACTTATCACTGAGCCGGAGCATTGGCACGGCAGACACACGCATTTTTCTACTGTCAAGACCTACGCATTACAGCTCTGTCTGTACAAGGATCACCCGCTTGCCAAGCGTGAGAGTGTCAGCTTCGGTGACCTGAAGGACGAGAAATTTTTACTTCTTGACAAGCGTTCGTTTTATCAACAGATCGTAAAAGAGAAGTCAGAGGAATACGACTTCAAGGCGAATATCGCCTATGAAACAGCGGACATACATCAGCTATGCAGCCTTGCCGACAACAATAAGGGAGTTCTGATATGCGTACCAGTCACACCGCATAACCTGTTCCATAACCTGACCTTCGTGCCGTTTTCCGACAAGGACATGACATTCAGCGTTGCGTTTATTTTTCAGAATTATGACAAGCTCAGTGAGCCTGCAAAGAGATTTATGGAGTTTATGAAAAAGTATGCAATGGAATAGTTAAAACAGAATGGATTTTTGAAAAGAAATAAGGGATATGCTTTCCGAATGCGGAGGGCATATCCCTTTTGTGTTGCTATATCGTTTTTATTCCTGAACCTCACGCATAAGAGCCACACCGTCCTTGAAGCCGACCTTATAGGCAGCTCTCATTTCAGCGGCGGCGGTATCGCTCACGCAGTCGAGTATCTTATGGAATACATCGATCTGTTCCTTACTCAGAGAGTTTTCAAAGGGAATACAGAGCTTGTTGAAATCGTCCGAAAACTCATCGGAGGAGCCTCTGAAAAAAAGTCTGTAAAAAATCAGTCAACTGTGATAAAATAGAATTAATATCACAGGAGGCTGATTTTTTATGGCAAGAAGAAAAAGAGAA
>Ga0265298_10008815_pt1 | contig 12078 bp, 9 predicted proteins | sample AusTroGonzalo_MG_3_FD_193486 | JGI IMG/M metagenome (GOLD analysis project Ga0265298, IMG submission 193486) | Bovine rumen microbial communities from tropical cattle in Woodstock, Queensland, Australia - Gonzalo_01 | ecosystem: Host-associated > Mammals > Digestive system > Stomach > Rumen ...
CCATCATGTAGCGCAACTCTTTTTCATAGAGCTGAATAGATTCATTGACCTTCTGGATTTCGATATCGTTCTTTTTGGCTTGCATATACAACTCACGCTCTTCTGAGATATCACGTGCAGCCACAGATAGATAAATCAGTTTACCCTCATCATCATAGATAGGATGCACACCAATCTCTAAATAGATATACATCTCACGCTCGGGAACAATGCTCAGCGAGCAGGCAAGATACTCTTTAGGATGATAACGGTCGAGTACCTCATTAAACGGAGCAATATCAAATAGGTTGACCTTGGAGAAGAAGGCATCACCACTTTCACTATCAAAATGACATATGTCACGCATCATCTTATTGGCAGCAAGTAGCCAGCCCTCAGGAGAATAGAACGACAGACCAACGATAGAGTCCTCAAAAATTTGCTTATAGCGTTTGGTGAGTTCCTCTTCTTCCTGCTGATGAGTGCACAGTTCCGTCTCATCAACCAACACACTGATTATACTGACTGGAGTACTTTTTCCTGAAACATATTCAGCAACACTATTACTACGAATATATATCCAACAAGGTTCTCCGCCACCATAATTAACATTCCATCGATAGCCAAACTCTACCGACTGCAATTTGCCATCAATGAGTTGCTTGATAGTTGCAATTGCTTGATTGGCATCGTCAGGATGGAGATAGTTAACAAACTCGTCAGCCTTAATCTCAGAATTTGGAAGCAGATTACCTCTCAAGCGCTTGATGATGTTATTAGCAATGTCGTAAATAACTACATCATTGTCTGCTATCTTTAGCGCTTTCTCCATCATCTCATAGGTAGAGGTGGCTGAGGCAATGCTTTGATGTACACGATGGCGCACACGACGATTCTGATACAAGAGAGCCGCTAAGAACAGCGATACCACCAGCAGTAGCAGTAATGGCCCATACGACGTAGTCGAGATGGAGAATCCTAAGATATATGTAAATGTCAGTATTGTCATAGCAGGATATTTTCTGTTGTATTTGAGGTATCTTCAGCAAGCCTTCTTTCAATAGTAGTTGCCTCACAAGGAAGAGCCACCCAAATTGTGGTACCCTTATGTAACTTCGAATCTACTTCTACAGTACCACCCATCTGACGAATCAGTGACTCAACGATAGGCAGGTCAAGACCAGAGCCATAGAGTTCGTTATCCGGCCCTTGAACAAAGCGATCAAACAAATGATCCATCATCTCTTCAGGAATACCATCTCCATTATCTTCAATGGTGATAATCAATTCGCCACGACGATATTCACAACGAGCCTTGGAATAGCCTTGTTCCATACGGAGTGTTGACAGCCAGCAAAGTTTCTCAATGACCTTTCCTAACTGTTCTATGTCAATATTTACCACTAGACTGTCGTAAGGATTATCAACGATAGTTTTCACCTGAGCAGCAGTACCGCTCCAACCTAACTGACAGTAATTGGCGAATATTGCTGAAAAGTCGATAAAGTCTTTGTGATAATCCACCATATTCGCATCCAGGCTTGATAGCAACATGATATCATTCACAAGCTTCAACATATTGTTGGAGTTGGTCTTTATCTGTTCAACAAAGGCGGGTTCGTCAGCCTCATCGTGAGGAGTATTGAACAATCCGGCAAAGCCCACCACGTTGTTCAATGGTGTACGTATCTCATAGCTCATATTCGAGAGGAACGACTGCTTCAGCAATTCAGTCTCCTGTGCCTTCTTGGTTTCTACGGCCAAACGGTTCTCCGTCTCCACCAAATCAGTCATATTACGGCACATACCATAATAACGTTCCACCTTGCCATCGTCGTCGAGCATAGGTACCATATTAAACATCAGCCATATGGCACGACCTTTCTTATCACGAATCTCTGTTTCGATATTCACATTAATATTATAAGGTGACAAGTGATCCATTCGATTCAGTACACTAGAAACAGTACGACGGAAGCGTGGAGTAGCCAGACGGATACAACGCAACTGCGACAATTTCATCTGCGATTGGGTGATATTGTCAGACATCTCTAATGTAAACGACTTCGGATAGTAGTTTACCATACGTATATCGCTAATACGTAGCGCATAATTAATGTTAGAGATATACTCACGGATATTCTCGTTCACCTTGAGCAATTTCTCGGCACCAGCTTTCTGACGGTGATACGACTCCACCATCTCCGTAATGTCACGACCAGCCATATAGACGCCCTCCAGTTTACCGTTAGCATCACGAATGGGGTTAATCGTAGAGTCATAATACATCTTCTTGCCCGCTAGACCAAGTTCCTCCACATGATAGATAGGATCTTCATATTTATTGAAGTCCACAATACAAGAAGTACGAGTATTGTCCATCAACTCGATATCAACGTCAGCAAAGATTGGATTGTTCTTCAACAAGAACTCTTTATTGAGTACGAAATCGCGGTTCGGAACACCAAAGGCCTTGCAGGCACGCTCATTGATATCGCGCAGAACACCATTATTATCGTAATAGACCATATCAATAAGCGAACTACTGAACACCGTATGATAACGAAGCAGCAACTGATTAACAGTTTCCAGACGGCGATACTCATCAGTCACATCATGCTGAATACCCAATATACTGGTTAAATGGCCTTTGCTATTGCGACGATCTACAGACACCGTTACCTCATAATGACGAAGGAAAGAGTCATCCTTTGCATTACTGGCCAGCATAATAAGGTCATTGTTCTTCTTGCCATCACAGATATCAAAGATGGCCGTGCGTAACGTCTCAAAATCTTCACGGTCAAAAAACTGCAGGAAGTCGATAGGATTATACCGCTGTTCCATTGTACCTTCCTCAGAAATGATTAGATACTGACGGGTGGCAGGAATATATTTCCATATGCGCAAGCGTCCAGCTTGTAATACTAATGCCAAATGGGCAATCTGTTCTTTCTGGCGAACATTTGCTTCTTTGGCACGTTTCATGTAGACGTAGTTATAGAAAACCACTATCAGAATCGCCACCAACTGCACACCCACTACGCCAAACACGTAATGATTGAGGCTCCACACTGATATTTCACTTATTTGTTGAAACATTCTTAGGCTAGTAGTATCATAGGTTAATGTAGGCAAAGGTATAAAACTTATGGCACTTTACAAAATTTTTTATAACTTTTTTCACAAAATGCTTTGCATAGTCGAAATTTAGTTCGTATCTTTGTGGCAGATATCACATAAATAACGAAAAATATGATCGACGTTAAACAGACATTAGCCGATGCTGAAGAGCGCATGCAGATGGCTTCCATGTACCTGGAAGAGGAACTGAGCCGTGTACGTGCAGGCCGTGCCAACGTAGCCATTCTCGATGGTGTACGTGTAGAATCTTATGGTTCAAGAGTTCCTCTGAACCAAGTTGCCAACATTTCCACTCCCGATGCACGCACCATTGCCATCAAGCCATGGGACAAGAAGCAGATTCGCGACATCGAGAAGGCTATCATGGACTCTGACGTAGGTATCACTCCTGAGAATAATGGTGAGATTATCCGTCTTGGTCTTCCCCAGCCTACTGAGGAGCGCCGTCGCGACCTCGTTAAGCAGTGCAACAAGATTACTGAGAAAGCAAAAATTGAAGTACGCAATGTTCGCAGTGACATTAAGGAAAAACTGAAGAAAGCCATTAAAGACGGTCTTTCTGAAGACAACGAGAAGGATGCTGAGAACGAACTGCAAAAGCTGCACGACAAGTATATCAAGAAGCTTGACGACCTCATGGAGGCCAAGAACAAGGAAATTATGACCGTTTAAATGCAAGGACTGGTCATTAAGAATACTGGAAGCTGGTACACCGTCCTTACGGACGATGGCCAGCTCCTTGATTGTAAGGTAAAGGGCAATTTCCGCATCAAGGGAATCCGCTCTACAAACCCTGTGGCCGTTGGCGACAGGGTAACAGTGGGTGATGGCTGCTGGATAACTGATATCGAGGACCGTCGCAACTACATTATTCGCAAGAGTATCAATCTCTCCAAGCAGAGCCACATTCTGGCAGCCAATGTCGACCAGGCATTGCTCATCATCACTGTTGCCAAGCCAGAAACATCGACAACGTTCATTGACCGTTTCCTAGCCTCTGCCGAGGCCTACCGCGTTCCCGTCATCCTTATATTTAATAAGGTGGACATGCTCAATGACGACGAGCGCCACTACCAGCAGATGATGGTTGATCTCTACGAGACTATTGGCTATGAGTGTCGCATCGTTTCTGCAGAAACGGGCGAAGGTGTTGAAGAGCTGCGTTCCCTACTCGACGGCAAAATTACGCTACTTAGTGGTAATAGCGGTGTAGGAAAGTCAACACTCATCAACCGCCTCGTACCTCATGCCAACCAGCGTACTGCAGAGATTAGCGATGCCCACCAGACAGGTATGCACACCACCACTTTCAGCGAGATGATTCCTCTCGCCGTCGGCGGTTCCCCCGCCGACACGAACGGCTGGCTCATCGACACTCCTGGCATCAAGGGCTTTGGCACCTTCGATATCGAGCGCGAAGAACTCACCAGCTATTTCAAGGAGATTTTCGAATTCTCTAAGCAGTGTAAGTTCTCCGACTGTACCCATACCCACGAACCTGGCTGTGCGGTATTGAAAGCCGTTGAAGACCACTATATCGCTCAGAGTCGCTACCAGTCATATCTCTCTATGCTGGATGACAAGGAAGAAAACAAATATCGCGAAGCCTATTAGCCCATGAATCTAAACGACAAGCGTATCGCAGTATTACTCTCAGGTGGTGTTGACTCCAGCGTGGTACTCTATGAGTTGGCACGTCAGGGGTTGCATCCTGATTGTTTCTATATCAAGATAGGTCCTGAGGAGGAAGAAGAGTGGGACTGCTCTTCTGAAGAGGACTTGGAGATGGCCACAGCTGTCAGTCATAAGTATGGCTGTAAGTTGGAGGTTATCGATTGCCATCGTGAGTATTGGGACCAGGTAACACAGTACACGATGGATAAGGTACGCGCAGGATTGACACCCAATCCTGATGTCATGTGCAACAGGCTGATTAAGTTCGGAGCTTTCCATGAGAAGCGTGGCCACGACTACGACCTCATCGCCACAGGCCACTATGCTACCACTGAAATAGAGCCTCTCACCTCTAGAAAGTGGCTCTGCACCAGCCCTGACCCCGTAAAGGATCAGACTGATTTCCTTGCACAGATCTACGACTGGCAATTGGAGAAAGCCCTCTTCCCCATTGGTCACATGATGAAAGAAGAGGTTCGCGAGATTGCCGAACGCGAGCACTTGGTCAATGCCAAGCGCAAAGACTCGCAGGGCATCTGCTTCTTGGGAAAGATTAACTACAACGACTACCTGCGCCGCTATTTGGGCGAGCTGCCTGGCGACGTGGTAGAGCTGGAAACAGGCAAACTCATTGGCAAGCATAAAGGCCACTGGTTCCACACCATCGGCCAGCGCAAAGGCATGGGACTGGGCGGTGGTCCATGGTTTGTTGTCAAGAAAGATATTAATCAGAACATCATCTATGTATCACACGGCTACGACCCAGAGACAGCCTACAAGCAGGACTTCCCCATTATGGCATTCCACAGCATCAACGGCCAACTGCCTCCCAAAGACATCACGCTGAAGATTCGCCACACCCCCGAATTCCTGCCAGCCACTCTGGAGCCAATAGCTAATAGCCAAGAGCCAACAGCTAACTGCTATATGGTACATGCCACTACACCGATTCACGGTGTTGCTCCTGGCCAGTTCTGTGTGGTCTATGACAATTGCCACCATCGCTGCTATGGAAGTGGTGAAATTACCGTATAATTATACGTTCTCAAGTACTATTTTCATCAAAATGGTGGAATTCTAATAAAATTCCACCTTTTTTGTTGGTTGAATCAGAAATAATTCATACCTTTGTACCGAAAATGAACAATATCGATTATTTATAATATAGTAAACAAATCAATAACTAAAAAAATAAGGAGATTAAACTATGAAGTCACAAAAGTTAATAATCAATCAAGAAGATTATGAGCTGGACAATCAGTACAATGAAGAGGATTGCCGTCAGCAAGACAATTCCAGCATCTGGTACAACTAAAGAAAGCTATCTACAAAATAGCCGCGCCACCAAAGAGTGAGTGCGGTTTTTTGTTTTTTTATCCTTTTATTCTTCTTCATCTTGTTTTTTTTCACTACCTTTGCCCTATGAATAACACAAAATGGAGTGAGATTGTTATACTGGTCGATGCCGAGTATGTTGACAAGGTTGCCTTCGACTTGACTGTAAACTTTGAACGTATGCTGGGACGCCGTATTCCACAGGCTGATATGGCTCAGTGGTTAGAGTGTGTGGCACTGGATGGCGGAGTGAGACCTCAGAAACAAGAGGATGCCATTCAGGTGGTATTGCTTCACAAGCAATCCAAGATGGAGAATTTCCAGCCAGGCACATTCAGTGAGTTAGACGGTAAGGCTTTCACTGGTCCACTGGGTGAGTTTCTCATCAGCTGTGTACAGGTAGAAGAGATGGTTACCAAGGACGACCTCTACATCGACTCCCTACAGATCATCGCAAATGCTGCCGAGGTAAAACGACTGATGGTTGTTGGCGACAGCGACCATATATATAATAAGGTACGCGAGGCACTCCGTCAGGCAGACCCCGATAAGCATATCACCGTCTTCACCATGCAACCTATGAGTGGTGGCAATTTCCGTCAGGAGATATTAGGCTACTCGCTAATGGCAGCATTAGGCATTAAGTCGGAAGAGCTGACACCAGAGAGGTGAGAAGCTAGGGGTAAGAGGTGAGAGATTACCTCGCAAGCCCACCACAATTTAAAAAAAGAACAATATAAAAATATTAAAAGGTGTACTGCGTAAGTTTTGAGATGCTGAGACATATCTCTCACCCCTCACTTCTCACCTCTCACCTCTAAACATCAACAACTATGGCAAGAGTATTAATGATTGGCGCAGGTGGCGTCGCTACAGTGGCAGCGTTCAAGATTGCTCAAAACGCTGACGTGTTTACAGAATTTATGATAGCCAGTCGCAGAAAGGCTAAGTGCGACAAGATTGTGGAAGACATCCATAAGGCTGGCTACAAGCTGGACATCAAGACTGCTCAGGTCGATGCTGACGATGTAGAGCAGCTGAAGGCTTTGTTTAATGACTATAAGCCTGAGTTGGTTATCAATCTCGCCCTGCCCTATCAGGATCTAACCATCATGGATGCCTGTCTGGCATGTGGCTGTAGCTATCTCGACACTGCCAACTACGAGCCTAAGGACGAGGCACACTTCGAGTACTCTTGGCAGTGGGCTTATCGTGAGCGTTTCGAGAAGGCTGGTCTTACGGCTATCCTCGGCTGTGGCTTCGACCCAGGTGTTACCTCTATCTATACAGCTTATGCTGCCAAGCACCACTTCAAGGAGATTCAGTATCTGGATATTGTGGACTGCAATGCTGGCGACCACCACAAGGCATTTGCCACCAACTTCAACCCAGAGATTAACATCCGTGAGATTACCCAGAAGGGACTCTACTGGGAGAATGGCAAGTGGGTAGAGACAGAGCCGCTGGAGATTCACAAAGACCTCACCTACCCCAACATCGGTCCTCGCGACAGCTACCTGTTGCACCATGAGGAGATAGAGTCGCTGGTCATCAACTATCCCACCATCAAGCGTGCTCGCTTCTGGATGACCTTCGGTCAGCAGTATCTGAAGCACCTCGATGTCATCCAGAACATCGGCATGAGCCGCATCGACGAGGTAGAGTACGAGGCTCCATTGGCTGATGGTAGCGGAGTTGCCAAAGTAAAGATTGTTCCTCTGCAGTTCCTGAAGGCCGTACTGCCCAACCCACAGGATCTGGGCGAGAACTATGAGGGTGAGACCTCTATCGGCTGTCGCATCCGTGGTATCGGCAACGATGGCAAGGAGCACACCTATTATGTATATAACAACTGCTCGCACCGTGCAGCCTATGAGGAGACGGGTATGCAGGGTGTCTCTTACACCACTGGTGTGCCAGCTATGATTGGTGCCATGATGTTCTGTAAGGGTCTGTGGAAGAAGCCAGGCGTTCACAACGTCGAGGAGTTCGATCCCGATCCATTCATGGAACAGCTCAACAAGCAGGGTCTGCCTTGGCATGAGATTCACGATGGCGACCTGGAATTGTAAATTTCCCAATAGCAAAATAACCCAATCAATTGTAAATTGTAAATCGTAAAATTGTAAATAGAAAGATGGCTAAGAAAGAAGAGAAAGAGCAGTTGACTCCCCAACAGGAGAAGATGAAAGCCCTGATGGCAGCTATGCAGAAGATTGAGAAAGACTTCGGCAAAGGCAGCATCATGAAGATGGGCGACGAGAAGATAGAGAATGTGGAGGTAATACCCACTGGTTCAATAGGTCTGAACGCCGCTTTAGGTGTTGGTGGCTATCCCAAGGGCCGCATCATCGAGATCTATGGTCCTGAGTCGTCAGGAAAGACCACACTGGCCATCCACGCCATCGCAGAATGCCAGAAGGCAGGTGGCATTGCCGCCTTCATCGACGCAGAGCACGCCTTCGACCGCTTCTATGCTGAGAAGTTGGGTGTAGATATTGAGAACCTTTATATCTCACAGCCCGACAATGGTGAGCAGGCTCTGGAGATTGCCGACCAGCTCATCCGTTCCAGCGCCATCGACATCCTGGTTGTTGACTCTGTTGCCGCACTGACTCCCAAGAAGGAGATTGAGGGCGATATGGGCGACTCTGCCGTTGGTCTGCATGCTCGTCTGATGAGTCAGGCTCTGCGCAAGCTTACAGGAACCATTGCTAAGACCAATACCACCTGCATCTTCATCAACCAGCTGCGTGAGAAGATTGGTGTCATGTTTGGCAATCCTGAAACCACCACTGGTGGTAACGCTCTGAAGTTCTATGCCTCTGTACGTCTGGACATCCGCAAGGTGACAGCCATCAAGGATGGTGACAACGTCATTGGCAATCAGGTGCGCGTCAAGGTTGTTAAGAACAAGGTGGCTCCCCCCTTCCGCAAGGCAGAATTTGAGATTACCTTTGGCGAGGGCATCTCTAAGGTTGGCGAGATTCTCGACTTGGCAGTAGAATACGAGATTATCAAGAAGAGCGGTTCATGGTTCTCTTATGGAGATTCCAAACTGGCACAGGGTCGTGACGCTGTGAAGGCACTGCTGAAGGACAACCCCGAGCTCTGCGAAGAGTTGGAGGCTAAGATTATGCAGATTATCAACGATAAGGCATAAGGCACGATAGCCTTCTATATAGCAAAGCGCCCTGACTGGTTTAGTCAAGGCGCTTTAATTATTTTGTTGCGTCAGCGTCGCACTACTGCAAGAGGGCATCCTCCAATGGTGTCGCCGTCTTCTTTTGAGTCTTGGCCTTGTCATTGCTCTTGGTGCTGCTATGACCTGCCCTACTCTTTGCCGAGCGCTTGTTCTTGCTTGTATTCTTTACGGGTTCATCACTGGCTCTACGAGCCTTGGCCTGTGTCACAAAGCCCTTTTCGTCGAGAAATACATCGAGAATAACATCATTAGAACGGGCATAGAGCCAAATTTCGCCACCTTCGGAGTCGTAGGTTTTCTTGAAGGGTTCACCCATCGCCAGCTCCACCTCTTCCTTGGTCATACCTGCTATCACGCGACCTTCGCGGATGGCTGCGCGCGACTCCTTGCTGGTGTTGCGAGCCTCACCTTCGCCCATACCAAACAGATAGCCGAAGAAGTCATCACGCGGACCGCTGGCACCACCTGCGATATCGTCTTCGCTGAACACCACATCTTTATAATATACACGACGGCTATCCGTCTCACGCATAGTCAGCGTGTAGTATTTCGAATTCCTGACAGGTGTTATCTCGTCGATGATGAAACCCGTAAAGCGAGGCACCTTCACATCTCTCACCTTACCTGAGCCTTTACTGCTCATGGTGGTAGAATACTTGGTATGAACCGTCTTGTTCAGATACTCTCTGACATTTGACGATACTGTCATATTGGCACCTAAGAACTCGAAAGAGCCGGCAAAGCTATACTGATTCATATCATAGGAGAAGCCCTCCTCGCGTATTCCGCTATTCGTCTTCGACAGAGCCACGTTCTGGTAGAACTGGTTGCCATTCTCATCTTCCACGATAATCTTCACAGGGAAGGCACGGGTTCCCACACCGATGGCCTTTACCGTCACCAGCATATTCTTATCGACGACGACATCGCGATAGCCGTCGCCATCGTATTCCGTATCCACGCGGAAATACTGCGTACGAGTCAGCAGTGGCTGGTTCATCAGAAGCTCACGAGCCTTGTCCACATCGCCCAGATAGGCCAGTGTAGGCACACCAGACTTCATATAGCAATATTCCTCAAAGGTACCGTAAGGCTGTTCGTAGTAATAGCTCTTACCATCATCCTCACAGAGGAAGTTAATATGTACACGACCGTTAGGCAGCATATTGTGGCCCTGATATACCATAATACGATGGCGAAGCGTGCCATTGCCTACTTCCTTCTTAGTTACGGCATCATGGAATGTGTTGACCAGCAGGTCATACTTCTCGGGTATAACCATAAAGCGCATGCCCTCCTTCCAGTCACACATACTATAGTAGCGAAAGTTCTTTCCCATGAAGTCGGTGGGCTCTGCCTCGTCAGTAGTCTGCAGAGGAGTCTCTACTGCTTCTCTCTTCACGCCCTTCGTCTTCACAATATACGGATTGTCTTGTGCCATCGCTGTCGACATGACAAACGACACAGCAACCAATAAGGCCCATTTTCTCATACTGGCATATTTTAGTTATCTGGATGCAAAGATAGGAAAAAAAAATCATACTTGTGCCAAAATGTCACCATAATATTGAAAAAAATATTGTTTGGCATACGCTTTGCTATCTTGCCACTGACAAATTATGCATATTAACAAATAAAAAATATACAATTATGGGAAAGATTATTGGAATTGACTTAGGAACTACCAACAGCTGCGTTGCCGTATTCGAGGGCAACGAGCCAGTAGTAATTGCCAACAGCGAGGGCAAGCGTACCACGCCTTCAGTAGTTGGTTTTGTGGAGAATGGTGAGCGCAAGATTGGCGACCCCGCCAAGCGTCAGGCCATCACCAACCCCAAGAATACTGTTTACTCTATCAAGCGTTTCATGGGTGAGAACTGGCAGCAGACCGAGAAAGAGATTTCTCGCGTACCTTATTCAGTAGTGAATGAGGGCGGCTATCCACGTGTCGACATCGATGGACGCAAATATACTCCACAGGAGATTTCTGCTATGGTGCTGCAGAAGATGAAGAAGACTGCCGAGGACTATCTCGGACAGGAGGTGACAGAGGCTGTCATCACCGTACCAGCCTACTTCTCTGACTCTCAGCGTCAGGCTACCAAGGAGGCAGGCCAGATTGCCGGTCTTGAGGTAAAGCGTATCGTTAACGAGCCTACCGCTGCCGCTTTGGCATACGGTGTTGACAAGGCCAACAAGGATATGAAGATTGCCGTATTCGACCTCGGTGGTGGTACGTTCGATATCTCTATCCTGGAGTTCGGTGGTGGTGTCTTCGAGGTACTCTCTACCAATGGTGATACTCACCTCGGTGGTGACGACTTCGACCAGGTTATCATCGACTGGCTCGTTCAGGAGTTCAAGAACGACGAGGGTGCCGACCTGAAGAGCGACCCCATGGCTATGCAGCGTCTGAAGGAGGCTGCCGAGAAGGCTAAGATTGAGCTTTCTTCAAGCACCTCTACCGAGATTAACCTGCCTTACATCATGCCCGTTGGTGGTGTTCCCAAGCACTTGGTGAAGACCCTCACACGTGCTAAGTTCGAGCAGCTGGCTCACGACCTCATCCAGGCTTGTCTGGCTCCTTGTCAGAAGGCTATGGCTGATGCTAAGCTGAACACAGCTGATATCGACGAGGTCATCCTGGTAGGTGGTTCAAGCCGTATCCCCGCTGTGCAGACCCTCGTGAAGAACTACTTCGGCAAGGAGCCTTCAAAGGGTGTAAATCCTGACGAGGTGGT
>Ga0265298_10008818_pt1 | contig 12075 bp, 9 predicted proteins | sample AusTroGonzalo_MG_3_FD_193486 | JGI IMG/M metagenome (GOLD analysis project Ga0265298, IMG submission 193486) | Bovine rumen microbial communities from tropical cattle in Woodstock, Queensland, Australia - Gonzalo_01 | ecosystem: Host-associated > Mammals > Digestive system > Stomach > Rumen ...
ATCTTCATCGAGAATGCAGGGGGATAGATATAAGTGTTACGCACCATGAATTCCTTCAGAATGTCGTTCTGGATGGTTCCTGCCATCTCCTCGAGCTGGGCGCCCTGCTCCAGACCAGCTACGATGTAGAATGCAAGGATTGGCAGCACGGCACCATTCATGGTCATAGACACAGACATCTTGTTCAAGGGGATGCCAGAGAAAAGCACCTTCATGTTCTCCTCGTTACAGATAGACACACCAGCCTTACCGACATCACCCACCACACGGGCGTTGTCGGGGTCGTAACCACGGTGTGTTGGCAGGTCGAAGGCGACGGAAAGTCCCTTCTGACCAGAAGCCAGGTTACGGCGATAGAAAGCGTTTGACTCCTCAGCGGTAGAGAATCCGGCATACTGACGGATGGTCCACGGGCGGAACGGATACATCATTGAATACGGGCCACGGAGATAGGGAGGAATACCAGCGGTATAGTCGAGGTGTTCCATGCCTTCGAGGTCTTCTTTCGTATAGACGGGACGCACCTCAATATGTTCTGGGGTCTTCCAGTTCTCTACGATTCCATTGTCTTTAATCCACTTGGCACCATCTTGAGGCCGAATGCCTGCATAGATATCAATATCTTTAAACTGTTTACGCATAATTCAAGTCCTCCTATAATTTAAATACCAAGTTTCTGATTATATTCTTTCAACGTCTCGAGCACGTTGCACTTCACATGCACATAGTTCTCGATGCCAGCAGCCTTGAGATCCTCCATGCAAGAAGGCGCACCAGCCACCACGAACATGGCACGTCCGTCGAGATACTTGAAGGCAGGAATAGCGTACTCGGCATACTCATCATCAGAAGAGCAGATCACCACGATATCGGCACCAGCAGCGAGGGCAGCATCGACACCTTCCTCAACAGTCTTGAAGCCGAGGTTGTCAATCACCTTGTAGCCGGCACAGGCCAGGAAGTTGCAAGAGAACTGGGCACGGGCCTGGCGCATGGCCAGATTACCAATGGTCAGCATGAAGGCTGTAGGCACCTTCGTCTCCTCAGTATGGATGCGGAGATCCTCGAAGTCGGCAGCGAGGCGGGTACTCTCGATGGCCTTGAAGGGGTGCTCGCAGGGCTCGTTTGTTGCTGTGGCACAGCAACATGCAGAGACGGAAGCGCGCTTACCTTCGCTCTTCTCAGTGAAATTGGGGAATTGGTTGGTTCCCAGCAGGAACTCCTTGCGCTTGGCAGCATCGCCATGACGCTTCACATTGGTGGCATTGATGTCATCCTGAATGGTGCCAGCCTTGACAGCGGCGAGGAAGCCTCCCTCCTCTTCTACTTTCAGGAATATCTTCCAAGCCTCGGTAGCCAGCGCATCCGTCAGGTGCTCGATATAATAAGAACCGGCTGAAGGATCGACGATACGGTCGAAATGAGCCTCCTCCTTGATGAGCAACTGCTGGTTACGGGCGATACGCTCTGAGAAATCAGTAGCCTCTTCATAAGGCGCATCGAACGGCGTGACCACCATCGAGTGAACACTACCCAAGGCAGCACTCATGGCCTCGGTCTGAGAACGGAGCAGATTCACATAGCTGTCAAACAATGTCTGATTATAAGAAGAGGTGGTGGCGTTGATCACCATCTTGCAGGCACAGTCGCACTTAGGCTCGTACTGCTTCACGATCTGGGCCCAGAGCAGACGGGCTGCACGGAACTTGGCAATCTCCATGAAATAGTTTTCGCTGACGCCCATATTGAACTTGATGCTCTTGGCAGCAAGGTCAACATCGACACCGGCATCCGTCAACTGCTGCAGGTACTCATTACCCCAAGCCAGTGCATAGCCTAACTCCTGAACGATATAGGCACCCGCATTGTTGAGGGCGTCAGAGTCAACAGCGACACAGCGGAAGTTGGGATACTCCTTGAGAGCCTCCACCAGTTTCGGACCGAATTCGAGCACCGGCATCACATCCTTGCCCTTCATCACCATCTTCTGCATGGGATCCCACTCGATGGAGCCGACCACCTTTTCCTTGTCGTAGCCCTTCTCAGCGAAGTAGGCTACGAGAATCTCAGCCAATTCCAGCGAGTGACGGGGACAAGTGGCGAAGTTCACCTCGATGATGTCACAATAGATTCCTTCGAGCAGAGCCTCAATGGTATCTTTCGAAACCATCTTGCCAGGCAGCTTGAAGCCTAAAGAGTCGATACCCTTGTTCAGGATGTCGAGCGCCTTGGCATTGGCAGCCTTCGCATCATCTACGACGATGTTCTGGCGGACATACCACACATTTGAGTCCTTCTTGTTACCACGCACGAACGGGAACTCTCCAGGGAGAGCGTCGGGTGTCTTCAGATTCGCCAGGTCTTCACGGCGATAGAAGGGCTGCACATTAAAACCTTCGTTTGTTCTCCATACCAAGCGCTTCTGGAAGTCGGCACCCTTCAGGTCGACTTCAATCTTGTCGAGCCACTCCTGAGTGGTCGGCGCGGTAAACTCGGTAAAGAGTTTCTCTTTGTTTGCCATAAATACGTTTTTATTATATAAGTTGTTTTAAGTTCCACTTAACAGGCGACAAAGTTACAAACTTTTTAGCCAAATCAGCCAAATGAATTGTGAAAGAAATAAAAAAACGGAATTTATTCAAAATTTACTGCACAAAAATGCTTGTTATGAGCAATTTTTGAGTACCTTTGCACACAAATTTGAGATTGTTGTTAGTTATGGAATCATTTCATTGGTTAAAAGACCTATTTACGACAACTGACTCAGTAGCGCACATCGCACTGCTCTATGCCATTGTTATCGCCATTGGTGTCTACCTGGGGAAAATTAAAATCTTCGGTATCTCACTTGGCGTGACATTCGTGCTTTTTGCTGGCATCGTGGCAGGACATATAGGGTTTACGGCCCCCACCCCCATCCTGACGTTCGTGCAGGATTTCGGACTTATCCTCTTTGTCTTTATGATCGGTATGCAGGTGGGACCAGGATTCTTTGAGAGTTTCGGTACGCAAGGCATCAAGCTTAACGGCCTGGCCGCCAGTGCCATCCTACTGAACATTCTCGTAATGTTTTCATGTTACTATATCTTCTTTGACACCAATGACAAGACCAACCTGCCGATGATGGTGGGTACGCTATATGGTGCTGTCACCAACACCCCTGGTCTTGGTGCCGCCAACGAAGCCTTGAGTGCGGTCTTTGGCAATGACGCGCCGCAGATTGCCTCGGCCTATGCCTGTGCCTATCCCCTCGGCGTGCTGGGCATCATAGGGGCTACCATATTAATAAGGTATATATGTAGCATCAAACTTGAGAAAGAAGAGGCACGTCTGGAGGCGATGGAAGAGACCGCCGCCAACAAGAAGCCTTATAAGATGCACTTAGAGGTGACCAACAAATACTTGGAAGGTAAGACGCTGCTACAGGTACACGACTTCCTGAACCGCGACTTCGTGGTGTCACGCCTTGTCCACGATGGCGATCTGTTCATACCTAACCGTGACACCATCTTCCATCTGGGCGACCAGATGCTGATTGTATGTGCCGAGGCTGATCAGGAGGCCATCATGGCATTTATCGGTCCCAAGCTCGACATCGATTTCGAACAGCAGGACCAGCCGTTAGTCTCGAAGCGCATCCTCATCACCAACCCCAGCATCAACGGAAAGACACTGGCTTCACTCCATTTCTCGAGTGTGCACGGTGTGAATGTGACCCGTGTTACCCGTCACGGAATGGACCTCTTTGCTTCGGCAGGACTGCCTTTGCAGGTAGGTGACAAGATTATGGTGGTAGGCCCGGAGGATGCTGTCGATCGTGTGGCCAACAAGATGGGTAATTCCATCCGTCGACTGAATGCGCCAAACATCGCCACCATCTTCGTGGGCATTTTCCTCGGACTGATCTTCGGATCATTCCCCCTGACCATTCCCGGCATGCCGGTACCCGTGAAGCTCGGTCTGGCAGGTGGTCCGCTGATCATCGCCATCCTTATCGGACGCTATGGCTACAAGATACATCTCGTCACCTACACGACGACCTCTGCCAACATGATGCTCCGTGAGATTGGCCTGGTGCTGTTCTTAGCGTCTGTAGGTATCAAGGCGGGAGCCGGATTCTTTGAGACAGTCATTGATGGCAACGGCCTGCTGTATGTCCTGACAGGTTTCCTGATTACCATCATACCGATTCTGATCATCGGTCCGATAGCAAGAATGAAGTTCAGGTTCAACTATTTCACCATCGCAGGTATGATAGCTGGTACCTATACTGACCCTCCTGCCTTGGCCTATGCCAACAGCATCTGTTCGAAGGAGGCCCCTGCACTGGGATATTCGACGGTATATCCGCTATCGATGTTCCTCCGCATCTTTACGGCGCAGATTATTGTGCTGTTCTTCTGTGGATGAGAATCATTGAATATTGAGCATTGAGTATTGAATATTGAACATTATAATAATACACCAAGCAAAAAATGAATAAAGTAAAGATCCTGCTCAGCGGACTATTGCTGATAAGCGCCTCGGGGGTGATGGCTCAGGGAGCCAGGAACATCCGCATCAACGAGGTGCTGACCAACAATACCGCCAGCATTCAGGATGAGTACGGCCAGCGTGAGGCCTGGATAGAGTTGGAGAACACCTCGTTCACCACCTACAACATCCGAGGCATGTACTTCACGACTGACCGCAGCGTACTTGATCCCAACATGAGTGTTCCTGAGCGCATCAAACGGATGAGGGTCATCCCCAATGGGGATGTCCGCACACAGATTGGCGGAAGGCAACACGTGGTATTCTTCTGCAACTCCAACCCGGTACAGGGCAAGTTGCATCTCGCTCTTAATGTTCCTATGTCCGAGCCCCTCTGGCTGGGATTCTATAATGGCAACGCAACGGAACTGATTGATTCTGTCAGCATCCCCGCCCTTGCTGCCGACCAGAGCTATGCCCGTCAGAACGCTACATCGTGGGCTGTGAAATCGGCAGAGAACGTCACGCCCGGCATCGAGAACTTCATCAAGACAGATGAGACGAAGGATGCCTACCTGAAGCGTGAGGATCCCCACGGCTTCGGCATCACCCTGCTCGCCATGGGCATCGTGTTCTTCTGTCTCGCTGTTCTTTTCCTGTTCTTCTGGACCTTCGGTCTCATTATGCGCCATATCGAGACAGCAAAGAAGGTGGCCAACACCCAGCCCATCAAGGCTGTGACAAAGACGGTAGAGGTGACCCACGACATCGCCCACGCCACAGGTAATATCCTGCAGGACGGTCTCAAGACGAAGGGTATCGACAAGGAGGTCTACATCGCCGTCATCTCGATGGCTCTCAAGCAGTATCAGGACGATGTCCACGATGTGGAGTCGGGTATCATCACCATCAAGTCGAAGGACACCGGTTGGAGCGACGAGTCCAGTCAGATGACCCACTTCTCCACCCCCGTCATCCCCACACAGCATAATGCACCACATATTCCCACAACCCCAGAAATCCATTAAGACTTATGAATAAGTATCAATATAAAGTACAAGGCGTCGACTACGACGTAGAGATAGAAGAAGTAGAAGGCAACGTTGCCAAGGTGATTGTCAATGGTATCCGCTTTGATGTAGAACTGAAGCAGCCCATCAATCCGACGAGTACCCTGAAGAAGGTACACGTGGAGGCTCCGAAGCCTGTGGCACGTCCTGCTGTGACTCCTGCTGCAGCACCTGCTGCCGACAAGCCGATGGCAGCAGGTACGGGTTCTCCCGTGAAGGCTCCGCTGCCTGGTACCATTACGGAGGTGAAGGTCAATGTCGGTGACACGGTGAAGATTGGCGACGTGGTACTCGTACTCGAGGCCATGAAGATGCAGAACAACATTGAGTCGGAGTATGAAGGTACCGTCACTTCAATCACCGTTAAACAGGGTGAGAGTGTGATGGAAGGTTCCGTCCTCATGACCATCGGATGAAGTGAAAAGTGATAAATGAAAAGTGAATAATTATGGACTTGGGACAATTTATCATACAGAACTTCCATGAGTTCCTCACTTATACGGCATTTGCGAATGCCACAGTGGGAAACCTCATCATGATTGCGGTGGGAGCCTTCTTCATCTGGCTTGCCATCAAGAAGGACTTTGAGCCCCTGTTGCTCGTTCCCATCGGATTGGGCATCATCCTCGGCAATATCCCCTTCCGTGCTGACGCAGGACTGGAAATCGGCCTCTATGAGGACAACTCCGTGCTGAATATATTCTACCAGGGTGTGCGCCAGGGATGGTATCCGCCACTGATTTTCTTAGGCATTGGTGCGATGACCGACTTCACAGCCCTCTTGGCCAATCCGAAACTGATGCTCATTGGTGCCGCTGCCCAGTTTGGTATCTTCGGTGCCTATATGGTGGCACTGGCTATGGGCTTTGAGCCTTCGCAGGCAGCAGGTATCGCCATCATCGGTGGTGCCGATGGTCCTACGGCCATCTTCCTCAGTTCGAAACTCTCGCCCAACCTGATGGGTGCCATCGCCGTGTGTGCCTACAGTTATATGGCCCTCGTGCCAGTGATTCAGCCATTCATCATGCGTCTGCTCACCACAAAGAACGAGCGTGTCATCAAAATGAAGCCAGGTCGTGAGGTCTCTCAGACGGAGCGCATCCTCTTCCCGATTATCGGACTATTGCTGACCACGTTCATCGTGCCTTCAGGACTTCCTTTGCTGGGTATGTTATTCTTCGGTAACCTACTGAAGGAGAGTGGCAAGACTACCCGTCTGGCCAAGACGGCAGGTGCTGCACTGAACGATATCGTAGTGATGCTGTTAGGTCTCACCGTGGGCTGTTCTACTCAGGCCTCGGAGTTCCTGACCTTCAACACCATCAAGATTTTCGCCCTTGGTGCGATGGCTTTCATGATTGCCACTGCCTCTGGCGTCTGTTTCGTGAAGATTATGAACCTCTTCCTGCCAGAAGGCAAGAAGCTGAACCCACTTATTGGAAATGCTGGTGTGAGTGCCGTTCCTATGGCCGCACGTATCAGTAACAATCTCGGTCTGGAGTACGACCGCCACAATTTCCTGCTCATGCACGCCATGGGTCCGAATGTGGCCGGTGTCATCGGCTCTGCAGTAGCTGCCGGTGCCCTGCTTGGATTCCTGTCATAAACTAAAATAAAAGGCTCTATGAAACCAGTTGAAGCAAGTCTAACCCTCCCCAACGACATTGAGACAGTTCCTCAGCTCAGTGAATTCGTTGAGACTTTCTGCGAAGAGCGGATGGTGGACATGTCTATAACGTTGAGCCTGAATCTGGCCATCGAGGAGGCTGTTGTCAATGTGATGAGCTACGCCTATCCGGCAGGCACCTATGGAGAGGTGCTGGTGAAGGCCATCGCCGACGACAAGGTCCTGACCTTCATCATCAGCGACAACGGCATACCCTTCGACCCCACAGCCAAGGCTGACGTAGACACAAGCCTTTCCGCCGAAGACAGACCTATCGGAGGACTGGGCATCCATCTGGTCAAACAAATTATGGACAGCGTCGACTATCAGTATACCGATGGCCGGAATGTCCTCACCCTTAAAAAGATTATTCACCCATAAAAAAGATAGCAATATGATTTTCAACATCAAAGAACAGAATGAAGGCATGCTTGCCACAGTGAGTGGTCGTCTTGACACCCCAGCATCAGTAAAGGCCCAGCAGGAGATTGAACCCCTGCTTCAGAATGCAGACAAGGTTATCACCCTTGACTGCGGTGACTTGGAGTATATCAGCAGCTCTGGTCTTCGTCTTTTCCTCACTATTCGTAAGGAGGCTTCTGCCAAGGGCGGTAAGGTCATCATCAAGAACATCAACGATGAAATCAAGAAGGTATTTATGATGACTGGATTCTTTAATCTGTTTGAAATCGTCACAGAATAGACAACAGATGAGAGATCTGGGTCGGGAAAGGCCAAAGATAGCAATTATCGATCCTAACACACTGGCTGCCATGGGGCTGAAACAGCTCCTACAGCACGTGATGCCTATTATGACCGTTGATACGTTTGGCTCATTCGCAGAACTGTCAGCGAGTCAGATGGATTGTTATTTCCATTATTTTACGGCTATGAGTGTGGTCCTGGAGAACAAGGCGTTCTTCATGGATCACCGCCGTAAGACGATTGTCCTGACCCTCTCCCTTGACGCCACCTCACAGCTCAGCGAGTTCCACAGTCTCTGCATCAACCAGCCGGAGAAGAATCTTGTACGCGCACTGCTGAGGCTGGAACAGGATGCCCACGGTAAAGGCCAGCATCTGCCCCCCATGCCGAATATCCTTCAGAGGAAACTCCTTAGTGACCGTGAAATCGAGGTAATGTCACTCATCGTACAAGGCTATATTAACAAGGAGATTGCCGAACGTCTGAATATCGCACTCTCGACAGTCATCACCCACCGCAAGAACATCATGGATAAACTGGGCCTTAAGAGTGTTTCGGCCCTCACCATCTACGCCGTCATGCACGGCTACGTAGACATCAACAAGATATAAGAAACAAAAAGGAAATGAAATTATGTGGTCTTCTTTACTCTCTGTTATATTAGTGATTAATGAACTGATGGCCTCCAATGCCGGAGAAGTCCTAAGTCCCGCCATCAACTACGACAGTTGGATTGAGCTATACAACCCAACTGATCAGGAAGTGGACCTCGCAGGATTTTATCTGAGCGACGATCAAAGCAATCTGAAGAAATGGGAAATGCCTTCTGATATAGGCAGTGTTCCAGCGAAAGGTTTTAAGATAATATGGCTCGGCTCCAACGACATCAAACTCGGACGTGAAGAAAATGAGGTCGGTGAGGACCAGGCACCCTTCAAGCTCGACTGCGATGGCGGCACCATCTACCTGAGTGATAAAAGCGGACAGCTGATTATCAGCCAGGACTATCCAGAGGCATTAAGCCGCACGTCATGGGCCCGCAAGACCGACGGCGGCGAGGAATGGGGATGGACGTCGACACCCACCCCTGAAGCCTCGAATGCCACAGCTAAGTTTGCCGACAAGCGTTTGAATGCTCCCGTAGTAAGCGTCGACAGCAAACTCTTCACAGGAACATTGCAGTTCACAGTCGACATTCCTGAGGGTGCCACGCTGATGTACACCACCGACGGCAGTTTGCCCAGTGCACCTGTCAATCCTGGTGAGGGAGTGTCGCCTTGGAAAGAGCTTGTCATCAACGGCGATTGCGAGGGCACGCAGAAAGGGAGTCTCTCCGCTCGTAATGCCGGTGACAACAAGGATTCGGACGCCATCACAGATGGTGTGGGCGTCATTGTGAACGGCATTAACTCACGGGGTATTAAGGTACACACATCAAGTACGGCGAAGAATGACCATGATGCCCAGTTCTTTGTCTATACTCCTAACCATATCTGGCGTACTGGCGACAGGTATCGTTTCAAGATGATGGTTCGTGCCGACAAAGCTTCCAAGATGACGACACAGACGCACACGACACCCCACAACTATATCACTAATGGGATGTTCAACGGTACAAATATCTCAGTCAGCACTGAGTGGAAGGAATATTCCTTTGAAGGTACCATTACCGACGAACAGTGCGGCAAGTCGGGTGGTGGCTGGGACTGGTGGGGAGGTCAGCAGCCCGTCACCTATAAGGACATGCAGACCATCGCCTTTAACCTGAACGTCGACAAGAAAGACAATAATTTCTATTTCGACAATGTGTCATGGGAATATGATACAACCAGTGGTACGCCCGAAGACACCAGCGAGGAGAGCAAGGATGGCAAGTTTACCATCTCGAAGACCACTAACTATACCTTCCGCCTCTATCAGGACGGCTATCTGCCCAGCGTGCCTGTTACCCGCAGCTATATCCAGACCTCCAACAAATACACGCTGCCCGTCATCAGCATCGTGGGCGACAAGAAATACTTCACCGACCCGAAGATTGGTCTTGACTGCGATGGCGACGGTACCAACGGAAAGGTAGCAGGCTATACGAACGGTCAGGCAAGAAACTACGCTCAGGACTGGGATCGTCCTGTCAACTTCAGTTATATCGGAACAAGCGGCGAGATGCTCTTCAATCAGGATGTGAACATCAGTGTCTCAGGCGGTTATACCCGCACGCAGAAGTACCGCTCGTTCAAGTTGAAGTCAAGCAAGATCTTCGACGGCCAGAATCGTTTCGACTATCTGTTTTTCCCACAGAAGCCCTATAACCGTAATAAGACCCTACTCCTGCGCAACGGCGGTAATGATGTATGGACGAACAACGCCCGCTTTACAGATCCTGCCTTAGAGACCATTATTCAACGTTCGGGCATCGATGTCGACGTACAGTCGTACGTACCTATTATAGAATATGTGAACGGTGAGCTGCGCGGTGTATTCAATATGCGTGAACCCAACAACGACAAGTTCGCCTATGCCAACTGGGGCTACGATGATGAGGAACTTGATGCTTTTGAGAACGAGGACATCAAGAATGGTGATGCCAAGGTTCTCGAGCGCATCTATCAACTTGGAGCAAAGATCAACGATAATGATGCATACGATGAGTTGAAGACGCTGCTCGACATCGACGAGTTTACCAATTACATGGCCGTCACGTTCTACCTTTTCAATGATGACTGGCCCAACAACAATATCAAGGCCTACCGTAGCCGCAACAACGGAAGATATCGCTTTATCAGCTTCGACCTCGACTATGCCTTCGCACGTTGTTGGAATGACAGTGGTGATGATCCCTTTAAATGGTTTGCTAAGTACAAGACCAATGGACTGAATCATAAGTTAGTCAACTTCTTCCTCAATCTGCTGAATCACGAGGAATATCGCAAGAAGTTCATTGATACGTTCTGTCTCGTTGGAGGCAGCGTGTTTGAGTCAAACCGTTCCAACGCCATCGTTGACGAGCTTTTACAGAAAGTCAAGGCCATGTGCCAGATGATGAAACAGCAGGGTATCAACGATGGTCACGAACCTGACAAAGCGGCCAAGGTCATCAAAGACAACCTGAAAGGCCGTCCGAAAAAGATGAGCGGCTATATGAAGTCCTTCTCTAATCTTAAACTCGGTAATACCAATGCCCAGGCCGTCACGCTGAATACCGACACTAAAGGTGCCCATATTTATGTGAACGGAATAGAAGTACCTTATGCCACCTTCGACGGCTACCTCTTCGCTCCGGTAGAACTGTCTGTCAAGGCCCCGGCAGGATACACCTTTGCCGGATGGAAGAAGAGTGGAGAATACTATTCAGAGGATGAATACCTCGAATTGCCTACTGACAACACCGTGAAACTGACAGCCACCTTCACACCCATTAGCGATGAAGAAGAGCGTCTGGCAGAGGGAATCACGCCCGTCCGCATCAATGAGGTAAGTGCCGCCAATGGAATCTACATCAACGATTATTTCAAGCGTGAAGACTGGGTAGAGCTGTATAACACCACCGATGCACCGATAGATGTGGAAGGCATGTATCTTAGCGATGACTTTGACACCCCCTATAAATACCAAATCAGCAAGGACAACAGCCAAGCATCTACCATCATCCCCGCCCACGGTTACCTCGTGGTGTGGTGTGATAAAAAGGACGCGAAGTCTCAGTTGCACGCTTCTTTCAAACTTGATGCCAATGGAGGTGCCGTATTGCTGACTGCAGTCGACAAGCAAGGAAACGATCTATGGAATGACGTCCTGATCTATCAGAGACAAAGGAGTGACGCGACCACAGGCCGCTATCCTGATGGCAGCAATGAAGTTATTAATATGAACGTGCCCACCATTGAACGTACCAATATGACGTCAAGCTATGCCTACGATGATTATGACCAGAGCGGCATCCGTAACTTGATAGCTGACACAGGTAGCGATCTCAACGTCCGTTACGTCCTAGGCGATTTGATTATCCGCAGCACAATGGACGACGAGCTGGAAGTCAGGATCGTTAACCTTGCCGGACAGCAGGTAGCCACCCTGCCCATCCGTCTGAATGGCGGCTATGCAGAGGTGTCTGTCAACCAGCTGCCAATGGGTGTATTTATCGCCAATATCACCGACAGTAAA
>Ga0265298_10008821_pt1 | contig 12072 bp, 9 predicted proteins | sample AusTroGonzalo_MG_3_FD_193486 | JGI IMG/M metagenome (GOLD analysis project Ga0265298, IMG submission 193486) | Bovine rumen microbial communities from tropical cattle in Woodstock, Queensland, Australia - Gonzalo_01 | ecosystem: Host-associated > Mammals > Digestive system > Stomach > Rumen ...
CTGTATTTCATTGACATGAGACACCTCATTGGTTGCATTCATCTGGACAATGCGCTTCACAATCCGCTGAGCGAGACTATCATGATGCTCTTGCATGCAATCGTTCATGATGAAAACCGTAGGAACAATCTCAAGGGTGTCAGGAACTGACTGTAGAAAACGAATGGTTGCATTGGGCATGGGGATGTCCTCATCGGTCATCACCACATCGAAGTAACGGCAATACAGTTTGTTGATATGATGCTGATGCAAGAAGTGCTCCTCAACAGAATCGAGCGAGAAGGTGGTCTTCCAATAGTACACAGCATTGACATTTCCTGACGGGACAAGACTTACTGAATCAGAGCCACAACAGTCAGTCCTTCCTTGGGAGCTACATCCTGAGCACGATAAGTTCAAGAGCGAGATGCCGAATACAAGAAATATCAGAAAGCGCCTCATCATAACATCATCAAGAAAAGCGCAATGGGATGGCTTAAAGCAGCTCTGGGAGCTGGAAGAGCTTTGTTCCGTTGGAGCCTTTGACTAATATCGTATATCCCTCGGGGCAGTCAGCCGCAATAGCCGCCTTCACTTCTTCCACATCATGGAATTTCCTGCACTGGCAGGCAGAGGCCGAATCATTCCAAGTAGTCTTACCGAACTCCTCGCCCACGAGCCATACGACAGACAATCCTGTTTGAGCAATCAGATCAACAATATGCTGATGTTCTTCCACACTCGTCGGTCCAAGCTCACGCATATCGCCCAGGATAGCCATCTTATGCTCGGCCTCGACCATACGGAAGTTGGCAAGAGCGGCCTCCATGCTCGATGGGTTGGCATTGTAGGCATCGACAACGAGTCGATTCTTGGCGGTGACCATCAGCTGTGAACGACTGTTCGTAGGACGGTAGTTCTCGATGGCATGACAGATGGCTTTCCGATCAACGCCGAAGTTGATACCCACGGCAATGGCAGCCAAGAGGTTATCAATGTTATAGGCACCTATCAACTGGGTCTGCACCTTATGCCATTTCTGCGAAGCGCCCTCTTCTTCCAGTTCCATCAACGGCTTACGCCAGCGGAACTTCAGAAGTGGATCGGAGGTAATGACCTCACCACTGATACAGGTGTACTGCTTCTCCGGATCGGTAGAATAAGGAGTCACCCATAGGGTGTCGTCGTCGGCAATACGATCGACCAAGAAGTCGTTGTCGGCGTCAAGGAAGATATGTCCGTTTTCTCGTGTACGCAAGAAATCGTAGAGCTCGCATTTAGTATTGATCACACCTTCGAAAGAGCCGAAGCCTTGCAGATGAGCCCTTCCCACATTAGTAATGAGACCACAGGTGGGCTCAGCTGTCTCAGCCAGTGTCTTGATATCGCCAGGATGGCTTGCGCCCATCTCTATAATCGCAATCTCATGTTCCTTATTCAGACGGAATAACGTTTTGGGGACGCCCACATCATTATTGAAGTTGCCCTCGGTAGCAAGTACATTATACTTCTCGGAAAGAACAGCCTTGACAAGCTCCTTAGTTGTTGTCTTACCATTGGTACCCGTTATCGCAATAACAGGAATATCGAACTGGCGGCGATGCTCGCGCGCCAGATCTTTATACGTCTGAAGACAATCATCCACAAGAATGATACGCTCATCGGTAGCATATCGTTTCTCGTCCACTATTGCATAGGCACATCCCTTCTCCAATGCCTGGGCAGCAAACATATTACCATTGAACGATGCGCCTTTCAGTGCAAGGAAGATACTATCCTTCGGACATTCGCGGCTATCGGTTGTAATACAGGGATGGTCGCAATAGAGTTTATATAATTGCTGTATCGTCATTAATATCTATCTGAATAAAACACGATGAGGATTAAACAAAACTAATAATGCCTTGCTGCATATCAGCCTGCGAAGGCTCGTTGTTCACGAGGGGCTGAGGGATTGCTGGCTGGTTGATACTCTCCAGGATCTCGCGGGTGCGCTTGTAGGTGGGAGTCTGTTCAACGGCCGAGATGATATCGTCATTGTCGAGGTCCTCAGGACGGAAGATATAGATATTGGGACGACGCTTCACACGATGGGTTGCGCCCTCACCGCCATAGAACTTCTCACGACGGTCCATGTTACGAGCCTCGCGCTCCTGCATCTCAGCAATCTTCGTAGCATCCTCACGGCTCAGTTTGGTCATACGCTCCTGCATACCATCGACATTGCTCATGCCGAAGCCTGTTGCCAGAATAGTCACTTTCACCTTCTTGCCCAGTTCGGGATCGTTGGCGACACCCCACTTGATTTCGAAGTCGCCGAACTTCGCCAAGAAGTCATGGACATAGTTGATCTCATCCATCATGAAGTTATCGCTCGACTCCTTCTGATCGCAGAACGAGATATTGAGCAGGATCTTCTTAGAGTTGAAGATATCGTTATCGTTCAACAACGGTGAGTTCAAAGCGTCGTCGATAGCTTTCTTCACGCGCTCCTCACCTTCACCGTAGCCAGTTGACATGATGGCTACGCCACCATTCTCGAGCACTGTCTTCACATCGTTGAAGTCGAGGTTCATCACACCATGAACAGTGATGATCTCAGCGATGGACTTAGCTGCGATCGACAGGGTGTCGTCGGCCTTTCCGAAGGCTGCCATGAACGACAGGTCAGGATAGATGCTGCGCAGACGCTCGTTGTTGATGACAAGCAGAGCATCGACATGCTTCGACATTTCTTCGACACCATCGAGAGCCTGGTCAATCTTCTTATTTCCCTCGAAACGGAAAGGAATCGTGACAATACCAACGGTCAGGATGCCCATCTCCTTTGAGACCTGAGCAATCACAGGTGCAGCACCGGTACCGGTACCGCCGCCCATACCGGCAGTGATGAAGGCCATACGTGTGCCGTCGCTGAGCATGCGCTTGATATCTTCAATGCTCTCTTCAGCAGCGGCCTTTGCCTTAGCCGGACGGTTACCTGCACCGAGGCCTTCATGACCCAACTGCAGTTTGACGGGTACAGGCGAATCGTTGAGCGCCTGATTATCAGTGTTACATACTACGAAGGTCACATCATGGATGCCCTCACGATACATATGGTTTACAGCATTACCACCACCGCCACCAACACCGATGACCTTAATAATGCTATGCTTCTCCTCGGGTACACCAAAATCGAGGATATCGGGATTCATATTGTCTGACATAATAATTCTGCTTTTGGATTTGGAAATCAATTAACTACTCACTCTAGTCTTACTCGTCGCTGACCATATCCTCGCCAAACTGCTTTGCCTTTCGAGCCAGTTTGTTCCACCAGCTGTTCTCGCGCTTACGCTTGCGCTCCTCTTCCTGCTGACGGCGAGCCTCGGCCTCTTCTTCCTCTTGACGGCGACGAGCCTCAGCCTCCTCTTCTTCGCGTTTTCGGCGAGCCTCCTCCTCGGCAAGTTTTTCTTCATATTCAGTACGGATAACACCCGTAGGCACCTCATGACCAGCACGTGGAGTGCGATCGATGGTTTCGCCTGTAACAACCACAGGTTCTTCGAAAAGACTGCGATTAGGATCAATCTCAGGACCTGCACAGTTAATGTATCCCTTGGCAAGAAGTCCCAGCACGGTGTTCATCATGCCGTTATGCGACTTGATCTGCTCAAGGCTAGAATTGATCGTCATCGTCACGAACTTTGCAGTTCGGATCTTATCAAGATGAGTATGCAGTGCAAAGAGCTTCTCGATATTCTTCATGTTTGAACCGCCACCGGTAAGGATAATACCACCCAACAGCTTATCATAATACTCATTGGGGATCTGCTCACGAACGTTGAGCACAATCTCCTCCAAGCGGCCTTCAACGATATCAATGAATTTGCGGCACTCTACCTGACGTTCCTGATCGATGGAATACTTGAGCGAATCATCAATATCATTATTGTCCGTATAGGCCGAGGCATACTTCAGCTTCATCTTCTCAGCCTCGTTCTCCTCCATCAACAGAGAAGCAATATCCTTCGTGATATTGTTAGAGCCCAAGGGAATGACTGCCAGATGGCGAAGCACATTCTTCGAGAACACTGAAACGGTTGTCGTGTCGGCACCGATATCAACGAGCGCACAACCTGAGCGTTTCTCAGCTTCAGTAAGTACGGCATTGGCAAGAGCAAGTGGAGCCAGATACATCTCAACGACCTTGATACCTGCCGTCTCAAAACACTTGTTCAGGTTCTGGAAGAACGACTTGCGCTCAAGAATGTTCAGATAGTTACCTTCCAAACGGGCTGCACGGATGCCCACAGGATCGAGCTGAAGCTGGGTATCAACCTTATACTCCTGCTCGGCTACATCCAGGATCTTCTGATCAGGATAGTCAAGATTACGATTGATCTCCATCAGCTCAATGACCATCTCCTGAGTGATAATCGTATCGGTTGGCAGATCTTTCGCGACTACATTGCGGACACCGCGAATCGATTGACCACCAACACCGACAAAGACCTGCGTAATATGCGTCTTCAACTGTGTCTCCAGTTTCTTAATGATATTCGTCAGACACAGTGCTGTTTTGTCGATGTTGTAAACAACACCTTTCCTAATGAACGAAGAAGAGTTTTCCTGAGCCAATGCCAATACACTGATACTGCCATCAGGTTTCTTCTGTCCAGCGATGCCGGTCACCTTTGATGATCCGAGCTCAATAGCAACAATAAATTCTTTTTCTGCCATACCTTATATACTATTATATTATTTCTTTATTCGCTTACATATAATCTGATTATCGAATTCCACGCTGATGCGGGAGTATTTATTCCATCCTGCTTCGTTCAACCCGTATCGATAGAACTTCCGCAGACGTTCCAACTTCTTCTCAATGCCTGTAGGATATCCCACATAAGCAACATGCTCACCCACACGAGGTACGATCTCAACGCTTCCGTCATGGAGCACATTCAACTGCACAATCTGATTTTTCCAGAACTTATCCATACGGATCTTAATTGCAATGGGTGCCAACACCTTTGATGCATACTTCTTACTGATATGCCCCGTAGCCACCAGAAGATTGCAGGTGTAATTATTGTGCTGAATCACCTCACCATTGTTATCGACATAGTAATCATCGCCGTTATCTGAGATGACGCGTATCACAGGTACTCTCTGTCGCACCTTCACACATACCACCCCATCATTGGCCTTATAGCATTCGGCTTTGTCGATCAGATCATTTCCTTGCAGCACTTCCTCAACCTGACGTGTATTGATCATGCGCATGGACTGCGAAATCAGTCGCACTCCCGAATGCCTGAGTAATGAGCTCACATCCTGATCGCTGAGGAAGCCTTCCGAGAAATCTTGCTCAACCGTGATATGGACGTCCTTACAGATGTCATACCGCTCGTCCGGCTCATTAAAAGCCGTCATGGCGAGCAACAGATAGACACCTATCAGGCAATCAAAAGCTACTATGATGATTCTTCTCCAATTCATACGTCAGTTTGGTTTCACTTTTTTATAGATTATGCAACGCTCTTTCCGTCATTACAGCTTGGACTTCAGGATCTCCGTCATCGCAGGAACCTGATTATCCAGATCGCCAGCACCCAGCACGATCAGCACATCGAAGTCGCGCTCCTTCACCATATTGAGGACATCGGCTTTCTGAACGATTTCTTTCTTCACCCCAGGCTTCAGGTTATCATAAATGAGTTGAGAGGTGACTCCTTCAATCGGCAATTCACGAGCCGGATAAATCTCCGTTAGAATGACTTCATCGAGCAGACTTAAGGCCTCAGCGAAATCTTTATAGAAGTCGCGTGTACGTGTATATAGATGCGGTTGGAAAATGGCGGTAATATGGCGGTTCTTATACAGTTCACGAATGCTCTTGGCACTCTGATAGATTTCCTTCGGATGGTGGGCATAGTCGCTCAGGAACACCATGCGGTCGTTCTTGATCTTGAAATCGAAACGACGGTCCACACCACCATAGGTCAGCATGCCATGACGCAGTTCGTCGGCTGTACAACCAGCGAGCTGTGCCATTGCCATGGCAGCGATACCATTGTCAATATTGATGGGAACGGGTTGTCCCAATTCCACATTAGGCACATTCTCGATAGGTGACACAAAGTCGAAGGTGATACCACCATTCTCAATTCTGATATTCTCAGCATGGAAGTCGCCTTCGTCCCGGCTATAGTCATAACGACGCACACCATCTTGCAGGTTTTCCTTCATCTCCAAGCCGCGATGGATAATCAACACACCACCTGGCTGGATGAGTTCCGTATAATGACGGAAGCTTTCCAGATAAGCCTCCTTCGTGCCATAGATATCCAGATGATCAGGATCGGTAGAGGTGATGACGGTCATCCAAGGCAACAGCCAATGGAAAGAACGGTCGAACTCATCGGCCTCGATAACCACATAGTCGGACTGACTCAGGATATAGTTGGTACCATAGTTCTTTGAGATACCTCCCAGGAAAGCATTACAGTCGAGATGACTCTGATGCAGGATATGGGCACACATCGTCGATGTGGTGGTTTTTCCATGGGTTCCTGCCACACAGAGTCCCTTCATCTCACGGGTGAGCGTACCTAATACCTGGGCACGTTTCTGTATCTCGAATCCGTTCTGACGGAAGAACTGCAGTTCCTTATGCTCAGCAGGGATTGCGGGAGTGAACACCACCAGACAGGAGTCCTTCTGCTTGCAGGCTTCAGGAATGGCCTCCACATTTTCCTCATAGTGGATGAGCATTCCCTCTTCTTCCAGACGGCGGGTGAGATCCGATGGGGTCTTATCGTAGCCAGCCACCACCAGTCCGCGATGAATGAAGTAACGAGCAATGGCACTCATACCGATGCCGCCTGCTCCTACGAAATATACTGCTTTTATCTGATTTGCTTCCATTTATGCCTTATTTGCTAATTTGATTACTTCTTTTGCAATGATGTCGGCTGAATTGGGGAGTGCCATCTTCAACACGTTCTCACTGAGCGACTGCAGCTTGGCATCATCATTCACGGTTGCGATGGCCAAATCAATCAGTTTTTCAGGTGCTTCACTATCCTTTACAAAGAGTGCTGCTTCGCGGTTGACGAGTGCCATAGCATTCTTCGTCTGATGATCCTCAGCAACATTCGGACTGGGCACGAGGATGACGGGCTTGCCAATGAGACAGAACTCGGAGATACTGCTTGCACCAGCACGGCTGATTACCAGATCGGCAGCCTTATAAGCTGCAGCCATATCGCTGATAAAGTCCATGACCTTGAGGTTCTCTGGCTTTCCTTTCTCTTTCAACTGCTCAGCAATCTGCTGACTATAATATTTTCCTGTTTGCCAAATGAATTGCAAGCCAGAGGATTCAATATCCTTCAGATGGTTGAGCACACTCTCATTGATAGTGCGAGCTCCCAGACTACCTCCAACCAGCAGCACCGTTTTCTTTTCAGGATTCAGAAGGAAAGCCTTCAATGCATCCTCACGAGTGATGGTCGACTCCAAAAGGGTCTGACGCACAGGATTGCCTGTCAGCATGATCTTATCGGCAGGGAAGAAACGCTCCATGCCTTCATAGGCTACACAGATCTTCTGCGCCTTCTTTGCCAACAGCTTATTGGTGACACCTGCATAGGAATTCTGCTCCTGAATCAAACAGGGGATACCCATTGAAGCGGCAGTATTCAGCAGTGGACCACTTGCATATCCACCTACACCGACAGCAGCCATCGGACGAAAATCTCTGATGATCTTCTTCGCCATGCGCTGACTTTTCCATATCTTGAAGAGCACCTTGATATTGCGCAGCAGGTTCTTACGATCAAAGCCACAGATAGGCAGTCCTTTAATCTCATAACCAGCTGCAGGCACACGCTGCATCTCCATACGTCCTTCAGCGCCTACGAACAGGATACTTGCGTTTGGACATAAGGACTTAATCGCATTTGCAATCGAGATGGCCGGGAAAATATGTCCGCCGGTGCCGCCTCCACTGATGATTACTCTTAACTCGTTCTCCATATTATTATGCTTTAACAGGTTCTACTCTCTTTGCTGAACGACTGACACTCAGAATCACACCGATATAGGCGCAATTGATAATGGTCGACGTTCCTCCCTTCGATATCAATGGCAATGGTTGTCCTGTCACCGGCATCAGCTCGACAGCCACCATCATATTGATGATTGCTTGGATTACCAACAACAGAGCCAATCCCATCACAAGGAATGCAGGGAAGTTATTCTCACAATGACTGGCGATACGGGCTGCTCTATACAATAGGATAATGTATAGGAACACTACTGCCACTGCGCCAATGATACCCATCTCCTCGATAATGATAGCATAGATAAAGTCACTGAATGCCTGCGGCAGATAATCACGTTCCGTAGAGTTGCCCGGGCCTTTACCAATGATTCCTGATGATGCGATAGCAATATTAGCATGGCCCACCTGGAAATTCTTCTCGAGATCATAGTCCTCTGGACGAGAACTCTTATTATCTGAATGTTTCAGAATACGATTGCGCCAGGTAGCGAAACGGTGGAACACACCACCACCCTTTATCTCGTCTTTGCTACCATGAGTAGCTTGAGCCGAAACAGGATTCCTATCCTCTTCATCGTCCTGTCCGAAACTACCAAGCGTCAGAACCAGTGTAAGGAATACTGCTACCAGCAACATACCTGCTCCCATCAGTTTTCCCATCTGTATGAGTGGTACTCGGCCTACGAACATCATCAGGAAGATGACGATAAACAGCAGACCTGCTGTGGACAGGTTCTCGATGCCTATCAGTGCTACCGCCGGCAACACAATAAACAGGACATACTTCATAGCCTTATCGTCAGCGCCCTTTCCATCCGTACGTTGCATTGCACTTAGGATCTGGGCCGTTGCCAACACCATTGAGCCCTTGGCAATCTCAGAGGGTTGGAAAGTAAACGTGGCAATCTTTATCACTCGGTTGGCACCATTGATACTTTCACCACCAACAAGTACCCACAACAGTGTACCGAAGGTGATGAACAGCAGCAATGGGGTCGCTATCTTGAAATAGCGGCACGGAATGTTTAGCGTCACAATGGCAACAAAGACGCCGAAGATAATCATTCCAGAGTGATAGACCAATGGCGACAGATAGTTCTGTGACTTGTAGGTCAGCGTACTGGAGGCAGAGAACACCTCGACCACGCTAATCAGACAAAGAAACAAGAAGACCATCCAGATTACTTTGTCGCCTTTGAAGAGATTGCCTATTTTATGATTCATCTGTTATAGATTTCTTACTAATTCCTTAAACTGCTCGCCTCTGTCCTCCATATTCTTGAAGAGGTCGAACGATGCGCAACAAGGGGATAACAGCACGGTCTCACCGGGCTGAGCCAGTTCGTAACAAGCTGCCACGCAGTCTTTCATCGAGTGGGTGTCGCGCACGGGAATTCCCAAAGCATCGAAGTTGTCGTGCAACTTCTTATTGTCGGCACCCAGATAGACCAGTGCAGAGCATTTCTCACGAATCAAGGGTTTGATAGGCTCATAGTCATTACCCTTATCCTTACCACCGACGATAAGGACGACCTTGGTCTTCATAGAGTCGAGCGCATACCAACAAGCATCGACATTGGTAGCTTTGGAGTCGTTTACGTAATTGACGCCTCTGACAGTAGCCACTTTCTCCAAACGGTGTTCAACACCAGGGAAGTCGCTCAAGGACTTACGTATCACTTCTTTCTTGATACCGGCAATATCACCGGCAATACCTGCGGCCAATGAGTTATAGATGTTATGACGACCAGTGAGACTCAATTGCTCTTGTTCCATATTGAATGGTTCGGGCTTCTCAATGACGTACTGGCCTTCTTCGATATAACCGATACTACCCTTCTCGCGCAACTCTGAGAAAGGATACTGTATTGACTGTATATCATACTTCTCCAGTTCACGCTTGATGATAGGATCATCATTCCAGAAAATGAAAGCATCATCCTTGGTCTGATTCTGCAAGATACGCATTTTTGCATCGACATAGTTCTGCATCTCAAAGTTGTAACGATCCAGATGGTCGGGCGTAATATTGAGCAGGATGGCGATATTCGCACGGAAATCGTACATATTGTCCAACTGGAATGAGCTCAGCTCAATAATATAATATTCATGGGGCTGCTCAGCTACCTGCAATGCCAGTGAATTTCCGATATTACCAGCCAGTCCGCAGTCGTAACCTGCCTCCTTGAAAATATGATAGATGAGCGAAGTTGTAGTTGTCTTACCGTTCGAACCCGTGATACAGATCATCTTCGAATGGGTGTAACGGCCGGCAAACTCAATCTCACTGATAATATGAATACCTTTGGCAATTGCCTTCTGCACCATTGGTGCCGTATCGGGGATGCCAGGACTCTTAATGATCTCATCGGCATTCAGGATCTTCTCCTCGGTATGCTGTCCTTCCTCCCACGCTATCTGATGGTCGTCCATCAGTTTCTTATAACGATCGGCAATCTTCGACATGTCTGAAACAAACACATCGAATCCTTCTTTCTTGGCCAAAACGGCAGCTCCTGCGCCGCTTTCTCCTGCTCCTAAAATAACAATCCTTTTCATATTATCTCATCTTCAATGTTATAATTGTAATAGCCGCAAGGATAATGGTGGTTATCCAGAAGCGGATGGTAATTTTCGACTCATGGAACGGACGACGAGGCCATCCCTTGAGGATGTAAGACGACGTCTGATCGAGCTGATTGTCGAGCTTACGGAAATTATCGTGAATAGGCGTAGCACGGAACACGCGCACTCTACGTCCCTTTCTCTTCTGCAACTTGAACCATTGCGTTTGGATAATGACACTCAGACTCTCCACAAAGAAAATACCGCAAAGAATAGGCAGCAACAATTCCTTATGGATAATCACGGCGCAGACACCGATAACACCACCAATCGTTAGTGAGCCCGTATCGCCCATAAATATCTGAGCGGGATAGGCATTATACCACAGAAATCCGATCATGGCACCCACGAAAGCACAGAGGAACACCACAAGTTCCTGCGAATGGGGGATATACATAATATCGAAATAGCTGGCATAGCCAATATGTGATGACACATATGCAAGAATGCCCAAGGCCACGCCGATAATGGCGGAATTGCCTGCACACATACCGTCCATACCATCGTTCAGGTTAGCACCATTGGAGACTGCAGTCACCACCAGAATGGTCATCAGCACGAAGAACACCCATCCAGCAGCTACCTTATAATTGCCAAAGAATGACATTACCTCCGAGTAGTTCAGATTATGGTTCTTAAAGAACGGGATGGTCGTTTGCAGTGATTTCACAGCTTCCGCATTATGTTTTATCACGACCTCCTTATTCGGCTGTACCTCATTGACATTCTCACGGACAACAGCATCGGGACTGAGCCAAAGCGTCAGACCAACAATGAAGCCTATCGATACCTGTCCTACAATCTTGTACTTACCCTTCAGTCCTTCCTTGTTGCGACGGAAAATCTTGATATAGTCGTCCAGGAATCCAAGGAATCCCAACCATACCGTTGTGACAATCATCAGCAACAAATAGATATTACGCAAGCGTCCAAAGAGCAGAATAGGCACTAGGATGGAGACGATAATAATGATTCCACCCATCGTTGGAACGCCTTTCTTCTCCACGCCAAAGGGATCGATTGCCGGATCACGCTCAGTCTCAAAGATCTTACGACGTTTCATCCACTTGATGAAATACTCGCCGAACCATGCTGAAATCAGCAACGACAGGATAAGCGCCAACAGGGAGCGGAATGAGATGTAGCTCCACATGTGCGAACCTGGGATATTGAATTGCTCTAAGAATCGGAAGAAGTAGTACAGCATTGTTTATTGCGTTATTTCGTTGTTTCTTGTTTTCGTTATAACGTTATTACGACTGAAAAATCTCTCTCACCACCTCGCGGTCGTCAAAGTGGTGTTTGACGCCCTTGATCTCCTGATAGTCCTCATGACCTTTACCAGCAATGAGGATAACATCGCCTTGCTGGGCCAGCATACATGCCGTCTTGATGGCCTCGCGACGGTCCAC
>Ga0265298_10008823_pt1 | contig 12072 bp, 27 predicted proteins | sample AusTroGonzalo_MG_3_FD_193486 | JGI IMG/M metagenome (GOLD analysis project Ga0265298, IMG submission 193486) | Bovine rumen microbial communities from tropical cattle in Woodstock, Queensland, Australia - Gonzalo_01 | ecosystem: Host-associated > Mammals > Digestive system > Stomach > Rumen ...
TCACGGTTCAGCCTACGAACCATGTCCAGGTTCATGAGCAGAACACCGCAATTGATGTACCGGAATACATCCTTGCACTTATTCGGTTCCATTACTCCGGCATACATATACCCGTCCATATTCATGTCGAACAGGTCGGTGATATCATCGTCCACAATCGTGTCGCAATCCAACCATAAGATCCTATCCTCATTCGGAAACATATCACCGAACACGCAACGAAGCATCGTCATATAACTCCACTTGCTGCCGTAATTCGGAGAACCAGGAACGAACCATTTCTGCTCACTGACATTCACTGTATGGACATTCTCCGGAACAGGATACGGGAACGTATCGTCTTCAATCAGAAGGAAGACTCTGTCCATCTTGTTGTTCAGAAGCAGTGATTTCAGACACACATACATCTGATCGTATATGTTTCGTGTCCCTGCGTATACTGCGACTTTATCCATTCCCTTCTTCCTCCTTCACAAATTGTTCACGCAACTGCTTACAAAGCCAATCATTATGGCATCCGATGGTCAGAATGCGTTGACCAACTTCATTAAAACTAGAAATAACCTGCTCATTTGTGTCGAGAACAAAGTTCTGACAGGTTTCGCAACACTCAAACGGCAGGTTCTTTACGATTTCCATATGCTTTTTCTCCTCTCGTTAAATCAGAATAGATTCATGTCTTCCAGGGTACATGGATTTTCATATACAAGTCCTTGTTCTTCCTTCATTCGGTCGCTGATCATATCTCCAACAACCGTCAGCATCTTAAACAAATGATATTGTTTCGGATACTTCTTATGAATATCCATTGCTTGTTCCCAAAACTTATTCCAGGCATCTTCAGTGTTTGGCATTAAATAGTTTCTATCAAACAATCGATAGATTTCTGCCCACATTTCTCTAATTTCATTAGGCACATTAGTCATAACGAATAAAGCCCTTTCCATACAACTGATTACAATCGTCAAAGACTTTTTTCATTCCAAGGCCTTCTTTTGATGGAACCCACACTTTTTTAGGATTCCAATTTTCCCAATCTCCGTCCATCTTTGGAGCAGTAGGATCGTACTTCGGGTTGTCTACCCATTGTCCCCCTTTCATGCAGTATTCATACTGCTTTGGATGTGTTTTCGCCAATCTTTGAAAACGTGTTTCACCTTTCTCTAGATGAACACCGAAGCAGCAGAAAATGCATCCTGTTCTATCGCATCCTGTGCATACAAGTTTCTGATTTAAACCTGGTATCGGATCGTACAACATTCCGGAAGAATCTTGAGCCATTATATCTCCATATACACTGCAAATTTCTAGGCCTTCATCAAAAATATATTGGAGAACATCCTGCTCAAGCCAAAAACTCATCGGTTGACTCGTCTTTTTCTTCGATTCATATGCATTACATCCGTTCTTCAACCAGACCTGTTCCCGAAGTTTGCTTTCCTCTGTTAGTGTTCCAATGTACGGATATAAATGCGATTTCTTCTGATACTTTTCTAACGGGTGCTTCTTCATTACTCTACAACAAAGGTTTGAAATGTAGAATTGTGTATCCCGGCAAAGTGGCAACCACTTTTCCTTGTTGAAAATGGACTTTGCTTCTTTGCTAAAGTTCCCTACCCCGGCAAGGGATTGTCTTCTCCAATTAACCCAGTTCCCGCTTTTGATCTTCTGCCCGTCAACTCCCCCCGTTTCTGTGGAATGTAAGTCCCCTTGTAGTCCTTTCTGTTCACTTTTTTTTTTATATTTCTAGCAGATTGGATTGCTTCTGCTGTTTCCTTACTAATCAACGGATATCCATACTTACTGATAACTTCACTAAAAGTAAGTTTAGGCCGAATAAATTCCGCTCCCATTTTCCTGGCAAATTGTTGGATCTCCGGATACTCAAGCCCTGTATTGCTGAAAACCAACGGAACATTTGGATACAATTCATGAACCAGGCGAGCAAGGACAGTAGAATCTTTCCCGCCGGAAAATGATATGCATACATCACCTTGCCAATAATCATACCATTCTCTGATTCTCGCTTGGCTCATATGCACTTTTGCACTTAACGGCAACGCTTGATATTGTTGCAAAACCCATTTCTCAGGCATTTATTTAATCATCTCCAAGTCTTTTTGATATGTATCTTCCAAACATCAGAGTCCCTACAACACCGGATACAAACCCGGCAATGAAATACAAAATCATGTTTGTTCCTCTTTCTCTTCTTCTGTCTCTTCTTCAATTGCCCGTTTGATTGCATTCATCGTGATATGCCACTGATACAATCTGCCACCGAAGAAACCAACAAGGAATATCAGCGTGAAGAAAATAATGAATATCGTTTCTGACATCATCTCAAATCACCGTCCTTGTATTCCATCGTGTTGCAGCGTGTGCCTTTGTTTCATGGAAACCGCACGTAGCACCGCAACCACCACGTTCCCGTGAGCAACAGACAGTGAATCTTGTTGCGTTCATCGGATAACCCCATAGTTCTTCTTGGGTTATCATTTCTGCACTTTCTGTTCCGCAGAACGGGCATCGAAGCAGTGGATAACTCTTATTATCATCGTCAATCCAATATGTCATGTTTCCTCCCTGCCATCGTCATAAAACGTTTTGTCTCTCATTCTGTCCCGTGTTTCCATCAGAATATCTTCAAACTTGTCATACATGGGGCATTCAAAATGGAAGTACTTCTCTTCAGAACCATTGAAGTCCGGATAGTTGCGTTTGCAGAGGTTGCTGTGTTTGCAATGGTCACGGCAATTACTCATCTGCTACATCCCCTTGCAAATTCTTCATGGTTTCAATAAGCAACGCATCAGCACCAACCCATGCTTGCAGAATGTCTTCCGGTTTTAGTTGAATCCCGTTCCGTTCAAACAGAAACTTAAGAATCTCTGTTTTCATATCCTGGTAAGGCATACGGTTAAGTCTGTCTAGCTGAAAAGGCGTGAAACCCGTGATGCGTTCAATGCGGTAACCGCTGCGTTCGTAGGTAGTCTTTATAGTTAATGGAGTCATTCTTTTTCACCTCTTACCTTCGGTTTAAACATGATCCACAAAACCAAGTTCAATAAGTTTTTTGACCACCTCGTCATAGCATTTTCTTCCAAGGTTCCTAACTTCTATCAGACTTTCATCGTAGTATGCATTTAAAACATCTTGTATAGTGTTGTGACCGCTACGTTTAAGGCAGTTTATTGCTCTCACGCTTAAATCCATGTCTTCAATGCTTGATTGCAATGTTATTTCCTTTTGTTTAACGGTTTCTTGCTCTTCTTCGTCATCCTTTGTAAATGTTTCATAAATAGTATCTGTCAAATGACTTATTGCTTCGGAAATGTAATTAGCAATTCTCATTGCAGGAAGGTCTGCCACAAACTTATCGTCAACATCCGGAAACTTTATTCTTGCGACTATTCCGTTCTCATTTATTTTTTCAAGTTCATGAGCAATTCTTTGCAATGAAAGTTCCATAGAAGTCATCTACTTAAACTCCTCCTTTAAGTATTTGATTACCCGTGACGGGGTATTTCTCTTATTACAGAACCGGAATTCCACTCCATACTTTTCTGACATCGTTGTCATAGCTTTCTTCAGTGTTTCCGGATCTACCATCGTCATTAAGTCTCCGCACTTGTGAAACCGATTCGTTGTCCTCCATCGTGGGACTTTCCAATACTCAACCATGCCGTAGTCCGGTACTTCCTCAACCAGGAATATCAGTTTGATGCCTAGTTCTTGTGCTAGCTGACATTCTGCTCTGAATCTCCGGTGATCGGAGGACATGATATTCTTGGAAATTTCCAACAGCTACAGATCCTGCTTCGTGTCGATTGATACCTTTCCATCCGGTAACATATAATCTCCGACAGGAAGTTTTTGCCGAACCATTTCGATATCGTGTCTCTTGCAGTATTCCTCAATGTTCTTGTGCTTATTCGCTTGCTGTCTTGAATCACACAGCAGAATCAATTCACCACCTCCCTTCAAGAAAAGAGAAGGGGCATGACTAGTCATCTTCTCCCTGTGTTCTACCGGAATGAAAAGCAAAGAAACCGATATAGGCAGATGACGGGTGTGTGAAGGTGAGAATTGCCCTGTCTCTTATAGAGACTTGCCATGCCCCGTTATGTCATCACCAAGGAACGGAAACTTCGGCAGTACTCACTTCCGTGAATGTCGGTTCGCTGTTGTTTGCAGACTCGTTCGTCCGTCTGTTGTTGTCACGCATCAGTTTGCACTTGCCCTTCTGCACATCCTCGACAGTTTCCAACCGTCCGATTTCCGTGGTTTCAGCATCAACGTTCTCGCCGTTCCTGTTGGTATAGTTGTACAGGCGTTTCCGCATCGTGATACCGACTTTCTTACCGACAAGAACCTTTGGGTCACCGTCCCAACGGTATTCCTTGCTACCGCCAGGAGCAGCATTGCTGTCGAACACACAGAAAAGCTGTTTGCTTACCCACTGCTCAATGGAATCGTTGTTTTCCTGTCCTTCTGTCGGCAGTGTCAGACGGAAGATGCCCTTCCACTTGGCATTGTCATATCCTTTTTCGGTCTGATCGTTGAAGATCTCACCGAACCGTCCCTTGTATTCACCTTCAGTGATTTCAAGCATCATCTCAAGCTTGTCATACCGTTGCCTGTCATTCGCTTCGGCAATCCGTGCCTGTCGGATCTCTGCGATGTAGTGTCCTACGGGTGGCATCTCAATAGCGTTGTTGCCTTTCTTCAGTTCAATCGGTTTCATTCTCAATCAATCTCCTTTGCATCTACTGTGTTTAATATTGTCAAAGGGCATTTATGCCCAATGATCTCTCGTGAAAACAGAATCTCCTCGGTCAGTGAACACTTGTCTCTGTCAATGCTGTCATAGTGCTTAATGAACGGACACCAACGGCATTTTATTTCTGTTTCCGGAAAACTAACCGTAATAGTGCATTCAGCAAAAGTGTAACTCTTAACACCGTTGTCGAATCTTCCCATACCGTCACCCTGGAATCTTTTCCACTGTCTCGGCAAGTCCGGATGCCTGTTTCTTCTCCGGTTTCTTCACAGGCGAACCGCACTTTGCAAGTCCGTAGTATTCACGAATGGCATTATCAACTGCTTTCAGATCGTTATCCATCTCCAACGGGAACATATCCATAGGAGATTTAGCAGTAGTAACACCGTCACTCTGTGTAACGAAGTAATGCCGTTTTCCGTCCGTAACGCAGTACAGGACAATCGTGAACAAGGATTCAAGGGTAAGCTGCGAGTCAATCATCTTACCTGCCGTCTTGGCTTTGATCTTTGTCCCGTCTTCACTGCGGTCAGTATGCATGGTGAAGTACACAATCGTGTCATTACTGCACTTATCCACAGCTTGAACCATGTCATAAAAATCCTTCGCCACAGCAGTAAACTTGCCGTATCCGGTTTCGTTCACCTTGCCGAACAGGTAGAAGGTCATTGCGAGTCCTGCATCGTCAACCACATAGCAGTTCCTGTCATTCTGCTTGATTGCCTGTGCAATGGTCTTCATATCTGATGTCTGAAGCATCGGCAATTTTTTCTTAAACGGAAGAGGTTTCTCGCTCACGTTGAAGATTGCGACTTCATTCTCACCAAAGTTCCGAAGAGAAGCAGATTTGCCGGATCCACTCTCGCCTACGATCAAAACCTTCACTGCCATTACTTTTCACCTTCCTCTTCCATCCTTGCCCGTAACGGGAGACACCAAATCAATGTTTCAGCAAAACAATGGATGCCGTGATTGCTTGCTTGATAATACGGGTTGTCCTTCAGATCGTCATTCTTGAAATTTTCCTCTGCCTGTTTAATAAGTGCTTCTACTGCTTCAACAGAAATCTTCATTTACATTTCCTTCCTGGTCATGCTATAATGACCTTGCTAGTTTCAATCCTTTTTCTACCGTGTTCATCTCTTGCACAGATGAATGCGGTTTCTTCTTTTCGGTCTGTACTGATAACCAATGGAAATCTCAAGACTTTGCTCAAAGATGTTCCTGGCTTTCTGAATGTGCGGAGGTTCTTTCCCTTCAAACACGTAGGTCTGAATGCTCCCGTCATCCATCAAAAGTCTTACTGCTGACGGATACTTGCAATTCGGTTCTTCGATGCAGTGGATGTCCAACAAAGGTCTTGCCATGCTCTCACCTCCTTGTCAGTTTCTTTCTGTTGCCTGTGTTGATTACGGGGACGATGTTTGATTTTTTCATCATCCACGCATCAAGCGAACCTTCCGAAACACGGATTCTCTGTCGGACAGTTCCTCCGATCACAGAATGTGGCATCTGATGCATAATGCTGATTGCCGTTTTTCTACTGACGGATAACCGTCTTGCCACTTCATCCGGATTCAACCACACGGTCATCTACTGCCCACCATCCAATACAGGATCGTTGTCAACAGAACCAATCCACAACCCGTCCACCGGATAAGGCTTGCTTGGTACTTCTGCCATTCCTTCACTGACGGTTCTGATCCTTTCGGACACGCCAATGCCTTTCGGTACACTTCCCGTTTTTGCGATGGGGTCAGCATCAATCATCCACTCCTTTCCGGAAAACTTCAGTTGCATAAACATTGAACGTTCCCATTCGTCCTCATTGGTCACCAGGCAACATTTCTCCATCACAATTCTTGATGTCATTACTGACCCGTCAGTGTACTTGTCATGCAAACCTGTGTGGATTTGAAGTGTGTATCCGTCTTTGAGTAATCCTGCGTTGTTCATGCATTTGTGCATTTGTTCCGCAAAGATCCGGCAGAGTTCCATAATGACGGTTGCTTTTTCATACTGCTCTGCGTTCATGCGAACCTCCTGTTAAATCATTTGTTGCAGTTTTATGCAACACATTCCGGAAAAAAAATATTGAGAAATTCTTCGTTCGTCAGTGACAACACTAAACCGATGGTCACCATTTCCTCCCTAGAGAATGATGTCTGCCCCGTCAGTTTCCTGTCAAACGTTGACCGAACGAATTTTGCTTCTTTGCAAAAGCTGTCGATTGTGTGTCCTCTTTCGACAATTTTAGCACGAAGCAGATTTTCTTTCATGAGTTGCTTCACCCCTTTCTATTGTGGTTGAGTTGCTGTTTTCTGCAACATCTTGAGGAGAGTGTAAACCATATCCGAACAAATGTCAATAGGTTTCAAGAAAAAATTTTGCATTTTTGAGGAACTTATGCTAGAATCCTTATTACACAAGGAGTTGATAAAAATGACATCCGGAGAATTGATTCATCAGAAACGTAAGCAGCTGAAAATGACCCTTGACGATGTTGGCAAGGCTTGCGGAGTTCCTCGCAGCACTGTTTCAAGGTGGGAAAACGGGGTTATCAGAAACATTAAGCGAGAAACATTAGCGAAACTTTGCAACGTATTACAGATTGACCCTGTTGTTTTCTATAGCAGAGATGAAATCATTAACCGTGAAGAAATGCTGTTACTTTCTGCTTGGCGTGAAGCAGATGAAAAGGTAAAGGAAATTGTCCTTGGCATTCTTACGCAAAATAAAAAAACAAACGATACTACGTTGAAAATCGGATAATCTATTTGAAGGTGAATGATAATGACGGATCGTGAAATATTCAGAATCAATTTGAAAAACTTAATGGATTCGACCAAGGCGAAGCAGATTGACATAGCAAAGTACGCTGAAGTTTCCTATCAGACGGTTTCTGCATGGGTCTGTGGCAGAGGATATCCACGGGCAGAGCAGATGGAAAAACTCTGTCGGTTCTTTGGTATCCGGAAATCTGCACTGACAGAAAAGCAGAATGATGAACCCACCCAGGAAGAACAACTAGTCGAATTGTTCCGTGGTCTGTCTGCTGACGGGAAAGAAAAACTGCTTGAACGTGCCGTAGAGTTGCGGAAACTCTATCCGATGAGGAAGTTGAAGAATGGGTAAACTGAAGCAACGGTCAGACGGGTATTATTGTGCGTGGTACAACGGGAAACAGTTTCTAGGAAAATCAGAAATAGAAGCAAAGCGAAAACGTGACAGGTACAGAATTGAATGCGAAAACGGCATTGAGCATACAGAAACCATTACTGTTTTCGACCTGGCAGAGAAATGGTTGCCGATGGCAAAGGCAAACGCATCTCGCACAACGTACAATCAATATGCTACCATCCTTGAAAAGCTGACGGATACTATCGGAGACAAACTTGTGTCTGCCGTAAAACCGTCTGATATTAAAAAGGTTTGGTTGCAGTACATCGGAAAGTCGCAATCCTACATTAACAAGGCATCGTTCTTGTACAGATCCTTCTTCCAATTTGCTTTGGAAAACAGATACTGCACATTCAATCCGGTTGAGTCTGCTTCAGCAAAACCGCACAGAGGCAGTAAAGGAACGCACAGGGCATTGACGAGAGAGGAAATCCGTCTGATTGAAACCGTACCGCATCGTGTGCAATGTGCTGCTATGTTCATGCTGAAAGCAGGATTAAGACGGGGAGAAGTTCTCGCATTGCGGAAGGATGACATTCATGATGACCGGATATGGGTGAATAAAGCGGTAAAATTCGCAAATAACCGTCCTGTTATCGGTGAAACGAAGAATGAGTCATCCGACAGAACAGTGCCGTTATTTGCCCCGTTATTGCCGTTTGTTGACGGGATTCAAAATTATGTCCTTCCGGATGCTGATGGTAAGGTCTGCTCTGAAACTGCCTTTCAACGGGCATGGGAATCATATCTACACTGCTTATCAGAAAAAGCAGGACATAAAATTTCTTTCCGTCCACACGATCTACGCCACACATTCGTCACTGTCGGACGGGATAAAGGCATCGACCTCCGGACTATGATGTCTTGGTGTGGGCATTCTTCTGAACGAATGATTTTGCAGATTTACGATCACCCGTCAGAGGAACGAGAGAAACGGATGATTGCCATGATGGACGAATGACTTATTTTTTTGTCGAAAAAAGTTATGGTTTCTTATGGTTTTGGAGTGCGTTTTTCGCCCCTTTTTGGTCTTATTTACACTATTGCAAAGGGTAAAAGAAAATCCCCAAACCCTTGATTTTCAAAGGATTTGGGGAAGTGAGCCCGGCGGGATTCGAACCCACGACCTTTTGATTCGTAGTCATCTCCTGCGACCTCTGTAGGCATTGATTTTATTGTATGTGTGCGGATGCTAGGAATCAAAGTTATGGTTTTTCTATGGTTTTTGTCCCGTCCGGTTTACTCCGTTGTTATTTCCTCCTCGTTCGGAGGTTGCAGTACTTGCTCTTTGTTATACTGCATTGTGCTTAACTTCAGAATTGCACCCAGGAATGTATCAACTGCCATAATTGTGGCAGGAATGGCAACCTCATAGGGGAAATTCCAAATCTTTGCCAAGGCAGCATACAGTGTGGCAAGAGCAGGAAGTACGATCAGTGCAATGTCCTTGAGGATGTCATAAACTTTGTTGCTCATTTTCATGTGATTTCTCCTTTCACACAATCTGCATATGTGTCAGTTCGTCATAAAGCCCTTTGATCGTATCATCCGGATGTTTGTTGTCCCCAAGGGCAACATAACTCTGATAAATGCTGACAATGGCATCTTTACGTGACAGAGAAATTGTTCTTCCTTCTGCCACACATTTGTCATAGGTATCGAGGATCTGAATTCGCAGGATGCCACGAAGTCCGTTTTCAATGGCTTGATTCTTTGCCCGTTCTGCCTTGAATTTCTTTGCCAAGTGTGCGTATGATGCAGATAGGATGGCAGTGATTATGCCGAATACGAATTCGACCCAATATCTAACAATAAAATCCCACAATTTCATCACCTCCTTACCCTACGCCGACAATGGAGTTTGGATACTGCTCATGCAACTGTTCTGCTTCTTCCTTGGTTAACCCGTTTATCGTGATTGAGTAATCACCAACAGGTTGTTCAAATACAAGGAATTTAGTCATCATCCATCCGACTTTCCATTTCCATTTGATTCTGCACCAATCCTCCTGTTCTTGCAGAACAGTGACGATCTCGCCAACGGGTACTTTGTCAATCAATGCAGCAGATAATGACGGAGATGTCCGCATATTAACAGGTTTCCCGTTTGGAGAATCAACAATAGCAGTAGTTTCAACGGGAGTCGGTTCCGGAGGATCCGGTTCCGGTTCCGGAGAAGGACTTTCCTGTTTCACTTCCGGAATCCAACCGACATAGTTCCATTTCCCTAGTTTTGTGTCCTTTTTCGCCGTGGGAGCCGTCATGTGTGTGATCTCAAGGGGATTCACATTCGTTACAGTTCCGATGTGATAATAGTCAGTTAGGTCTGTTCCGGTTTTATATCTATCCGGAAGGTCATACCCACTCTCGCCAGGTTGTCTGCCTTTGAGTACCACATCACCGATTTGCAAGTAGTCAGCAGATTGAATCTTCCGGAGTTTCTCAATTGTGTAACGGGCAGCAAAGTTTGTTCCGGACAAACCGTTACCGACACCACCTGCTCTCCGGATTGCTCCCTTGACCATACCGATGCAATCACAATAGCCGTCAGAACCATCGTGACCCAATTTGTATTCCGGTTGTTCAGAGTATATTTCTAGTACTCTATCAATGAAATCCGCAGTAGTGACTATTGCCATCTGCTCACCACCTGTCCTTCCATTCCTGGTCATAGACAATGCCTAATACGAAACCTGCAAAAGCAGCAAGCAAAATTACAACAACATAAACGATCCACATGAAATCCACCCCGTATAATATACAATAAAAGTGTATGATAATGCAATAATATCTAATAATTTTAGTGGTTGATGATCAGAAAATCACTAGATATAGTGATTGACAGGGATGATAAAATGAAATTAAGAAAGCACCGACAGATGCGACCTGTCGATGCTCATGGCAGAAGATGTGGGATCAGCACATCCTCTTTGCGTATATTATCACACTCTTCTGCTAAATACAATAAAAGAAGGGTGGTTTATTTATGTCTTACGAAAACTACAGAACACAACTAATCATGCGACTAACAGACAAGATTCCGGCGAAACTGTTGAAGGATGTCATGGAGGAAGTGGACTTCCTGTCGAGAGATTTTGAGATTAAACGAACGTGTATGGATATCATTCCTGCCAACGGAGATCCTGCGATGGTGAATATGTATCTTGCATCACTGTCCATAGCGAATAGATCAGCGAAGACGATTAAGGACTACAAGATGCATCTGTATAAATTTTTCGACTTTGTGAGAAAAAGCTATGAAGCAGTGAGTTCCAATGATGTACGGGCATACCTTGGGTTCAAACGGCAGAACGGAAACACGCCACAAAGTGCAAACCACATCCGGACGGTTATACGGAGTTTCTATCAGTGGTTAGTGGATAACAGTTATGTGTCGAGGAATCCGGTCAATACTGTTGAGAAAGCCAAAGAGCAGATAAAGAAACTCAAGCCGATGAAACAGGCAGAGTTAGAATACTTCCGGAACGCTTGCAAGACACTGCGAGAAAAGGCATTGGTTGATTTCCTGTTCTCTACCGGAATGCGAATCGGAGAGATTGCGGATGCCAGGGTTTCGGACATAGATTGGAATGACCATTCTGTTTTCGTTCGTCATGGCAAGGGAGATAAGGAACGCATTGATTATCTGAACGCAAAGGCAGAGATAAGTTTAAAAGCGTATTTGGATAGCAGAGAAGCAGACGATGACCACATATTCGTAGCAGGACGGTCACCGCACATAGGGATGACCACAACAAGCCTTGAAGCAGAAATAAGGCGAATCAGAAACCGGATACCGGAGAAACTGTCAATCAAAGTGACACCGCATAGCTTCAGACGAACAACGCTCACCACTGCTGCGGAGAGAGGAATGCCATTGCAACTGATCCAAGCCTTGGCAGGGCATTCCAAGATGGACACAACGATGAGGTATGTGACGATTCAGCAGAGTGAGATACGGAATGAGCATCTGAAGAGACTAGCATAATATTACTTATAAGTAATAATGTAAAAAGTCCGCATTATTTCAACAAATTGCGAGAAAAACTGCAAGTAAGTTGAAAATAGTGCGGATTTTTAATGTCATTCGTGCATTGGACTATGACCAT
>Ga0265298_10008824_pt1 | contig 12071 bp, 10 predicted proteins | sample AusTroGonzalo_MG_3_FD_193486 | JGI IMG/M metagenome (GOLD analysis project Ga0265298, IMG submission 193486) | Bovine rumen microbial communities from tropical cattle in Woodstock, Queensland, Australia - Gonzalo_01 | ecosystem: Host-associated > Mammals > Digestive system > Stomach > Rumen ...
CATACCTCAACTGGATTTTCGTTGAGCTTACTTTCAACGATGTCCATTGCTTCGTAGAAAATCTGATAAGCCAAATTCTTCTTACCCTTGAGCATGATGTTGTTCACGAACTTCGTGACTTGCACATCGCCGTACTTCGGGTCAGGAAGGATAATTCTCTTCTTTGGTTTAGCTTTTCTCATGTCTTTAAGTCTTTCTGTTTTGACTAATCGTTATTTCTTTGCGGCTTGTTTGGGTCGTTTAGCACCGTACTTCGACCTGCGCTGGCGGCGGCCATCGACACCAGAGGTATCCAAAGCACCTCTAATGATGTGATAACGGACGCCCGGCAAATCCTTAACACGACCTCCTCTGATCATGACGATAGAGTGTTCCTGCAGGTTGTGGCCCTCACCGGGGATGTAGGCGTTGACCTCCTTTTGGTTGGTCAAACGAACCCTAGCGACCTTACGCATGGCTGAGTTAGGCTTCTTGGGGGTCGTCGTGTAAACACGCACGCACACACCGCGACGTTGCGGACTGGCATCCAATGCTGGCGACTTGCTCTTGTCGATCAATTTCTTGCGCCCTTTGCGCACTAATTGTTGAATAGTCGGCATTTTTAATTTGTTAGGTTAATTTGTTGATTATTTAATCCGTTGATTAGGAATTATTTACAAACTCATACCAAACTGGCCGAGGGCAACTCTTTTCAAGATGTAGTCAGGGAAACATAATAAGCCATGGACGGCTTAGAAGTCTATAAACCCACGTTGTGACTATAAGAACGCTTGATTTTGGCGTCACATCGTGTAGAAACCTATTACGTTTAACTTATCAGGTTCCTTAACTATATCATTTTCAAGGGCAAGCCCTCATTCAATTCAGCGGGTGCAAAAGTACAACATTTTTCAATACGCCGCGCACTTTTTTGAAAATTTTCGTGAATTTTGTTGATAAAATAACTTATAATATTGTTTTTCAATAACTTAAATATGTTGAAAACTTATTGCCATACATAGAAAAAGCGTCTTTTCCGATGGATTTTAGTCGAAAAAGACGCTTTAACGAGAAGAAACAAGACCTCAATACTTCACGAAACGGTCCTCGCCGTTGCTCAAACCGAGCAGTTCGCTGCGACCAAAGAGGAGGAAAATCTTGTGGTTCCAGATGAGTTCCCACAGGATGCGGCTCACTTGCACCTGCTCCTCGGGAGCCAGTTCCTCACTGGTGATGATCACGCCCTCGGTTTTCTTCACCTTGTTCTCCTGAAAAGCAATCTGAATAAGTTGGTAGCACAGGTTGACGAAGGTGATGCCAGTGGTGTGGTCGCGGCTGTCCATAATCATGTTGATTCTGTCTCTCATTTCCTCTTGGTTGTAGAGGAGATGTACGGGATTTGCGTCGTAATTCATAATTGTTCAAATTTGAATGATGGTGCAAATATAGGGATTTTCTTGAAACGCACAAATCGGCGTCCAAAAAAACGGACATTTTTTCACACCTATATTAATATATGCCCCGCATTTTTTGTACCTTTGCACCCAAATTTTGAGCAAAATGGTTACTGAATTATTGGTTGTTTGGGTCGTTGGCGTGGTAGCGTTCTTCACGCTTTGGGCGATTTTGCTCAAGGTGATTAGGCGGATTAGCGAGAAAAAAGAAAAGCGAAAAGCAGAAAACGAAGACCAGAATCTTTAAATTTTTAATTTTAAATCTTTGAATATTAAATTATTAAATACTTGAATATGAAATACGACATCATCGTTATCGGCAGCGGCCCCGGAGGCTATGTGGCTGCCATCAGAGCATCACAATTAGGTAAGAAAGTGGCCGTGGTCGAGAAGGCCGAAGTGGGCGGCATCTGCCTTAACTGGGGCTGCATCCCGACAAAGGCTTTATTGAAAAGTGCACAGGTCTACACCTATATCAATCATGCCGAAAACTACGGCATCAAGGTGGAAGGCGAAGTGAAACCCGACATGGAAGCAGTTGTGGCGCGCAGCCGCGGCGTGGCTGACACCATGAGCAAGGGTGTGCAATACCTCTTCAAAAAGAACAACGTGGAAGTCATCGCCGGCTATGGTAAACTGACTGCCGACAAGCAGGTGGAAGTGACCGATACCGAAGGCAACAAAGCCCTTTATGAAGCCGACGACATCATCCTCGCCACGGGTTCCCGTGTGCGCGAACTACCCGCCCTGCCCATCGACGGCAAGAAAATCATCGGCTACCGTCAAGCCTTGGTCTTGGACAAACTGCCTGAGAGCATGGTGGTGGTCGGTTCGGGTGCTATCGGTTCCGAGTTCGCTTTCTTCTTCACCTCAATGGGTGTGAAAGTGACTCTGGTCGAGTTTTTGCCCAACGTGGTTCCGAACGAGGACGAAGAAGTCTCCAAGCAAGTGGAACGTGCCTTCAAGAAGCTGAAGATGACCGTGATGACCGATGCCTCGGTGACCCATGTCGATACCACGGGCGAAAAGTGCGTCTGCACCATCGCCACCAAGAAGGGCGAGAAGACTGTGGAGGCTGACATCGTTTTGTCCGCCGTGGGCGTGCAAACCAACATTGACAACCTTGGTCTTGAGGAACTTGGTATCAGCACCGAGCGCGGCAAAATCAACGTGGACGACTATTATCGTACCAATGTGGCTGGCATCTATGCCATCGGTGACATTGTGCATGGTCCCGCATTAGCGCACAAAGCCGACCACGAAGCCATTATCTGCGTGGAGAAGCTTTGCGGACTGAATCCCAAGCCGCTGAACTACGCCAACATCCCGGGCTGCACCTACACCACACCTGAAATCGCCTCCGTTGGTTTGAGCGAGGCCAAGGCCATCGCTGCTGGCTATGAGGTGAAGATTGGCAAGTTCCCATTCACGGCTTCAGGCAAGGCCACGGCTGCCGGCAACCGCGACGGCTTCATCAAGGTCGTCTTCGATGCCAAAACCGGCGACTGGTTAGGCTGCCACATGGTCGGCGACAACGTGACCGAAATGGTGGCTTCGGCCGTGCTCTGCCGCGAGTTGGGCGCCAAGGGCGAGGACATCATCAGCGCCGTGTTCCCCCACCCGACCATGTCAGAGGGCATCATGGAAGCGGCAGCGGCAGCGTTTAACGAATGCGTACACCTGTAATTATGGAAATCATAGAGACAAAAATCAAAGACTTGTTGGTCATCAAGCCGGATGTGTTTTCTGACGAGCGCGGCTATTTCTTTGAGAGTTACAATCAGCAGCGTTTTTTGGAGCATGGCCTCAACATGACCTTCGTGCAGGACAACGAGTCGCAATCAATGAAGGGTGTGTTGCGCGGACTGCATTTTCAAAAACCGCCTTTTGCGCAAGGCAAGTTGGTGCGTGTGGTGAAGGGAGCCGTCAGGGATGTGGCTGTCGATTTGCGGAAAAGCTCACCGACTTACGGACAGTGGGAATCGGTTGTCTTGACTGAAGGCAACAAGTTCATGTATTGGATTCCTGAAGGTTTCGCGCATGGATTTGTCTGTTTGGAAGATTATTCAGTGTTCACTTACAAGTGCACTAATGTCTACAACAAAGCCTCGGAGGGCAGCATCCGTTGGAACGACCCTGATTTGAACATCAATTGGAACATTGAAAACCCGATTCTTTCTGAAAAGGACAAGGTTTCGCCGATGTTCAAGGACTTTGTCACGCCGTTTTAACCATGAAATTCTTCAACAGAGAAATGAGAACAAGAAACCTTCTCTTGGCCTGTGGTATGGCATTTATATTAATAGGTGTGACCGCCGCTATCACATTTTCTTTGGCCCAATCCAACGATGAGCAGATGGAAGAATACGAAGGCACCGACAAGGTTTACCTTTCGTTCGACCAAATCGATCACATCACGCATGACATCGAATTACCCGAGACCATGGAGTTTTGCGGTGAGCAAGTGCCGCTGCATCTGTTTTATGTCAGGGAGCGGTTGGAAAGGGAATTGTTGGTCAACACGTACAGACATTCCACCACTATCTTGCAGTTGAAGCGCACCACACGCTGGTTTCCTGTCATGGAACCGATTATGGAGCAATACGGCCTGCCAGAAGATTTCAAGTACCTCGCCATGATTGAGAGCGAACTGACCAATGCCGTTTCGCCCTCAAAAGCGGTCGGTTTTTGGCAGTTTTTGGAAGGCACGGGCAAGGAATACGGCTTAGAAATCAACAAGGAGGTGGACATGCGCTACAATGTTGAGAAAGAGACCGTTGCGGCCTGCAGATATTTGAAGGACTCCTATCGCAAGTTCGGCAGTTGGATTGCTGCTGCGGCGGCCTTCAACTGCGGCAACGGACGCATTTCGAGGACGATGGACGACCAACGTGTGGATTCTTATTTCGACATGTTGTTGCCCGAGGAAACCCAACGCTATGTTTACCGTATTCTTGCCTTAAAACTTATCACCGAGAACCCCGAAAAATACGGTTTCCAAATCGGTGACAACGGCTGGTACCGTCCTTACGAATACAAGACCGTCACCGTCACCGAATCGATTCACAATTTGATGGACTTCGCCTTCAAGCAAGGAACAAATTACAAAATGCTGAAGTATTTCAACCCTTGGCTACGCAGCAATTCGCTTACAGTTTCGGCGGGAAAAAGTTACGATTTAAAAATCCCGACGGGGAAATATGCGGAGACACACAAACCTATGAGAAACGTGGATGAATGAGTTTTCGGAAGATAAAACCTTAGAAATCCTCGGTGCGCGAGAGAACAACCTGAAGGACATCGACCTTTCCATTCCACGTAATGCTTTAGTGGTCGTCACGGGCATCAGTGGGAGCGGTAAGTCGTCATTGGCTTTCGACACGATTTATGCCGAGGGGCAACGCCGCTATATGGAGAGTTTTTCGGCTTACGCGCGGCAGTTCATCGGCAACATGGAACGCCCCGATGTGGATAAAATCACCGGCCTTAGTCCCGTAATTTCCATCGAGCAGAAAAGCGTGAACAAGAACCCGCGCTCAACGGTGGGCACCATCACCGAGATTTACGATTTTCTACGCCTTTTGTATGCCCGCATCGGCGAGGCTTATTCCTACAATACGGGCGAGAAGATGGTGCGCTACACCGAGGAGCAAATCACCGACTTGATAATGAACGAGTTCCAAGGTCGGCGTATCAACATCCTCGCACCATCAGTTAGAGGTCGTAAGGGTCATTACAGAGAATTGTTCGAGCATATTCGACAAGCGGGATTTACAAGGGTTCGCGTGGACGGCCAGATGCGCGAAATCGAGTTTGGGATGATGGTAGACCGCTACAAGACCCACGACATCGAAATCGTCATCGACCGCATCGAGGTACATGAGGACAGCCTCAGCCGCATCAAGAAATCAGTGCAAACGGCATTCCGTTATGGCAAAGGTTTGTTGATGGTGATGGACAACGACACGGAGCAACTGCGCTACTACAGCCGCTTACTGATGTGCCCCACCACGGGCCTCTCCTACGAAGACCCTGAGCCTAACACCTTCTCGTTCAACTCGCCCTACGGCGCCTGCCCCAAATGCAATGGCCTCGGCGAAATCGCGGTGGTAGATAAGGAAAAACTCATCCCTGACCCGAACCTGAGCATCCGCAAGGGCGGTCTCGCCCCGACTGGAGAATACAAGGCTGGCGGCTGGATTTTCAAGCAGTTGGAGTCCATCGGACTGAAATACGGCTATACGTTGGACACGCCACTGAAGGACTTCTCCGACGAGGCTCTTGACGTCATCCTATACGGCACCAACGAGACTTTCGAGGTGAAACGCGAAACCCTCGGCATCACCTCGACCTACAAAATCAACTTCGAGGGCATCATCAACTTCATCGAGAGCCAGAACAACGAGGACGCACCGGCGAGCATCACGCGCTGGGCCAACTCGTTTATGAATCATGTCAGCTGCCCAGTTTGCGGCGGTTCGCGACTGAAAAAAGAGGCGCAATGGTTCCGCATCGACGGGAAAAACATCGCCGAAGTGGCCAACATGGACTCGCTCAGCCTTGGGAAATGGATTGACGAACTTCCCAGAAAACTCACTGAAAGACAAAATGATATAGCGAAGGAAATCCTGCGCGAAATCCACAAGCGCGTGCATTTCCTCTTGGACATTGGCATTGATTATTTGAACATGAACCGTCCAGCGGCATCGCTTTCGGGCGGCGAGGCACAACGCATTCGTCTAGCTACCCAAATCGGGTCGCAACTGACGGGCGTGTTGTACATCTTGGACGAGCCAAGCATTGGCCTGCATCAGCGTGACAACCAACGCCTCATTGAGTCACTGAAAGAACTTCGCGACATTGGAAACTCGGTTATCGTGGTGGAGCACGATAAGGAGACCATGCTCAGCGCGGATTATTTGGTCGATATTGGTCCCGGAGCGGGACGGCACGGCGGCGAGGTGGTCTTCGCCGGCACACCCGCCGAGGTGAAAAACGGCCATTCCATCACTTGCGACTATCTCAACGGCCTGCGCCAAATCGAGGTGCCGAAAAGGCGGCGCAAGCCTTTGGAAGGCAATGTCTTGACCATCAAGGGCGCAAGCGGCCACAACCTGAAAAACATCGACTTGGAGCTGCCGCTTGGCATGATGGTCTGCGTGACGGGCGTCAGCGGTTCAGGGAAATCGACTTTAATTAATGAAACCCTCTCCCCCATCCTCAGCCAAAAGTTCTACCGCTCGGTGAAAGAGCCGCTGCCCTACGACAGCATTGAGGGCTTAGAAAAGCTCGACAAAATCATCCAAATCGACCAAGCACCGATTGGACGCACACCGCGCTCGAACCCAGCGACTTACACAAAAGTTTTTGATGACATCCGCAAACTTTATGGCGAGTTGCCCGAGTCGAAAATCAGGAATTACAAGGCGGGGCGTTTCTCGTTCAACGTGAAAGGCGGTCGCTGCGAGGCCTGCAAAGGCGCGGGCCTGCGCATCATCGAAATGAACTTCCTCCCCGATGTGTCAGTGATGTGCGAGGAGTGCCAAGGCAAGCGCTACAACCGCGAGACGCTTGAGGTGCGCTACAAAGGCAAGAGCATCAACGATGTGCTGAACATGACCATCAACGAGGCAGTGGAGTTTTTCGAGAACATCCCTAACATCGTTCAGAAAATCAGAACGTTGAAAGATGTCGGTTTGGGTTACCTGACCCTCGGACAAGCCTCCACCACCATCAGCGGCGGCGAGGCCCAACGCGTGAAATTGGCCACCGAACTCGCCAAGCGCGACACGGGCAAGACGCTTTACGTCCTTGACGAACCCACCACCGGCCTGCATTTCGAGGACATAAAAGTGTTGATGAACGTGCTGAACAAATTGGTTGATAAGGGCAACACCGTCCTTATCATCGAGCACAATTTGGACGTTATCAAGATGGCCGACTGGGTCATCGACATGGGTCCCGAGGGCGGCGACCGTGGCGGGCGCATTGTTTGTCAAGGCACACCTGAGCAGGTGGCGCTTTGCGTGGAAAGCTATACTGGAAAGTATCTTAGTTTGGAATTAAGCACCAAATAAATGTAAAACAAAAGGTTATCGCAAAGAATTCGATCAAGGAATTCCCAAAATCCTATGCGTTTGAAGCGATAACCGCCATCCTTTGTGACCCTTCACTGCCTCAACACAGTCACTCAGGTTGGCTTGGCGTTGTTCCAAATCCTCAACGAAACAAGGCTGGAGAAAACGATAGTTGGCTTCAATAGCATCATATTGCGCCAATTCCTGACCCATATAGACCACCTTCAATTCATCGCAACGAGTTAATACACAATGTTCCAAATTGCCACCTTCAAAAACGGATTTTGGTGAGAACGTCACCCAGTCCAAATTGCTTGGCAAAGGTCGGGTGCCGTTGGTCTCTATGGCGATGTGCTTGCCTGTCTTTTGCTTCAGTTCCGCCACAAAAGCCTCGTCAATGAACAAGGAAGGCTCGCCACCTGTCAACACGACTAAAGGCGCAATGGGAAATTTATTGACCTCATCCACAATCTCTTGCAACGACATCATTACACCTTTTTGGTGTTGTGTGTCGCAAAAAGTACAGCGCAGGTTGCAGCCACTGAAGCGCACGAAGACAGCAGGCGTGCCGCTGTGGTAGCCTTCACCCTGCAATGAGTAGAATATTTCGTTTATCTTGTACATTTTCTTTTTCTCACAAAACATTCAAAACTTGCAAACTAAAGCGAGTATCGGCTCCACAACCGTGTCGCCGCCAGGAAGCCGCCGGTTGGCGTGCTTCCCCCAACCAAAAGGAAAGCTTTGCTGGTTTTGCAGGTTTTGTGACCATAAAATCAATCAAAGTTTTGCGGCGCATCGTCTTTGATATAGGATGCCTTGTTGTCGCGAGACTCCCACACATCGGCGCGGTAGCAGTTCGGGACGGTGTCAACAATCCATTTGGCGAGATTTTCTGCCGTAGGATTGAAATCCAAGACCTTATTAAGGTTTGTATGGTCTATCTTCCCGTGAATCAGGCGTTTAATTTCAGTGAAGTCGCACACCATACCGTTGCTGTCCAATTTCTCGGCACAGCAATACACATTCACCTTCCAGTTATGGCCGTGAAGGTTCTCACACTTGCTCTCGTAGTCGAGATAAAGTTGGTGGCAAGAGGATATTTCTAAAGTTTTTCTGACGTAATACATTATAATTCAAGATTTAAAATTCAAGATTCAAAGATTCCTTCGTAGAGATGTACGAATTTGGGTCTTTACAATTCGTACTCAGTTTTGTCATCAATGCCAGCGGCGCGTAAGGCTTCAATGCGCTCGCGGCAGGTGCCGCATTTGCCGCAGTGTTTTTCGCCGCCTTTGTAACAGGAATAGGTTTCGCTGTAGTCCACACCCAAGGTTTTGCCGTGTTCAGCTATCTCCTTCTTGCTCAGATAAGTATAAGGTGCATACACCTCTATATTCTCATACGTCCCCGCCGACATGGCCTCCGACATGGCCTTGACGAAACTCGGCCGGCAGTCGGGATAAATGGAGTGATCGCCGGCATGGTTGGCAATCATCACGCGCTTCAGGCCATTGCTTTCGGCCACGCCACAAGCAATGGCGAGCATGATGCCATTGCGGAAAGGTACCACCGTCGATTTCATGTTCTCGTCATCATAATTGCCTTCGGGAATGTCAGCGGCGGTCATCAGCAAGGCACTTTTAAAATAGCGATGCATGAACTCCAGTGGAATGACGATATGCTTGATACCCAAGCGTTGGCAATGCGTCACAGCGCAGACGCGCTCGCGACCGTTTTGGGTTGAGCCATAATCGAAGGTGATGGCCATGGCGATTTCGTCCTTGAACTCATAAAGCATCGTCGTGGAGTCCATGCCACCCGATATGATAATTACCGCGTCTTTCATGAGTTGTGGAAATTGGCCAAAAGGCGTTGTTTCACCATATCTTGATGTTCAGCATCGCCGTAATTGGCGAAAGGCTTGATGGAAATCCCCCCGCGCGGTTTGAACAACCCGATGACTTCCAAATACTTAGGCTCCATTAGTTTGACCAAGTCCTTCATGATGATATTCACGCAGTCCTCGTGGAAGTCGCCGTGGTTGCGAAAACTGAAGAGATAGAGTTTCAGGCTCTTGCTCTCCACCATCAGCGTGCGCGGGATATAATTAATAATAAGGTGTCCGAAATCGGGCTGGCCTGTCTTGGGACACAATGAAGTGAACTCAGGGCAATCCAAAGTCACTAGATATTCATTCTCAGGATGCTTGTTTTCAAAAGTCTCCAACACATTGGGTGTATAGTCGTAGCTGTATTGGGTGTTTTGGTTACCCAATAGGGTGACACCTTGCAATTCTTGTTCGTTTCTCGACATGGGTCTTTATTTTGGCTGCAAAAATAATAAAAAATGTAAGGCTGCCATAACATGACAGCCCTACAAACGTATTAAATTGATTATCAGCAACCCGACGTAGCCTTTTCCAGCCGCTTCATGATAGAGAAAATGAATACGGCGGAAAGCAGACATAGCGCAACGAGCACGCCCCAGACCATCCAGAGCGGCATTCCTGTGCCCCAAATGCGGGCAATGACGCTGGTGAGATAGTTGCCGATGGCGGTCACGCAGAACCATAGGCCCATCATCATGCCCTTATACTTGGGCGGAGCCACCTTCGTAACGAAGGAGATGCCGATGGGACTTAACAGCAACTCAGCGAAAGTCAACACGAAATAGGTGCTAATCAGCCAATTGGGTGAGACCAAAGTGCTGCTCACGCCACCTTGAGCCTTCAGTTCAGCGGGACTGGCCAAAGGGAAGGAACAAATCACCAAGATGAGGAAGCCTAAAGCGGCCACAATCATGCCTAAACCAATCTTGCGCGGCGAGGAAGGCTCCTTGCCTTTCTTCGCCAAAGCACCGAACACCGCCATCGAGACGGGCGTCAAGGCAACCACAAAGAACGGATTGAACTGCTGGAACTGTTGCGGAAGCACATTAATCGGGTCGGGCATGACTCTATAAATTGTCCATGCCATAATCCAAAGGAATACCGTGACACCACAACAAATGCCCCGGTTCATCGGTTTGGTTGCTTGAATCGCTCCAAACAGGGTATAGATTGAGATGGCGACCAAAGTCAGCGACCAAATGTTGAAGCCAAATCGAGTGAAACCGCTCACTGTGCTTTGCGTGTAGTCGCGGGCGAAATAGGTCAAGCAGAGGCCGGCCTGTTGGAACGACATCCAGAAGAAGATGACCACCGCGAAGACCATCACCAAAGCGGTGATGCGCTCGCGGGTCTGCTCCTTCGAGAGTTCCACCACGTTTACTGTGGTGCTTTCCATCGCCTTGGCCTGCTTGGTGTTCACATCAGCGTGCTTGAACCACTTGCGGCAACTCAAGTAAATCGCCATGGAAAGAATCAGCGAGAGGCAAGCCACACCGAAGCCGTAATTGTAGGCTCCAGACAAGGCATCAATGTAATTGTTGGCGAAACCCGCCAAGTCGTTAATATTACCGCCTTGCTGCACAGCCAATGCCTCGAATTTCGCCAAAGCATCAGGCGTGATGGTACCGTCCAAATATTGGTGCGCCAACGAAGGAATCTGCGGCACATACGTAAAGCCCGCTTTGCCCAAAAACAAATCTGTGACCTTGGTAGCGGTAATAGGCGCGAACATCGAACCGATGTTGATGGCCATGTAAAACAGGCTGAAACCGTTGTCTCGGAAAGCGCTGTATTTGGCCTCGTCGTAGAGGTTGCCCACTATCACCTGCAAGTTGCCTTTGAACAATCCCGTTCCGATGGCGATGAGCGCCAAAGCGGAAAACATGGTGACTTTGGCCGTGGTGCTTGCCATCGGCACCGCCAAAAGCAGGTAGCCGAGGAACATCACCACGATACCAGCGCGCACCATCTTGCCGTAGCCGAAACGGTCGGCCAGCATACCGCCGATGAGGGGCATGAAATAGACGCATCCGAGGAAGATGCCATAAATGTGGCCCGCCTGCGCCTCGTCGTAGCCGAACTTGGCTTGCAGGAAAAGCACGAAGATGGCCAGCATGGTATAGTAGCCGAAACGTTCGCCCGTGTTGGCCAATGCGAGGGCGTAAAGCCCTTTAGGGTGTCCTTTGAACATTTTGAATTTAAGATTTAAAGATTTAGCATTCAAAGATTACGACAAAGGCTTGCCGAAGCAAGCCTTTCCCATTAGTTCATTTATTGGTTATTCAGTCACTCTTTCAAGCCACTTCACCATGCCGAACATGACGCCCATGGAGACGAGGCAGATGACGAGGAACACACCCCAACATTTCCAGATGTCCCAAGCGTTGAGCATGATGGGACCGACGAAGATGAAGAGGTTGCCGATGGCCGTGGCACCGAGCCACAAGCCTTGACAGAGACCCACCATGTGACGCGGAGCCACCTTCGAGACGAAGGACAGACCCAGCGGGGAGATGAACAACTCGGCCACAGTGAGGAAGAAATAAGTGACAATCATCACCCACGGAGCAGCCTTAGCCAATCCAGCAGCGGCCATCTGAGCCATGTCCATGGCGCGGAAAGCGTCGCCCGAAGGATAATGCTTCATGATAGAGAAAACCATCAGGAACAGGT
>Ga0265298_10008827_pt1 | contig 12069 bp, 12 predicted proteins | sample AusTroGonzalo_MG_3_FD_193486 | JGI IMG/M metagenome (GOLD analysis project Ga0265298, IMG submission 193486) | Bovine rumen microbial communities from tropical cattle in Woodstock, Queensland, Australia - Gonzalo_01 | ecosystem: Host-associated > Mammals > Digestive system > Stomach > Rumen ...
ATCGAATTGATTGAACAAGACCCAGAAATTCAATTCTGTATTAATGGACGTAATCTGGAACAAATAACGGGCAAGAAAGAAAGTACATCCGCACGGTTTCCGAACTTGCTTAATCAGCAAAAAATGTTGATTGCGGCATCGGCATTACGTAAAGCCCAAGATAATTATAACAACAAATTTAACAAGGCTGTTGCAGAAGCAACAAAAGATGCATCAGCAGATATAGCACAATATATGTGTCAAATGATGCCTGTGTCGGGGGGCAATTTAGTTAGTGGTGCGGATGTTGATATGTCGTTGGCACCGCCATATGCGATTAGTTACGAAGTTGGTGCGGGTCTGGATAATAATATACTTGCCCAGGGTGGTCGTGGTTCTTCGACACTTGGACAGGGGGGCGTGATAAGTGGTGGCTCTGACAGAAGCAATGGCGTGGTGCAGACTGTTGGTGCAATAGCCTCTTTGGGGTCTAATTTAATTACGGATGCATTGTCTGGCGTTGGTAACAAATACAAAGTTGAATTACCGTCTGGGACACGTGAAATGTGGTCAACATTTAATCGTGAAACACGTACGTGTCATTTCTGTACATCAACAGTTACGAAAGATTGTACAAGTACATATAAACGTGGATTTTTGGGTATAGGACACAAGGAAGAAACCAGTTGCACAGAATCAGATCCGGTTGAAAAATGTGAAGATATTCAAATGTAATGGTGGTGTAAAATGAATCCAGATGTAAAAGAAGTGTTAGAGACAACGACCGAGATTCTGCAAAATCCAAAAGAATTGATGAATATAGAGGTGTCCAGTATTGATGCCGCGATACAATCGCTTATTCAATCGGCAATAAATTTTGGTATAAAATTGGTTGTGGCAATCTTGATTTTTGGGGCGGGAATGTGGATTGCCAACCGTATTACACGTTCGTTGAAAAACATAATGGAACGCCGCAAATTTGATGCATCATTGCAATCGTTCCTGGGGTCGTTCGTCAATATTTTGTTAAAGGTCTTTGTGTTTATAATCGTGCTGACCACCGTTGGGGTGCAAATGACATCTATTGTCGCAGTGTTGGGGGCGGCATCATTGGCAATCGGTTTGGCAATCCAGGGAACACTGCAAAATTTTGCTGGTGGAGTAATTATATTGATGTTAAAGCCTTTCCGGGTTGGTGACGCAATTGAAACCGCCAGTGGCAAGGTTGGGGTCGTTAAAAAGATTATGATGTTCACGACCGAAATGCATACGTTTGATAACCAGGTTTTATTCTTGCCAAACGGTGCATTGGCAAATGGTATCATTACCAATATGTCCAAGGGTGGCGACCGTCGTATTGATATGGATATAAGCATTTCATATGGCGACAGTGTTGATACGGCACGTGCCGCGATTATTGATGTTTTAAAGAAAGATAAACGTGTCTTGAAAAAGCCAGAACCGATTGTGTTTGTGTCCGCACTTTCCGACAGTGCGGTTGTGTTGTCGATACGTTTCTGGACATCGTATGAAAATATGTTTGCGACACGTGGCGATATAATGGAAAAATTATATGTCGCGTTACCAAAGCATCGCGTTCATTTTCCATTTCCACAAATCGATGTGCATGTGAAAAAATAGTGGTTAGTGAAAACCGCCGTTCGGCGGTTTTTTGTGTACAGATTCCAGAGTTCAGAAAAAAGTTCTCCTCCATTGGAGGAGTACGCGATAGCGGGAGGTGGTTAGAGAATTTGTTTCTTTATTATCATAATTTCTTACCACCCCGTCCTGCGGACACCCCTCCAATGGAGGGGAACTGGGTTATTCCCGCCCACGTCGATGCAGTGGCAGGTGTGTCTGCGTCGCAGACATATTTTTATTACATGCATCTTTTTGTGTCCACCAGGATAACTTTTTTCCTTTCGTTCCTAGTCATTTTTGCGTGTTGGGGTGGTATAATGTGCCTGGCGGATAACAATTAAACACAATGGGGGAAAATATGAAGAAAATATCAATGTTGGCGATTGCGTGTTTTGCGACCATCGGTGGTGCAAATGCAGCAATGAATCAAAATGGAATGGGTGGCTTTTCCGGTGGCGAAGACGTTATTTTAACTGTTGAACAGGTAAAAAGCATGAACGATAATTCCAAGGTCTGGGTCGAAGGGGCAATCATTCAAAAAAATGGTGATGAAAAATATATGTTCCAAGATCCGACCGGGACAATTATGGTTGAAATTGATGATGATGCATGGCATGGATTGGTTGTTGGTCCAACCGATACTGTTCGTATCTATGGCGAAGTTGACCATGGTTTATTCAATACCGAAATCGATATAGACTATATTGAAAAATTAAATTAAAAAATCGCCCGTTCGGGCGATTTTTATTAGAGTGCAGTTTGCAGAGTTCAGAGTGCAGATATAATTCCCCTCCCTTGGAGGGGAGGGCCCATCGGGCAGGGAGGGTAAAAAAACAATGTCCGTATACCCCCACCCAAGATTTACTAGTTCACATGCGTTCACAAGTAAATCTATCCCGCCCCGCGGCAACGGGGGCAGGTGAAAAATCGCCCATTCGGGCGATTTTTATTTGTTCGTTAATTGTAATTCAATGCGGCGGTTCTTTTGCAAGTCGGCCGGGGAATTACCCAGTTCAACCGGATACATATCGCCAAAACCACTTGGCAACAGACGACGTCTTGATACCCCAGCATTGGCCAATTCGTCTGTTACCGCGGTTGCACGCAAGAATGACAGTTGCATATTGTTGCGGTATGCGTGTGTCCCCGGAATAACCTGCTTTTTATCGGTATGACCGTCAACACGAACAATCCAATCAATATCAGACGGAATTTTATGTTCAAAATCTTTTATCACATTGGCGATTAAATGTAATTGACGTTTGCCGTCCGGGGACAGTTTGTATGAACCACTGGCGAATAAAATATCGCTTGATATAATGAAACGGTCGCCGTCTGCACGCAGTGTTGTGCGGTCGCCCAGTGCTTGCTTTATTGCACGATAGAATTCAGATTCATATCCAGAAACTTTATTCAATTCGGCGACTTTATCTGCCAATGCCTTGTTCAAGCGGTTTGACATTTCGACATACTGAATTTCTTGGGTGCGTGATTTTTCTTCGGCGGCATCCAGTGCGGCGTGCAGTTGTTCAATTTGTTCCGCTAATGCTGCACGTTGTGCCGACATATCGTCTTGCAATTTTGCACGTTGCTGTTCCAATTCTGCGATTTGTTCATGATTTATTCTTGCCTGGTTTAATTGGGCGGTTAATTCGTTCACCTGGGCCTCGTACGCATTTATCAGGTCTTGGATACTTAAATCAGCCTCGTTCAATTCGTTGATAAGTTCGGCATTGTTGCTGATAAGTTCCGCATTATCATTGCTTAGGCTTTCTAATTCGTTGCGGGCGGCGACAAGCAACTGTTTTGCCTCCATCTCGTCAGCACGCATTTGGTCAATAGTTAACGCCTGTTCGGCATTTGCAGCCTTTAATTCAGCGACGGTTTTTGCACCGCTTTTTTTGTTAAACACACTGGTCGTGGTCCACAAAAACACGAACATAATCAGCAAAAATATAAGTATAATCACCAAATTTGAAAACAAATCTACAAAGCCCGGCCATGTATTTGTGTTTTCACGATAACGAACGTTTAGCATGGTGTTTTTCTCCCTCTATCGCTTACCAGGATAGTAAAATTTTTACGCCTAAGTCAATACGAAAAAACTTGATTTTGTTAAAAATTTCGTCATAATGGACAACGTTCCTGCTGGCGGCATGGGGCTGTCGGCTGATATAAACCAAAGGAAATAAAATGGCTTATTACGAAAGCGTCTTGGTTTTCCGCCAGGACTTGACCGAACCGCAGGTCAAAGAAAAAGCGGCAAAATTTACAGAAATCATCAAAGAACTGGGCGGTGATGTAAAGTCCACAGAATTCTGGGGATTGAAAAATTTAGCATACATCATTCGTAAAAACCGCAAGGCACACTATGTTATGTTGAACATTGAATTGCCAGGTGAACAAATTGCGGAACTGGAACGTCGCAGCCGTATCGATGAAGACGTTATCCGTTTCTTGAACGTTCGTGTCGACGAATTGGCAAAAACGCCATCCGTCATGATGAAAAAAAATAACGAAGAGGGTGAATAATGGCAGTTCGTGCAGCAATTTATCGTAAAAAATCAAACCCGTTAAAGGGCAAGGTTATTGACTATAAAGATGTCAAGATGTTGTCACACTATATCACAGAACGTGGTAAAATTGTGCCATCACGCATCAGTGGTGTTTCCCAGAAAGATCAACGTGCGTTGGCAACCGCCATCAAACGGGCTCGTCATTTGGGATTGATGCCATTTGTTCGCAACAATTTGGGTTAAATCAAATTCTGTGGGTGCTTGTCGTGTTTGTCGCCCCTTATGTAACCTATGTACACTACGGGTCGTCAAACACTTCCAATCCCCACACATAATTTGATTTGAAATTGGCAAAATGGCACATCTGCGTGTTCGCATCTGCACCATTCTTACCAATTTTAATAAGAAATTTATGTTTGGGTTCGCCCTAACTTAAAAAACAAAAAAGGACAGACAAAATGAAAGTTATTTTGACAGAAAAAATTACTAAATTGGGTAATATCGGCGATACAGTCGAAGTAAAAACTGGGTTCGCACGTAATTTCTTGTTGCCAATGGGCAAGGCAATGCGTTGGACACGTGAAAACGTTGCGTTGTTTGAAGCAAAGAAAGCCGAATTGGTTGCACGTGAAGCCGCAGCCAAGAAAACAGCTGAATCACAAGTTGACGCGGTCAAGAACGCAAAATTGTATATGATTCGCCAGGCGGGTGATACCGGTCAGTTGTATGGATCGGTTTCTTCACGTGATATTGCACGTATGTTGAAAGAAGTTGCAAATGTTACCGTTACTTCGGCCCAGGTTTTGTTGGGTTCGCCAATTAAATCAATTGGTGCGTTTGATACTAACATCGCGTTGCACCCAGATGTTGTTGTTCCGGTCAAGGTTTATGTTGCCCAGACCCAGGATGAAATCGAAGCATTGGTTGCGGGTAAAGTATTGACGTTCGGAACCAAGAAAGTCGAAGAAGAAGCAGCTGAAGAAAAAGTCGAAGAAAAGGCAGAAGAAAAGCCAGCAGAAGAAGCGGTTGCAGAATCTGTGGAAACGGAAAGCTCGGCTGAATAAAAACTTTTCCTAAAGATGGGTTATCATGTCCCGCAATTTTTTGCGGGATTTTTTTGTCGCATACGAATATGTCTTTGGTTATAATCCTGGGGAAATGAAACTGGAATCAGATGGCATTTTAATCGGTATGCGGCCAATCGGTGAACGTGATGCTGTGGCGATGGTGTTTTCGCGTGACTTTGGAAAAATGTGCGGTGTTATGCGTGCAGCCCAAATTGCCAAGAAAAATAGACCACTGGTGGGCCAGGTTGGGGCGGTGTCGTGGAATGCACGAATTGATTCACAATTGGGGACATTTCATTGGGAATCGTCTGAAAACTTATCGGTGCGTTTGTTGGCCAACATGCGTGCGTTGGCGTGTATGAATTCGGCGTTTGCATTAATTGATGCACTGTTGCCAGAACGCGAACCATATACAACCCTTTATGATGCGACACTTTCTTTGCTAAGAAGTATAAGTTGTGACAATGTAATTGAACAATATTTGAATTGGGAAATATGTCTTTTGCGTGAATTGGGTTATGCACTTGATTTATCACACTGTTCGGGGTGTGGGGGCGTGAACAATTTACATTATTTGTCGCCAAAAACTGGACGGGCGGTTTGCGATGATTGTGCCAGGCCATATATTAATAAGGTGTATCGGTTGCCGTTAAGTTTATCTATCACAGGTCGTTTTGTTGAAAATATTTGTTTGGAAAATGGTATAAATGTGCCGGCCGCACGATTGTATTTGATGGGTCTGTAAAAATTTTTCATTTTTTTTTATTTTATTACTTGCGAAAACAAATTATTTTTTCTAATGTTACTTCGTTCAACAAAAGGAGAAAAATATGACTTGGACAATACTGGTCTTGATATTGGCGATTGCATTGTTCTTGTTCGGCGGTATGCTGGTCAAGGCGGACGGCAAAAAACCAACGATGGGCTTAATGATTTGCAAAAAATCGATTAAATTGGTTGCGATTGTTTTGATTGCTGGTTGTGTTACACGTTTGTACACACCGTATTATCTGACAAGCGTCAATCCGGGCATTGTAAAAGATATGATTACTGCAATGCAGGCACAAGAACAAGTAGAAAAGAACAAGGCTGTTCGTGCATATGTTCGTTCTAATGCGGGCAAGATGATGGCAGATGCCCCAATCTTGGGTAATCGCGATGCGAAAAAGACAATCTTTGTCTGGACAGATTTCAGTTGTCCGTACTGCCGTCGTGTTCATGGCGAATTGGCACGTGTCTTGGACGAACGTGATGATGTTCGTGTTGTGATTAAAAACTTCTCTATCCATGGTGCATTGTCGGATGGCCCAGCCAAAGCAGCGATTGCGGCCAAGATGCAAGATGCGGATAAAGCAGCCGTCTTTGTTGACATGATGATGACTCGTGATTTCTATACCCAGGACGATATGAAAGATCAATCGAAATTGGCTGGAAAAATCGAAACAAACATCATGAAGATGGCAAAAGAAGCGGGTTTAGACACAGAAAAACTGAAAGCCGACATGCAGAACGAAATTGTTTCTCGTGAATTGGCGAACGTTCGTGAATTGGCACAACGGTTCGAAATTAACGGAACACCGTTCTTGATTATCGGTGACCAAGCATTCCCAGGTGCGATTCCGCACGATCAAATCGTGGATGCGTTGGGTAAATAATTTATCCAATATTTGTAATACGAACACCGTCAAAAATGTTGGCGGTGTTTTTTTTTCAGCATTTTTTTTGTAAAAAAGTATTTGTAATAAATTGTTGATTGTGATAGAATACGGTTAAAGAAGAAGCCAACGAAAAGGGAAAAAGAGATGAAAAAATCGTTAATTTTGTTGTCTATAATGCTTGCGTTGCCTGGGGTTGCGGTCGGTGCCGAAGACTTTGGGGGAATGCGTACAAATGCATCGGGACGGGCAAATGTGTCGCGTGGTGCAATCAGCACTGGGCGTTCTGTGCCGGGTCGGGCGACTGTGTCTCGTTCTCCGTCGGCGGGTGCGGGTGTTGCGTCGCGTCGTGGTGTGTCGGCATCTAATGCGAATGTCGCACGTGATGCTGTTACGACAACAACTGCGGTTCAAATGTCAGGCAGTAACAGTGTCGGAACATCTGGGCGTGTTGGCGTACGTTCGGTTGGTTCTGCTGTGCGGTCGCCATCTATTGCGTCTGTGTCTGTATCGAATAATGCAACGACTGCTATTTCCGAATCAATTAAAGACGTTACTGCAAATTTAGATTCTTTGGCAGAATTGTCTGATTATTGCAAGGCACAATATGACGAATGTATGGATAATTTCTGTAACGTTTTGGACGATAACCAGGGTCGTTGTTCATGCAGTAAAAATGTCAAGAACTATGAAAAAACCGAAGAAGCATTGCGTGCTGCGGCCGAAGAATTGCAGGATGTTGCACAACGGATTCAATACATTGGTTTGACAGCAGACGAAATTAATACGTTGTTCACCCAGACCGAAGCGGAATTGACAATGCAGAATGTGACCGATAATTCGAAAATCAAAAATGACCTTGATCGTATTAAAAATATGATTGTATCGGTAAAAAGTGGTTCATCCAGTGCATCTGTTACTGAAAACAGCGGTATCAGTATCGACTTTTCGAATTTGTTAAGTTTCAATATCGACAGTTATGGTTTTGATTTATCGGGTCTGTTTGGCACGACAACAACATCGAATACCCAATCGATTGGTAATCAGCGTGGCGAAGCATTGTATAAATCTGCGGCGGCACGTTGCAAACAGGCGGTTCTGTCGAATTGTACATCCCAAGGTGTTGATGCGGCGGTTATCGTAAATGCATACGACATGGAAATTGATAAACAATGTATCCGTTACGAACGTGCGTTGACAGATTCAAATAATCAAATGGTTGCAACGGTCCGTAATGCCAAGACAGTTTTGCAAAAGGCACGTTTGATGGTTGCCCAGCAAAAGAATCAATATGATTTGCGTGGGTGCATATCTGCCCTGGATTCATGTATGCAGGACGACTATGTATGCGGAACAGAATATGAAGAATGTTTGGATCCAACCGGTAAATATATTGTCGAAGGTTCGGTCGTAGTTGGCTCTATGCCGGGTGTATCGGGTGGTAAATGGAGTTCAGATAAAAAGAAAGCAGAAAGCGGTTTGTATACAGTGTGGAATGTTGGCGGGGCTAATGGAAGCCAAAACATTTGGGGGCCGGGAACGGCAAGCAGTGCGAACACTTATACCATGGCATCGTATATTGGCAATACGTTGAAATTGGAAAACGCACAAAGCAAGACGCCACGTGATATATCAGAGTATTTACAGACTAAAATCGGGTATCATGACGATAAAACGGGCCGTAATTATGGTATGTGCATGTCGGTGTTGAACAAATGCCAAGATTACACATATGACAGAAACGGTAAATATATGGCGAACAACCAGATTATATCGGAATATATGCAACGTGCGTTCCGCCAGATTAAGACAACCCAAGATAGAGTTCTGTCGAACTATGCACAAAACTGTTTATCGGATGTTAATGCATGTTTAAGTCAGAATAACTATGGGTTTGGTGCGTCGACTTCGGGTACAAACAACTATTCAGATATCGCAATCCGTGCGTGCTTGCCGATAATTAATACATGTCGTTCGGTAACATTGGGATTGAGCGAAGCCGAAGTTGAGCCAGGTAACTTTGCAGATATCTATGTATGGTTGGATGCGGGTATCGGTACATCATATCAATCTATCTGTGAAACCAGTGGTGGTATATGGCAGGCACAGAATAGTTCACCATTTGCTGGAACATGTAAGTGTGAGTCGGATTCCAACGATACTGATGTGTTACCAGAAGGCTTGAAGCAGTCAACAGACAAGAAGTATTGTGTGTGCGAGGATGCCAATAAAGAATTTGAAAATGGGGAATGTGTAGTTAAATCCTAAGGTAAGATATATTACATAAAAATATCGCCCAATCGGGCGGTATTTTTTGTTAGTGTGCTGTTTTCATAGTACAGAGTTCAGTTAATGTCGTTGTCTAAATCAAAACACCAACTACATCACAAAATCTTTACCCAGATAGACCTGTTTAACCATTTCATCACTAATAATTTCGTCGGTGGTGCCTTGTTTCAAAATCTTACCATCATGCAAGACATAACTGCGGTCGGTAATACCCAATGTTTCGCGAACATTGTGGTCGGTGATAATCACACCCAATCCGCGATTCTTTAATTGTGACACCAATGAACGAATTTCGTTCACCGCAATCGGGTCGATACCTGCAAATGGTTCGTCCAACAATATGAATTTAGGATCATTTGCCAATGCACGTGCAATTTCAACACGACGACGTTCGCCACCCGACAATGCGGTTGCCGGACTGCGTCGCAGGGATGATATTGCAAATTCATCCAGTAACGCATCCAATTTTTGTTGACGTTTCTTTTTATCGGGTTCGACTACTTCCAGAATCGACATTATATTCTGTTCAACCGTCATACCGCGGAAAACACTGTTTTCCTGGGGTAAATAACCGATGTGTAACCGGGCCCGCTGGTAAAAAGGCAGATGGGTTATATCCTGGGAATTCAAAAAAATCTGGCCACCGGTGGCGTTTAACTGGCCTGTTATACAATAGAACGCAGTTGTTTTTCCCGCACCGTTTGGTCCCAACAGGCCGACCGATTCGCCCTGGCGTGCAATCATTGATATATCACGCAGAACCATACGTTTGCCGTATGATTTTGATAAATGTTCAATTCTTAATACAGATTGTTTCATAGTTTTATCACCAATTCGTCTGTTAAAATTGTGTCATTTGTTGTTGATGCCGCACGAACGTTACCGATTAATGTAATTGTTCGATTCGGAATGCTGTAACGTCCAGAATTTGCCGATATATTTGTCGTTTGTGATTTCCCGTCAACATCGCGTGTAATTGTGCCAGATACCGTATCCAAGAAAATTACATTTGGTTTATCGTATTCTTGGCGGGCAGATGCGGCACGTAATTTAAATGGATTGCCATCGCGGTCAAGTCCGGCAAACGATGCACCGGTCATTTTAAACTGGTTCGTGGCAATGTCATGCATATTTACCGCCGATATTGGTGTCCACAACAACTGGTGCGTAAAAAGTGCCCCCGCAACCAGGGCCGCAACCATAATCAACCCCCAGCCTGTAAAGAAAAATTGCCACAGACGTTGCAGTCGGCGATGCTTGGTAAATATAATAAATGTACGATGGTCAGTTGCCATAATGTATAAGTTTAACCTGTTCGCCAATAAAATGCAATTTTTATATTTTTTTAAGGTGTGTTTTGTGTTATAATGTCCCGTAAGAGAGATGAAAAAATCAATAATTGCCTTTGTTGCAATGTCTTTGTTGGCGACCACAAATGTGGCGGTGGCGGCTGTTACAATTAAAAAAGCGGCCCCGGTCGCAACCCAGGCGGCATCTGGGGGAACCGCGGCGGCCAGTTTAGTACCAAGTGTTCTATCACTGGTTTCGAATGTCCAGCAGTTATCCGCAAAACAAAAGGAAATGGAAAAAGAATGTATTCCATCCAGTGCAGAAATAAATTTTGTTGATAACATTATCAAAGAGTGGGCAAAAACAGGTGCGATGACCGCGGAACAGGTACAACAGCGTTTAGGACGCAAACCGTGCGGTGGTGGTGTTGGTTATGCAACAGATATTAAATTTGATGCTGCAACGGGCACTGGGGATATTTGCTATGATAATTTTGTGGGGGCGGGAAATGTTGATACGGTGTGGTTCCAGTTCCCAAAGGTTGGATTGGTTTCGTACTGTTCGGACGGAACAAACGATTGCAAAAATAAAAAAACTGCGTCCGATATTTATCAAATATTCGATTTAGTTGACTTTAGTTATGATGACTATACCGCCCAAGAGGCAACTATGGCGGCAAAGTTAATCGCAAAAATGGATAATTGTTCAGATTCAGAATTGTCTGATAAAAAACGTGCGATGTGGGGCGGATTTTTAACAGATACAATTGGCGGAGTAGGGCAAAAAACGAATACAAATGCGATTATGGAAGCGGTTGGAAATCTGTCGAAAAGTGGGACAAATGTAACCGGTGGTCTGTCATCGCTGGGGTCGGTCGCAACATCAATTTTGAACAAATAAATTTTTGTTGTTGATGACCATGGAAACGGTGTTTTTATGCTGGACTAGGTTCGCGAAAAATCTTATAATGTCAAGCAAAAGGAAAAGGGGACATAATATGAAAGTTCAAAGTTCAAAATGCAAAGTACAAATGTTGCTGGCGGGGGCGTTGGTTTTGACCCTGGGGGCATGTACAAACGGTGGTTCGGATGGCGAAAATTATGCTGCTGTAACGCCGACGGTCGATTATGTTGAACAGTTGGATGTGTATTCGGCCCCACACAAAGATTCTTTCTTGAATCAACTGGCGATGAACTATCGTTCATATGCAATATACAATGCCCGGACAAGTGGCTATCCGGAAATGGGCGAATTGTTCGCACAAAAGGCGGTGGCGGCGTTTTCGGGTGAATTGCCGTTCCCAGAAACAATGGAAAATTGGCCGGTTGATGATGAAAAAACTTCGTTTGAATTATATACCGCGTACAGTGATTTGCTGGAACAATTACAAAACGATGCAAGTGATACTCAGCCAGAATTGGCTGCGGAGGTTCAGGCAAAATATGATTGTTGGTTGTCCGCAACGGCAAGTGGTCAAGAAGCGACCGCGACTCAGTGTCGGGAACGTTTCTATAAATCATTGGCCGCACTGCGTGATTGCAAGGGTGGCAAGGTTATAAGCAAGGTTAAACCAGCAACAAAACCGGCACCAAGTGGTGAAGTTGCGGTATCTGAAACCAAGACAGTTGTTCA
>Ga0265298_10008832_pt1 | contig 12067 bp, 9 predicted proteins | sample AusTroGonzalo_MG_3_FD_193486 | JGI IMG/M metagenome (GOLD analysis project Ga0265298, IMG submission 193486) | Bovine rumen microbial communities from tropical cattle in Woodstock, Queensland, Australia - Gonzalo_01 | ecosystem: Host-associated > Mammals > Digestive system > Stomach > Rumen ...
CGGTGTCGATGACCTCGGCTTTGAGGCCCTGCGTGCTGGAGTCAAGACCCAGATAGTAGCTCATTGTTGCATCCTGTTCTGATGATAGGTTGTTGGTGAAATGAGAATACACTACATAACAATAGCCTTGAAAGGCGTTTTTTCAAGAGAACGCCTTGATTTTCTCCTTTTTTTCTTGTGGAGTTTGTTTTTTCTGAATGCAAAACGCCCGGCTCCATACAGGATGGAGCCGGGCGGGCGTCAAATTGTCCTTAACCTGTCGGAAGCGCGACGTGCGCGGATTTCCCTGAGTTCAACGGCCTTTACGCGGGACGCCGTGCTGGCTTGGCGCGACCGGAATGCCGCCGCTCTTTCTTTCCGGAGCGGGCTTGGCTTTGGCTTCGGGCCGGACGACTACCGTGCGCGCCGGTTCGCGACGCGGTTCCGCACGGTGTGCCACAGGCGCGGGGCCGTGGCCCCCACGCGGTTCCGGACGGACGATGACCGTACGCGGCGGCGGATCATGACGGCGCGGCGGGGGCGCCCATCTCGGCGGAGCCGGAGGACGCGGACCGATTCCGCCCCAGATCCAGGCGTCGGCGTAGTAGAACCAGCCTTCGTAGTACGGGACGTACTCGCCGTAGTAGTAACCGTAGCTGTACTCCGGGATCGTCGTTATGACCTCCTCTGTCACGACCGTGGTCGCCGGCGTGGTCGTGACAACGGTCGGCGTGGTGACGACTGGTGTGGTGGTAACAACTGTCGGTGTGGTCGTGACCACGGGCGTAGTTGTGACGACTTTCGTTTCCACGACGCGCGGCTGCGGTGTTACGATGACCGGAGCGGGACGCGGCTCGAAAACCGCGCGCACCAGGTTCACGATGTCGGCCGCGAGCTGGATGCCGTTGCTCGGCCGTGGCGGCCCGTGGTGGGGACCCTGCGCGAAAGCCGCCGGAGTGAGGATTACCGCCGCGGTGATCGCGGCGCCGATAGCAAGCGTCTTGTTGAGAGTCTTCATAGTCGGATCTCCTGTGTTGAGGGTTTAAGAATCAATTCGACCGACAAACATTCTTGCTTGTCGAATAAAATATAATCCGAATAATTCGACTTGTCAAATCGATTTTTAAACTTTTTTCGAATTTTTTTGGAAATCCGAATAAATTGAACTCAACTACATGGCGGAATCCTCCGTGGATTCGTTCCTGTCAAGATGATGGACGTCTGTCAAAACTCCGTCCAGACTGTTCAGAATGGATGCGATGAACGGCTTCCGTTCGGTTTCGCGCCGTAGAGCTTCCGCATCCTCTTTCTGCTTACGCTGTGCCGGCGTGACAAGCCCGGGGCGGCGTTCGATGCTCAGAAACGCACCCGGGCGTTCCGCGATGGTCGCGAGTCTCATGTCGAGCAGGGGCTTTTCGCGCGAGATCAGGATGGATTCACCTGCGGAATACACGGAGTCGAACGCGACCTGAAGGCACGGGCCGTTGAACGAAATCACCTTTCCGGCGAGCATTGCTTGGGCGAGCGTTTTCTTGCAGAGCGTTTCGCGGACATCGAAGATCAGTTTTTCCCAGACGACCGGCCCGGAATTTTCCTCGACTTCGGCATCTGTGTCTTTTTGAGCGGATGCGGCCTCGGCACGACGACGTGTGCGTGGTGCTTTGACCCGGACGGCATTTTCCTCCTCGGGAGGACGTTCAACGACCGGTTCGGAAACAACCTCGATTTGAGATTCTTCCTTGAATTCGGCGACTGGTTCGGAAATGACCTCGACCTGTGGTTCGTGCGCCGGTTCGGATTTTACCTCGGCCTGCGGTTCGGGCACAGGTTCGGGTTTTACTTCGACCTGCGGTTCCGGTACGGCTTCCTCTTTTGCCTCGGTCTGAGGCTCGGGCGCGGGTTCTACAGGCGGTACAGCAGGGGTGTTGTCAACGGTCGTTTTTTTTTCTGTTTCTGGCACAGCCTGAGCTTGGGGCACGGACTGCATTTCCGGCTGTTTCCCGATCTCGTTCACAGGCACTGCCGGAATGGATGGCACGGCGAACTGCGAACCGGGGATAGTGAACGCCTGTCCGGCGGGGAGTTCGTAGAGAGGGACCACGGATTCGAGGGGCGCGAGTTCGCCCTTGAAGCGGATTTGGTTGAGGCGGGCGATAAGGTCGGCGATCTGCGGCGCATGGGCGATGCGCATGGCCTTCAAGAGGATGGATTCGAGGAAGACCTGCTTGTTGATGGCGTCGCGGAGGAGATAGCCCGCGCCGGAGATGCTTTCGAGGAGGCGCTGGACCGAGGTCGGGGCGACGGTGGCGGCGATGCGCCGGAACGCGTCGATCTTCTCCGGCGTCTCGTCGAGCACGGAGACAGTGTTGTCGCCGAGGATGCGGCTGAGCAGGATCCCGCGGAGCCAGGAGATGATTTCCTCGAAGAGCGTTTCGAGGTTTTTTCCCTGGTCGGCGAAATCGTGGATGTCACGGATGACCGAGGCACGGTCGTTGTGCGTGATGGAGTTCAGGAGCGCTTCCATTTCCCTGGGCGCGGTGAGGCCGAAGAGGTTGAGCGCCTGGTCCTCGGTAATGCCGGATTCGTCGCCGCCGAAGAAGGAAATGAGCTGGTCGAGCAGGGACTGGGCGTCGCGCATGCCGCCGTCGGCCGCCTGGGCGATGACGTTGATCGCATCGTTGGAGATTTTGACGTTTTCGGCGTCGGCGATCATCTTGAGGCGCGCGGCGATGGCGGTGGTCTGGATGCGGCGGAGGTCGAACCGCTGGCAGCGGGAAATGACCGTGGGAAGGACTTTGTTGACCTCGGTCGTGGCGAAGATGAACTTGGCGTGTGCGGGCGGTTCCTCAATGGTCTTAAGCAGGGCGTTCCACGCGCTCTTCGAGAGCATGTGGACTTCGTCGATGATGTAGATCTTGTACTTGGACCGGATGGGGAGGTGCTGGACGTCCTCGCAGAGTTCGCGCGCCTTTTCGACTTGGGTGTGCGTGGCGGCGTCGATCTCGATCACGTCCACGTTGGTCTCATCGGCGATGGAACGGCAGGACTCGCATTCGCAGCACGGTTCGCCGTCCTGCGGGTTTTCGCAGTTCAGCGCTTTTGCAAAGATGCGCGCCGTGGTGGTCTTCCCGATGCCGCGCGGTCCGACGAAGAGGTACGCATGGGCGATTCGGCCTGACTTCACGGCATTCTTGAGCGTGCGCGCGATATGTTCCTGCCCGACCATGTCGGAGAAGCGCTGCGGACGCCATTTTCTGGCGATTACCTGATATGACATAGAGCTTTTTCCTTCCGTTGGGCGCGCGGGAATTACATATGCCAGGTGTTGAGGCGGACGGCCTGCCACAGGGAGCCGACCGGGTCGATCTTCTTGCGTTCCTTCACGGCCATGGGGATCGGAACGTGGGTGAAGGATTCGCTCCAGTGGCCGATGACGACGTCAGTGCGTCCGGCCATGGCGGCGTGGACGGCGTTCTGCGCGAGCATGAGGCAGAAGACCGCGTCGGTACCGTTGGCCGCGCCCGCGCGAATCTGATAGGTGGGGTCGAAATACTTTACGTTGACTTCAATTCCGGCCTCCTTCGCCTGCTTTTTGATCTCGTCCTTGAGGAAGAGGCCAATATTTTTGTTGAGTAGATTTCCGGACTTGTCGTATTCGCGTTCGCCGGGGATGAGTTCCTGTCCGGCGCCCTCGGCCACGATGATGACCGCGTGATGGCGGCGCCTGATGCGTTCGAAGAGATGCGGCATGAACGCGTTCTGGCCGTCGTTGAGCGTGAACTTGACCTCGGGGACGAGGCAGAAGTTGATGTGGGTATTGGCGAGTGTGGCGTAGGCGGCGATGAATCCGCTGTCGCGGCCCATTACGTGGATCAGGCCGATGCCGTTGTACGCGCCCTTCGCCTCGTTGTGGGCGGCGGTGATGATCGGATTCGTGGCATACACGGCGGTCTCGAATCCGAACGTGCGGTCCATGAAGCAGATGTCGTTGTCGATCGTTTTCGGGATGCCGATCACGCTGATCTTCAGGTTGCGTTTCTTCGCGGCTTCGGCGATGGCATGGGCGCTGCGGAGCGTACCGTCGCCGCCGATGCAGAACAGCATGTTGATGTCCATGCGGACGAGCGTTTCCAGCATCTTTTCCGGATCCTGCGCGCCGCGCGAGGAACCGAGGATGGTGCCGCCGGTCTCGTGGATGTTGTCGACCGTGTCCTCGTTGAGGATGATGGGCTGGTATCCCAGGTCGGAATTGAGGCCGGCATAGCCGTAGGGGATGCCGTAGACCAGCGGCACGCCGTAGGTCTGGCGCAGGGTCAGCGTGAGGCCCTTGATCACGTCGTTCAGGCCGGGGCAGAGTCCGCCCGCGGTCAGGATCGCTGCCTTGCTCCAGCGCGGATCGTGGAAGATCATTTCTCGGATGCCGGCGCGTTCGAAGACCGGCACGCAGCCGTTCATGGCCTTTGTGTGTTCGAGCAGGAATGTATAGTCGCGATCAAGCAGGATCGCTTCGTCGTCGGAATGGAAATGGACCGGGCTGTTGACGAGCGGGGATTTGATCTGGCATTCGCCGAGTTTGCTGACTTCAAAAAAACTGGGGCTGACTTGCGCTGGCATGGGGTATGATCCTTCCTTGATGCTGGTATCGGTGCGGTTTTAAATTTAGGAGAGAATATATACCCGTTTTGGATGCTTTTCAAGGTTTTTTCCGAAAAAAAGCGTTTTGATGTTCCTGCTCCACACTTCTTTATTCTGGATTATTGCGGACACGGTTTGATTTCTTCCGAAACGTGTGATACATTATTTGGAACAATGCTGATAGACTCTTTTTTATGAAAGGTGAAGCCATGTCCAAATCACGCACCGCGAAGCTGACCGCATTTCTTTTGATTGCCGCCATTTCCCTGTTCGTGCTCCTCGGATGCACCAAGCGGATCGACACATCAAGCGAAGACAAATACTATAAGTCGATGACCGAGGTCATGTCTTCTCTTCCCGCCTCGAAGCAGCGCGAATTCGACGACGGTATCTTCATGATCTGGTTCTACGCCGAATCCGACGAGGCTGCCAACGCCCTGCTCCACAAAAAGTCCGGTGAAGAAGTCCTTGCACTTGTCGAGGAGATGAAAGCCGCCCTCCCGAAGCTCGACACATCTTCCAAGGAAGCTTATGAAAGCTCTCTCCAGAAAATGAAAGCCGCTCTTCCTGCATACCAAATCTCTGATTTTGATGAATGGCTGAAGAAAATGCCCGCGTACCGCAAGGGTAATCCGAGGATCGAGTCCCTGAATGGCCTGCCTTTCCATATGATCGTTGAGAGGGCCGGATCCGGCGGCAGCCGGGATTCCAGGACCCAGCAGAATCAGTAAGAACGGCTCCGGCGGAACAAAAATCGTCGAACGATGCCGGTCCGCAACATTGTTGTGTCCGGCGATTTTCTTTAGTGAAAACTTTTTTTGGGTTCGGAGCATCCGAATTTGTCTAATGCCCCGGAAATCCCGAACAATCTTGTAGTCTTATCTTGAATTCATCCTCTAAAGGATGTATATTATTCCATTCGTTTTTTCTGGCGGCGTTGACGCCGCTTCAACAAGCCAATTCTGGAAAGGCCGAAAACTCTTATGGAAAGAAAGCTCTTTGGAACCGACGGAATTCGTGGACAGGCTAACTCCCACCCCGTGACCCCGGAAATCGCACTTAACCTCGGCAAAGCCCTTGGAAAAATCTACGTGAACAGCCAGCACGGCGCCACCGCCGTCATCGGCAAGGATACGCGCCTTTCCGGGTACATGCTCGAAACCGCGCTCACCGCCGGTATGGTCAGCACCGGGATGAAAGTTTTCCAGACGGGCCCCATGCCCACCCCGGCCATCGCCCACCTCGTCAAATCCATGAACGCTTCCTGCGGCGTCATGATCACGGCCTCCCACAACCCCGCCAAGGATAACGGCATCAAGGTCTTCGGCGGCGACGGCTTCAAGCTCCCCGATGAAGAGGAAGCCCACATTGAAGAGATCATGGCCGGCACCATCAACGGCGTCGCCGGCGACAAGATCGGCAAGGCGTTCCGCCTCGACGATGCCCGCGGCCGCTACATCGAATTCGCCAAGCAGACGATCGGCAACATCAGCCTCCGCGGCCTCCGCGTGGTGCTCGACTGCGCAAACGGCGCTTCCTATGAGATCGCCCCGACCATCCTGCGCGAACTCGGCGCCGAAGTCATTGCCGACTCCGTTTCCCCCGACGGCATCAACATCAACTACAACTGCGGCGCTACCCATCCCGAACGCATCTGCCGCCTGGTGCGCGAATACCGCGCGGACATCGGCATCACGCTCGACGGCGACGCCGACCGCGTGATCTTCAGCGACTGCCACGGCAATGAAGTGAACGGCGACCGCATCATCGGTCTCTGCGCCCTCGACATGAAGGCGCGCAAACGCCTCCCGAACGACACCATCGCCGTTACATGCATGAGCAACCTCGGCCTCGTGGACGCCATGAAGAAAGCCGGCATTAAGACTGAAATCACGGCTGTCGGCGACCGCTATGTCATCGAACGGATGCAGGAAAAAGGCATCTACCTGGGTGGCGAACAGTCCGGCCACCTGATCTTCCTCGACTACGCCACCACCGGCGACGGCATCGTTTCCGCGCTCCACGTCCTCAAGCTCATGAAGCAGCAGAACAAGCAGCTCCACGAGCTCACCGGATTCATGGAGGAATACCCGCAGAAGCTCGGCGGACTCAACGTCAAGCAGAAACCCCCGCTGGCCGAGATCCCCGGCTACGCCGACCTCGTCGCGAAGGCCGACAAGGAATTCGCCGGCACCGGCCGTACCGTGATCCGCTACTCCGGCACCGAGAACAAGGTCCGCATCCTCGTCGAGGCCAAGGACGAAGCCCTCGCCCAGAAGTGGTACGACGAGTTCAGCGAGTTCCTGAAGAAGGCGCTCTGCTGACCGTTACCCCCCGCACCGAATGCGGCTCCCGGAGGCGATCCGCTTCCCGCCGCATTCCGGGGAATTCTTCGTGTCGTTTTCCGTCCGTTTTCCCCGGTTTCCCGTCTCCCCGGGTCGCATTCTCCACCGCAAATCTGCATGAACCACGGAGAAACCATACTATGTGCGGAATTGTAGGATACACCGGGCCGAAGCCCGCGTTCGCTTTTCTCATCGATGGCCTCAAACGCTTGGAATACCGCGGATACGATTCCGCCGGGATCAGCCTCCTGAACGGCGATTCTGTCCTGACCGTCAAATCCATCGGCAAGGTTGTCAACCTCGAGGCGAAACGCCCTGCCGGCGAGAAGAAAATGCACACGGGCATCGCCCACACCCGCTGGGCCACGCACGGCATCCCCAGCGAACGCAATGCCCATCCCCATACCGATGAAAAGGGCCAGTTCGCGGTCGTCCACAACGGTATCATCGAAAACCATGCCGACCTGCGGAAACGCCTCGAGGCCGCCGGACACAAGTTCGCGTCTGACACGGACAGCGAAGTCATCCCGCACCTGATCGAGGAGTTCTACAACGGCGACCTGGCAGAGGCCGTCGCCGCCGCCCTCCGCCAGATTTCCGGCACCTACGGCATCGCGGTAATCTCCGCCAAGGATCCGGATACCATCATCACCGCCCGCCTCGGCAGTCCCATCGTGGTCGGCCTCGGCAAGGACGCCAACATGGTCGCCAGCGACGTGACCGCGCTCGTGACCTACACACGCGACGTCATCTACCTGAACGACGGTGAAATGGCGATCCTCACGCCGTCCAAGGTCGAACTCCGCACGCTCGCGAACGTCCCGGTCCAGCGCCAGGCATCGCAGGTCTCCTGGGAGATTTCCGCGGATGGCAAGGGGTCGTACGACCACTATATGCTCAAGGAGATCTACGAACAGCCCGAATCCGTCGAAAACTCCATCCGCGGCCGCCTGAACTTCAAGGCCGCGAACGCCGTTCTTTCCGGCCTCAACCTCACTCCGCGCGAGATGGCGCAGATCAACCGCATTGTCGTCGCCGCCTGCGGCAGCAGCTTCCACGCCGGACTCGTCGGGTCCTACTACTTTGAGGATATTTCCGGCATTCCGGCGTCTGTCGAACAGGCCGCCGAGTTCCGCTACCGCAATCCGATCATCGAGCCGAACACGCTCGTTCTGCCGATCAGCCAGTCCGGCGAGACCGCCGACACGCTGGCGGCCGTCCGCGAGGCCGTGAACAAAGGCGCGATCGTCGCCTCGCTCTGTAACGTCGTCGGGTCCACCATCGCCCGCGAAAGCGGACGCGGCATCTACTTGCACGCCGGTCCCGAGATCAGCGTTGCGTCCACTAAGGCGTTCACCTGCCAGGTGACCGTCCTGCTCATGCTCGCGCTCCTTCTTGGACGCAACCGCCGCCTCAACCACGAGTGGGGTGAAATCCTCGTCAAAGAGATCGAAGCCATCCCGGACCATCTCCGTGAAGTGCTGAAGCAGGCTCCGCGCATCGAAGAAATCGCCAAGGCCACGGCGCACGCCAACGATCTGTTCTACATCGGACGCGGCTGTCTCTATCCCGCTGCCCTCGAAGGCGCGCTCAAGCTCAAGGAGATCAGCTACGTCCATGCCGAAGGCTACCACGCCGCCGAACTCAAGCACGGCCCCATCGCCCTGCTCGAACCGTCCGTCCCCGTCGTCGCCCTCTGCAACGACATCCCCGGCAAGGACAAGATGCTTGGCAACATCCAGGAATGCTGCGCACGCAAAGCCCCGATCATTGCCGTCGTTTCCGGCGACGACGACTGCTGCGACAAGTTCACCGACAGCATCATCCGCGTCCCGAAAAGCTCGCGTTTCGTCGCCCCGATCACCACGGTCGTTGCGCTCCAGATATTCGCCTACTATTTCGCCCGCGAACGCGGCTGCGAGATCGACCAGCCACGCAACCTCGCGAAAAGCGTTACGGTCGAGTGACGCACATGGATGCCGCCGGAGATTCCGCATTGCGCATCAGGCCGGGTTCTCCGCCGCCTTCGCTGGCGGGGATCCGGTGCGTGATGATGGACCTTGACGGTACGATCTACGAGGGCGACACGCTGTACCCGACGTCGCTCCCGTTCTTCGATGCGCTCACTCGGCACGGCATCGCCTGGGGCTTCGTCACCAACAATACCTCGCGTAGCATTGATTCCTACGTCGAGCGCCTCCGGGGTATGGGTGTCCCGCTTTCCGGACGAGATCAGATCGTGACTCCGGTCCTGAGCGTCGTTGATGTCCTCCGCACAGAATTCCCCGCTTTCAAACGACTCTTCCTGCTCGGTACGGAGGACTTCCGGCGCGAGATGAGGTCCTTCGGATTCGAAGAAGCTGCCGATTCGCCCGATGACCGTTCCGATGCCGTAATTACGGCCTTCGACAAATCGTTGAATTACGACCGCCTCTGCCGCGCCGCCTGGTGGATCAAAAACGGCGTTCCGTGGTTCGCTACGCATCCCGATGTGTTTTGTCCCACCACGGAACGGACCTGGCTCGTGGACTGTGGCGCGATCACGGCGTGCCTGGAGACCGCCACCGGCGTTTCGTGCCAGCGCGTTTTCGGCAAGCCCAACCCCGACATGCTCCAAGTGATGATAAAACGCCTCGGCCTGCGGCCTTCCGAGCTCCTCATGGCGGGCGACCGCGAGCACACCGACATCGAATCCGGCATTCGCGCCGGAGCGCGTACCCTGCGTATCTCCACGGGCGTCGGCGGCGGCACGGCGGAGACCCGTGCGGATTATTGCTGCACCGACCTCGGCATCTTCCATCGGGCTCTCTTCCCCGAAGACGCCATCTGATTCCGCCTACCCCTTTTTTTCGCCACCTTTTCACTGTCTTTCCCAAACAATGTAAAACGGTCCTTGACTGTTTTGTTCCGTCACGTTTTTGTCGTCCCGAAAAATGAGACATTTCGATATGAATATGACTTCATTTTTCGTGTCAAAAGTGGCATGTTTGACAAATGGCTTTTCAAAGAAGAAAAACGACATTTAAGAGCAATTTTTATGAAAAATGCTTTAAAACCGAAAAGAAACATCAAAAAACAGGACGATTTTTCTCAAAAAGTAACGTTTCTCGCTTGAAAACAGAAAAATGAGTGCTATGTTTTAGAATTACCGATGCGGTCTTGTGTCCTGACGGGACGCTTGTTATCGACTTTTAACTCAAAATTGATAAAGGTATAAAACATGTCGACACTTGCGACAATCCTCAACACGCTCGTCGTGATTCTGGCGGTGCTTCTCATCGCCCTCATTCTTGTGCAGCCGTCCAAGAGCGGCGGCGGCTTCGGTTCCGCGTTCGGCGGCCTCGGAGAAAGCGTTTTCGGCGCACAGGCCATGAGCCATCTTTCCAAGCTCACGGTCTGGTGCATTTCCATTTTCTTCGTTCTCACACTTGCTTCCGCCATCATCGCCGGCCACATGAAGTCGGCTGATACGAGCGTGGTAGAGGAATCTTCCCTTGTGATGGGTGCTTCCGAGGCTGAAAATCCCGCATCTGAGGCTGCGGCAGAATCCGTGAAACCGGTTGAAACGGCAGTTGAAACGGCCGCCGCGGAGGAAAAAACCGCCTCGGAAACGCAAAACTGAACCTGAACGGAGTAAAAAAGTTCCGGGATTAACAAAAATAATCTGTTTTTTTGGAAAAACACACTTGAAAGAATCGGAAAACAAGAGTATTTTCTATTCATGGACGTGCGTATTTTCCTTAGGCAACAAACCACGAAGAGGTCTGGAATCATGAAAAAACTTCTCATCGCACTTTTCGCGGCCGCGGCATTTACCGTTTCCGCTCAGACCGCCCGCTCCGGCAGCTGGGCGATTGAGTTCCCGAAAGACGGGAAAGCTGTCAATATTTCCCAGACCTTCACCCCGTTCTTCAAGATTGAGAACGAGGAACGTGTGATCGACATGCGCCTGAACGAGCGCGATATGAACAGTGCCAAACACTGGCTTGCGATTGACGTAGCGTTCTCTACGAACAAGCCCAAATCCACCGCCCAGTGGCCGAAATGGCTCGACAATGTCGAAGTCGAGATCAACGTCTTCCTGCCTACCTCAGACGACCGCGGCAACATCAGCTGGACCGTAATCGGCGGCAAGCAGACGCTTGCCTCGCTCCAGGCCAACGACGGGCGTCATTTCGTCCGCATGATGGTTCCCCCCGAGGTCATTTATCGTCATTTCTTTTTTGACGGCGCCTCCGGTGACCTCTCGAAAGATTACAACAAGATCACGAACGACCTGAAGAAATATGCCACTGACCTGCCGGTGATGGCCGCCATTACCTACGGCGGACGCACCGTGTACGGGTTCCAGACCTGCGGCAAGGAAGTCTTCAACCGCCTGGATAAGAACCAGAGCAATCAGCGCACGAAACTGTTTTATACTCTTGTGAAGGGTGACGGCGAAGGCGGCGCTCCTACCGCGGCTACCACCGCCAAGCTGTTCAATTACATCAACCAGAACAAGTTCAACCCCCAGACTTTCAAATACATGCCTGATGAACTGCTTCCCGTTTCGAAAACCCCGTTCGCATGGGTTCTCTTCGACCGGTTCGAAGCGATCAAGGAAACCTCAGGGAAATAACCGATGGCACAGCAAAACTTAATCCTCTGCATCGACATTGGCGGCGACAGCATCAAGGCCGCCGAATTCTCGTATGTTCCCGGGCAGAGCCTGACCCTGGAGCGTTTTGCGTATACGGAATACGAATTCTCCTCCGACGAACCTCCGGAGGACGTGATTCTCAAGACGCTTGCCGACGTTATCAAGACGAACGGCTTTACCGCCCGCGACGTCTATGTTTCTCTTTCCGGCAAGAACGCGTTCGTCCGCTTCGTCAAGATTCCGGCGATGACCACGGACAAGGACAAGATTCAGGAGATCATTTCCTACGAAGCGCAGCAGGCCATCCCGTTCTCCTCCGATGAGGTCGTTTGGGATTCCCAGCTCCTTCAGCCTACGGCGGACGCCGACGGCAGCGAGATCGACGCCATGATCGTCATCGTGAAGAAGCAGGAAGTCTCCCGCATCTCCGAACTCGTGGAAAAACTCGGCAAACGCATCGTCCTGA
>Ga0265298_10008833_pt1 | contig 12066 bp, 6 predicted proteins | sample AusTroGonzalo_MG_3_FD_193486 | JGI IMG/M metagenome (GOLD analysis project Ga0265298, IMG submission 193486) | Bovine rumen microbial communities from tropical cattle in Woodstock, Queensland, Australia - Gonzalo_01 | ecosystem: Host-associated > Mammals > Digestive system > Stomach > Rumen ...
CCCAACCGTACCGGACATGTCAAGACCGCCGGCGAGGCGGCTAACCAAAAGGAGGAAGGGAGGGGAGATGAAAAAGCGACCGAAAAAGTCGCTTTTTCTATTTTTCTATGAAAAATATTTGCATATATGAAAAAAAAGTAGTAATTTTGCGCGTCATTTTGGCACTTGTATGGAACCGAAAGATTTTACACAGGAAGAAGAGCTGATGATTCAACGCGAGTTTGAAGCGCTGCTGGATGATTATGCCCATACTCCGCACCGTCAAAAAGTGGAGTTGATCACCCATGCTTTCAACTTCGCGCACAAGGCGCACTACGGCGTGCGTCGCCTGAGCGGCGAACCCTATATATTACATCCGATAGCCGTCGCGCGCATCTGCGTGAAGGAGATCGGTCTGGGTAGCACCAGCATCTGCGCCGCGCTGCTGCACGACGTGGTGGAAGACACCGACTACACGGTGGAGGATATAGCCGGCCTGTTCGGCGACAAGATAGCCCAGATAGTGAGCGGACTGACCAAAATCAGCGGCGGCGTATTCGGCGACCAGGCCAGCGAGCAGGCGGAGAACTTCCGCAAACTGCTGCTCACCATCAGCGATGATATCCGCGTGGTGCTCATCAAGATTGCCGACCGGCTTCATAACATGCGGACCCTCGGCGCGCAGCCGAAAGCCAAGCAGTACAAGATTGCCGGCGAGACGCAGTACATATACGCTCCGCTGGCGCACCGCCTGGGCTTGTTCCCCATCAAGACGGAGTTGGAGGACCTCAGTTTCAAATACGAGCATCCCGACACATGGAACGAGATACACAACAAGCTGGAGGCCATCCGCGAGAGCCAGTTTGAGAGCTTCGAGCATTTTGCCGAACCTATCCGCCAGCGGCTCACCGACATGGGATATCGGTTCACCCTCAAGGCACGCCTCAAGACCGTCTATTCGATTTGGAAGAAGATGGTGAGCAAGCAATGCGCCTTCGAGGACGTGTATGACCTCATGGCCGTGCGTATCATCTTCACGCCCAACGAGTCGATGAGCGAAAAAGACCAGTGCTGGATGATCTACTCCGCCATCACAGAGCTGTACCGTCCCCATCCGGAGCGTATCCGCGACTGGATTTCCACGCCGAAAGCGAACGGCTACGAGGCGCTGCACGTGACCGTAATGGGCACCAACGGCGAGTGGATAGAGGTGCAGATACGCACCGACCGCATGCACGAGATAGCCGAGCACGGCTATGCCGCGCACTGGAAATACAAGACCGGCGAGTCCGACGAGTCCGAGTTGGACAAGTGGATACAGGAGATCAAGGAGATCCTCGCCCACCCCGACAAGGACGCCATGGAGTTCCTCGGCACCTTCAAGCTCAACCTGTTCGCGCAGGAGGTGTTCGTCTTCACGCCGAAAGGCGAGATCAAGACGATGCCTTTGGGTTCCACCGTGCTCGATTTCGCCTTCCTGCTCCACTCCGAGTTAGGCGAGCACTGCATCGGCGCCAAGGTCAACCATGCGCTGGTGCCCATCTCCTACCGGCTCAAAGGCGGCGACCAGATAGAGGTGCTCACCTCCACCAGCCAGCATCCGCAGAAAGAGTGGCTGAACATGGTGACCACCGCCAAAGCGCGCAACGGACTCAACCAGTTCTTCAAACGCGAGGAACGCCGTTATATCAAGCACGGCGAGCGCCTGGTGGAGGACGCTATCGCGATAGACAAGGACCTCAATGCCAACCGCGACATGACTTTGGCACGGTTATTGAGTTACTATCAGATGACGCAACCCGCCGAGCTCTATCTGCGCGTCGGACAGGGAACCTTGCGGCTGGATAACATACGCGATATCGTGTTCCCCAAACGCGGCTGGAGGTCCTATATACCGTTCCTGGGCGGAAATGATAAAAAGGACGCGGCCAAGCCGCTCAATGATACGCCTACGGCGTCTAATGAGGCCGCCGTCAAGCCGAAGAAGAAAGAGCCGAAGGAGATTGTACTGACGGATGAGAACCTGGGCACCAAGTATCTGCTGAGCAGTTGCTGCCACCCGATTCCCGGCGACGAAGTGCTGGGCTATCAGGACGACAAAGGCACCATGCATATCCATAAGATCGACTGCCCGGAGGCCATGCTGCTCAAGTCCAGCTACGGCAAACGGATTTACTCCGCCACCTGGAACACCCACCGCGTGCAGTCCTTCGTCGAGACCGTGGAGCTCAAGGGTATTGACAAGTTCGGCGTGCTGATACAAGTCCTGCAAACCATCACCAAGGACTTCCATATCAACCTGCGTTCAATCAACCTGTCCAGCGAGGACGGCTTGTTCAAGGGCCAGATGGAGCTATACGTCTATGACCGCTCCGAGCTGGACGAACTGCTGAAGGCGATCCGCAAGATCAATGACATCAAAGAAGTAAGACGAGCAAATTTAGAAAGTTGAAAGTTTAAAGTTTAAAGTTTAAAGTTTAAAGATATGAAAAAGATTTTTAGTACTCTCTGCATGGCTCTCACAGCAGTAGCCATGTTCGCACAAAATCCGGTCATTACGTTTGAGAAGACCGAGCACGATTTTGGTAAAATCAACGAGGCCGACGGCCGTGTGTCTGTTGTATTTGAGTTCAAGAACGAAGGTATGGCGCCGCTCGTACTGAGCAACGTACGCGCCAGCTGCGGTTGTACCACCCCGACGTGGACCAAAGAGCCGGTTGAGCCCGGCCAGAAAGGTTCCATCACCGTCACCTACAACCCGAACGGACGTCCGGGACGTTTCCAGAAAACCGTCACCATCACTTCGAACGCCAGCGAGCCGACGAAGAAAGTGTATATCAAGGGTGAGGTTATTCCGAAGCCGGCCAAGCCGATCAACCAGTACCCCGTTTCGGTAGGCGCCCTGAGCATGAAGACCAAGCTGCTGAACCTGGGCGACGTCAAGAAAGGCGAGACCAAGAACGGCGAGCTGGAGTACGCCAACCTCACCAAGGAAGAGCACACCGTTGAGCTGCAGCAGAACGCCCTCCAGGAGTGCCTGTTCAACCAGGTTAACCTGCCGACCGTCAAAGCCAACGAGACCGGCAAGCTCCTCTTCGTATTCGACACCAAGCTGACCAAACTGTACGGTCCGGTAGAGGCCAAGGCCTATATCATCATCGACGGCAAGAAAGAGCTGACCGACGCTTACGAACTGACCGTTAAGGCCAATATCGTAGAGGATTTCAGCGCGCTGACCGTAGAGCAGAAACAGCAGGCTCCGATCATCGAGGTACCGGCTGAGTTCAACGCCGGCAAAGCCGCTGCAGGCAAAGTGATCAAATGCAACCTGCCGATCAAGAACACGGGTGCCAACCCGCTGGAGATTCGCCGCATCTACTCGACCGACAACGCCATCAACGCCAAACCCGCCAAGGCAATCAAGTCCGGCAAGAAAGGTGCTGCCGTCCTCGAAATCAACACCAAGGGAATGGAGAAAGGTTCGTACAGCCGCGAGGTGGTTATCATCACCAACGACTATCTGAACTCCATCAAGAAAGTCAAGATTGACTTTGTGGTAGAATAGTCGAAAGAGAAAAGTCGAAAGAAAAAAGCATGCTTATTGACCATCCGGAAAATAGCGCTGAATACAAGGGACTGACGGTGAATGCGGGCGTACCCAATCTCCCGTCCGTCAATCCCTACGCCACCTTCCGCCGGAAGAAGACGGTGCTTAGCCCCGAAGAGTACTTCGAGGGCATCCGTCGTGGAGACCTCACCGTCCTCAGCCAGGCGGTCACGCTCGTGGAGAGCAACCTGCTGTCCGACCAGGCCATCGCCCAAAAAGTGATTGAGCTGTGCCTACCCTACACCGGCCAATCCATCCGCGTGGGCATAACGGGTGTGCCGGGTGCCGGCAAATCGACCTTCATCGAGGCGCTGGGCAGCGAGCTCTGCGATCACGGCAAGAGACTGGCGGTGCTGGCTATCGACCCGTCCAGCGAACGGAGCAAAGGCTCCATTCTGGGCGACAAGACCCGCATGAACGAGCTGTCCGTCAAGTCCAACGCCTTCATCCGTCCCAGCCCGTCCGCCGGTTCACTCGGCGGCGTGGCGCGTAAGACGCGCGAGACCATCGTCCTCTGCGAGGCCGCGGGCTTCGACACCATTCTGCTGGAGACGGTCGGCGTAGGACAGTCCGAGACAGCCGCCCACTCGATGGTCGATTATTTCCTGCTACTGCAGGTAACCGGCACCGGCGACGAGCTGCAAGGGATCAAGCGCGGCATCATGGAGATGGCGGACGGCATTGCCATCAACAAGTGCGACGGGAATAATATTGAACGTGCGCGCGCTGCGCGCGTAAGCTTCAAGAACGCCCTCGCCCTCTTCCCGCCCTCCGAGTCCGGATGGAAACCCGAAGCCATCTGCTGTTCGTCCATTGACCACTCCGGCGTCATGGAGGTATGGAAGAACATCGAGGATTATATCGCCTTCACCAAAGCCAACGGCTATTTTGACGCCCACCGCACCGAGCAGTCCAAGTACTGGATGTACGAGACAATCAACCAGGCACTGCTCGACGGCTTCTACAAGAACGAAGCGATGGAGCACCAGATCGAAGTGGCGGAAAGGCAGGTATTGAATAACGAAGTAAGCAGCTTCATCGCTGCACACAACCTATTGACTGCTTATGGCAGAAACAACTAAAAACAGCCGCAAACGCAGTTCGCAGACCACCATCATCAAGGTGGGTGCCAACGAAATGGGCAAACTCCCGCCGCAGGCGCAGGAGTTGGAGGACTCCGTGCTCGGCGCACTCATGATAGAAAAAGAAGCCTACGGTTCGGTGGCCGACTTGCTGCGTCCGGAGGTGTTCTATAAGGACCAGAACCGCGTCATCTACGAGGCCATCCGTGAGCTGGCCTCCAAAGACCAGCCCATCGATATCCTGTCCGTAGGCGAAAAACTGCGTTCACTCGGCACGCTGGAGAAAGCCGGCGGCGCCGTCTATCTGGCCGACCTCACCCGTCGCGTCGCGTCTGCGGCACACCTGCGTTACCACGCGGAGATCATCGCCAAGAAAGCAACGGCGCGTGACCTCATCGCCATGGCGGCGCAGATAGAGGAGAAGGGCTTTGACGAGACCCAGGACATAGACGAACTGATGCAGGAGGCTGAAGCAGGCATCTTCGAGATTTCCCAGCGCAGCCAGAAGCGCGACGTCACCCAGATCGACCCCGTCATCGAAGAGGCATTCACCCGCATGGAGAAGGCGGCGAAGAACACCGGCTCCATCTCCGGCATCCCGTCGGGATTCCATGCGCTGGACAAGATCACCTCCGGCTGGCAGACCCCCGACCTTATCATTATCGCAGCTCGTCCGGCGATGGGTAAGACCGCTTTCGTGCTCTCCATGGCGAAGAACATCGCCGTGGACCGCAACATCCCCGTGGCCATCTTCTCGCTGGAGATGAGCAACGTGCAGCTCGTCAATCGTCTGATTATGAACGTATGCGAGCTGGAAGGCGACCGCATTAAGACGGGTAAGATGAGCCAGGAGGAGACCCGGCGTCTCAACACGAAGATCAATATCATGAAGGGCAAGCCGCTCTATCTGGACGACACCCCTTCCCTCTCCATCTTCGAACTGCGCTCCAAGGCGCGCAAACTGGTGCGGGAGCACAACGTGCGCATGATCATCATTGACTATCTGCAGTTGATGAACGCCCAGGGTTCGTCCTTCGGCAGCCGTGAGCAGGAGGTGTCCATCATCTCCCGCAGCCTCAAGGCGCTCGCCAAAGAGCTGGATATTCCCATCATCGCCCTCTCGCAGCTGAACCGTGGTGTGGAAGCCCGTCAGGGCGTGGAAGGCAAGACGCCGCAGTTGAGTGACCTCCGTGAGTCCGGTGCCATCGAGCAGGACGCCGACATGGTATGCTTCATCCACCGGCCCGAATACTACCACCTGTACAACGACGACAAGACCGGCAAGGATCTTCGCGGACTGGCGCAGATCATCGTCGCCAAGCACCGTAACGGCGCTACCGATAGCATCTGGCTGCGTTTCCGCGGCAAGTACGCCAAGTTCCAGAACGAGGACGAGGCCTTCGACCAGAACGAACTGAACGGAGTTGCCGTTCCCGGCTTGGAGAACACCGTTTCCATCCAGTCCAGCATGAACAACCCCATGGGTGCCGTCACCGAAGGACAGCAGATGTCCCCCTACGGCGCAAGTATCAACAGCCTGGGCGAGAATATCGCTCCGCAGTTTTAGCCATTCGAACATAGAAATCAGAACTTATTATCCTATATGCAAAGAACAGTAATCATAGACGCATTGAAACGCACCGACTTCGGTGCAGTCATCAACGTGCGCGGCTGGGTGCGCAGCCGTCGGGGCAACAAGAATGTATCGTTCATTGCCCTCAACGACGGCTCCACCATCAAAAACATCCAAATCGTAGTGGATTTGGAGAAATTCGACGAAGAGCGCCTCAAACCCGTCACCACCGGTTCGTGTATCTCCGCAACGGGTATCCTGGTGGAGAGCCAGGGCGCAGGCCAGTCGGTGGAAATCCAACTGACCGAACTGGAAGTGTACGGCACCGCCGATCCGGAGAAGTATCCGCTTCAGAAGAAAGGGCTCAGCATGGAGTTCCTGCGCACCATTGCGCACCTCCGTCCGCGTACCAACACCTTCGGTGCCGTCTTCCGCATCCGTCATAACATGGCGATGGCCATTCATACCTATTTCCATGAGCACGGCTATTTCTATTTCCACACGCCGCTCATCACAGCGTCGGACTGCGAGGGTGCCGGCCAGATGTTCCAGGTGACGACCAAGAACCTGTACAACCTCAAGAAAGACGAGAACGGCCAGATAGACTACAGCGACGATTTCTTCGGCAAGCAGGCTGCCCTGACCGTGAGCGGTCAGCTGGAAGGCGAGCTCGGCGCCATGGCGCTGGGTAAGATTTACACCTTCGGCCCGACCTTCCGCGCGGAGAACAGCAACACGCCGCGCCACCTGGCGGAGTTCTGGATGATTGAGCCCGAGGTGGCGTTCATCCAGAAGGACGAGCTGATGGACCTGGAGGAGGATTTCATCAAGTACTGCGTCCGCTGGGCACTCGACCACTGTATGGATGACCTTGAGTTCCTCAACCAGTTTGTGGACAAAGGCCTCATCGAGCGTCTGAAATCGGTAGTGGACACCGAGTTTGTCCGCCTGCCCTACACCGAGGGTATCAACATACTCCAGGAGGCCGTCAAGAACGGCAAGAAATTCGAGTTCCCGTGCAGTTGGGGCGATGACTTGGCTTCGGAGCACGAGCGTTTCCTCGTAGAGGAGCACTTCAAAAAACCGGTTATCATGACCGATTACCCGAAGGATATCAAGGCGTTCTACATGAAAATCAACGAGGACGGCAAGACCGTACAGGGTACCGACGTGCTCTTCCCGCAGATCGGTGAGATCATCGGCGGTAGCGTCCGTGAGGAGAGCCTCGACCTGCTCAACCAGGAGATCGAGCGCCGTCATATCCCGATGAAGGACATGTGGTGGTACCTCGACACACGTCGTTTCGGTTCGGCTCCGCACGCAGGCTTCGGCCTCGGCTTCGAGCGCCTCATGCTCTTCGTGACCGGCATGCAGAACATACGCGACGTCATCCCGTTCCCGCGTACACCGAAAACGGCGGAATTCTAATTAAGAATTAAAAATTAAGAATTAAAAATTATATATCATAAAAACACACTAACAAGCAATCGTTATGAGACACAAACTCTTTACTCTGATGGCTGTGCTAATGGTGGGCATAAGCGCACTGGCACAGACGTCACTCAAAGGGCGGGTTATTGATGAGGCCACCCAGACTCCGATCGTGGGCGCCAAAATCACCCTTGCCAACCAGAACATCTCAACTACGACCAATGCGGCGGGTGAATTCGCCCTACTCTACCTGGAGGCCATGGACGAAGAGGTGATTATTGAAGCGGAAGGCTACGTAGCTGCGCTGGAGTTGATTAACCTCGCCGCCGACCGGTCTAATGAGATGGAGGCGATCCGCCTGCAGCAAGATATAGCGGTGCAGGTACAGGACGAAATTCTGCTCAACCTGACCGAAGAGGAGATGACGGATGACGAGGGTCGCTCGCAGTCGCAGGCATCGTCCTCGTCCGCATCCACCGATGTGTTCAACTCGAACACCTCATTCGCTTGGTCAACAGCGCGTTACCGCAATCGTGGTTACCAGTCCAACGAGGAGAATTACTACATCGAGGGCTTGAACTTCCGTTCGCAGGAGCGCGGTCAGTTCAACTACTCCGCCATGGGTGGTCTGAACGACGCCAGCCGTTACAAAGAGGTGCTCAACCCCATGGAGGCCACCAACTTCACTTTCGGCGGTCTGGGCCAGGCAACCAACTACTTGATGGGTGCCAGCCGATATGCACAGGGTTGGAAAGTAGGTGCCGCCGGTACCAACCGTAACTACAAAGCGCGTGTCAACGCCTCCTACTCCAGCGGCGTAATGGCCAACGGATGGGCGGTAACCGCACAGTTGGCGTACCGTTTCTCCCCGTACATCGACAACAAAGGTATCATCGGCGAGGGTATCAAATACTACTCGCTCGGTTATTTCCTGACGGTAGAGAAAATATGGGACAACGCCCGCCTCAAACTCATCACCTTCGGTGCTCCCACCGAGCGTGGCCAGAATGCAGCGGTGACACAGGAGGTATATAACCTGACCGGATCGAACAACTACAACCCCTATTGGGGCTACCAGAACGGCAAGGTGCGTAACTCCCGCATCGTCAAGTCCTACGACCCGACAGTCATTGCCGCGTATGAGTATAAGATCGACGAGCAGCAGAAGTTGAAAGCCGCCGTGGGTTACCACTATTCGATGTACTCCAACTCGGCGCTCAATTTCTACAACGCGCCCGACCCGCGTCCGGATTACTACCGCAACCTGCCTTCGTTCCTCTGGGACGGTCAGATTGCCAACCCGAACAACGAGAGTTCGGCCAACCAGCTCTTTGACGACGCCGGCAAGCACTACCCGTGGGGTCTGTTCATCGGCGAGGACATGAAGGGCAACAGCCTCGGTTCCGGCTTTGAGGACCCGATGAACCCGGGTTCGATGATCGGCCCGTCGGTGGACCAGACGCAGTACACCAACCTCGTCAACCTCTGGCGCAGCCGCGACAACAAAACCACGCAGATTGACTGGGATAATATCTATGCCGCCAACTACGCCAACAACGTGACCAATCCGGACGGAGCAGCCCGATATATCCTCGAGCGCCGTCATAATGACATCCAGGAGGCCAACGCTTCGTTCAACTATGTGAACACGAAGTACGACCACCTCAAAATGACGCTGGGCGTGGAGGGTAAGTTCTCGCAGGGTATCCACTACAAGACGATGGACGACCTGCTGGGCGGTAACCAATGGATTGATATTGACGCTTTTGCAGAGCGTGACATCAAGGAGTTGGCCGCCAACACAGGCTTCACGCAGGACGAGATCAAACTGATCCGTCTGAACGAAACCCGTACCGGCTACAACGATATCGTCAAAGCGGACGGACGCCGCTTCGGATATGACTACCGCATCAATATGGGCAACGCCAAGGCGTGGTTCCAGAACGAGTGGACGTTCAACGAAGTGGATGTGTACTACGCACTGGCTATCGAGTACAACTCGATGCAGCGCACCACCAACATGCTGAACGGCCGCGCCTGGTATCTGACCTATCTGGCGGACAGCCAAGGCGATGCCAACGCATGGAAATATTACGGCAAGGCGACCTACGACATGGAGCACGCCGGTGACCCGCAGACCATCAAGTCCGGCTACATGCTGGCCGGTCAGGCTCACCACTTCGTGGACCCGAGCTTCAAGTTAGGCGCCACCTATAAGATTAACGGCCGTAACCGCTTGAAACTGAACGCTCTGGCAGAGACTCGCTCGCCGTACGCACGCGACGCTTATCTGTCGCAGCGTGTACACGACCGCGTTGTGGAGAATATCTACGTGCATGACAACGCCAAGAACCTCAATGAGTTCTACGCTGCCAGCGAAAAAGTGGCATCGGCAGACCTCACCTACGAGTTCAACTATCCGGTTGTCCGCGGTCGCGTAACGGGTTTCTTCACCCAGAGTTGGAACGGCACCGAGCTCAACGGCTACTACGACGATGAGGCACGTACGTTCGTCAACCAGGCCATGACGGGCATCGACAAGCGATACATGGGAATCGAAGCCGCTGCTGCTGTCAAACTGGGAACCTACTTCACCCTGACCGGTGTAGCCTCCGTAGGCGACTACCGCTACACCAGCGACGCTATCGCCGTCAGCTCGGCGGAGAACGGCATGCCGATGACCCAAGACCAGGCCACCAAGGCGCTCGTTTTCGAGACCACCGACAAAGTGCTGCTCAAGGGTGTCAAGCTCTCTACCGGCCCGCAGGTGAACGCCAGCTTGAAACTCTCGTTCTTCCACCCGAAAATGTGGTTTGCCGACGTGACCGTCAGCTACCATGACTGGAACTACCTCTCCGTAGCTCCGAGCCGTCGCATGCAAGGTCTGTACACCGGTACGCGTCTGGACGGAACGGCTGTCAACGGCTGGTTCGGCGACGAGAACGCCAATGCCATCCAGACCACGGACGGCCAGCTGCTGCGCGCCAGCGTGGATGCCCAGGGCAATGCCGTCTATGAGAACGCGGTGCTGGATGCCAACGGTGTACCCGTGCTCAAGTATCCGTACAATGTCATGACGATGCAGGAGAACCTGGCGGCCACCAACCCGCTCAACCGTTTCCTCATCGATGCTTCGGTCGGCAAACTGCTTTACCTGCCGAACCGTCAGTCCCTCTCGATCAACCTCAGCGTTACGAACCTCACGAACAACACCCACTTCAAGACCGGTGGTTACCAGCAGGCACGTCTGCCGCGCTCCGTTCGCCAGGGTGAAAAAGATTACCAGAACTCGGTGATTAACGCCAATGCATGGAAATATCCGTCCAAGTACTACTATGCATGGGGTATCAACTTCTTCTTGTCTGTAACCTATAAATTCTAAGCATTATGAGAAAATCTATATATAGCTATGCCATGTTATTGGCGATGCCGATAGTTGCAATGATGACTGTATCTTGCGAGCCTAAAGCCATAGGAGAAGAGGATGTGTTCATCACAGAAGCACAGGTGAATGAGCTCACAGCGGATGGCAAGATCTATACGCTGAACGAGTTTCTGGATGCGTTCATGACGGAAAAAGGCTCGTATGCCAGCGATACCACCCCCTATCGTGAGCGCTCGTACGACGCCACGCATGACCTCTACCTCTATTCGGTAGATACCATCGCAGCAGCCGGTCCCGGCGTATATATCCGTGGTCGTATCACGACGGATGATTATGCCGGCAACTTCTACAAATCGATGGTTATTCAGCAGATTGTCAACGGCGAGCAGCAGAACCTCCGCATATCGGTGGACCTCGGTTCGAGCAGTGGTATGTACCCGATGGGCCAGGAAATCCTGATCCGCTGCAACGGCTTGGCCGTAGGCCGCTACGCCAACCAGCCGCAGTTGTGCATCCCTTCGTATAATAACAACATTTACGCAATGAACGCATCGCAGAAAGTAGGTTGGGCACCGGGACGTATCCACGGTGCAGTGTTCCGCCGCGCGACGCACATGATCGGCAAGCCGGATGTCAGCAAGCTGCAGTACGACCAGCTCACATTGGCGGAACTGTTCGCCCAAGTGCCTCTCACACCGACGGCAGATGCAGCCGGCATGGACAAAGTGCGTAAGGCGGACGGTCGTCTGGTTATCATCAAGAACGTCTATTTTACAGGTGAATTTGATGACAACGGTACACTGAAGAAATGCGACACCCAGCACCCGGACTCTTCGTCCAACGCCAATGTGTTCGCGCCGACGACCAATAATATCGGTTATCCGCAGAGCCGCGTCATCTCCGACGGCAGCAACAAAATGATGTGTTCCTGCTCCGAGTACGCCAAGTTTGCCTATTTCTATATCCCGGGCGCCTCGAAGAACGGCGTTGCCGACTGCCCGAACTGGAT
>Ga0265298_10008834_pt1 | contig 12065 bp, 12 predicted proteins | sample AusTroGonzalo_MG_3_FD_193486 | JGI IMG/M metagenome (GOLD analysis project Ga0265298, IMG submission 193486) | Bovine rumen microbial communities from tropical cattle in Woodstock, Queensland, Australia - Gonzalo_01 | ecosystem: Host-associated > Mammals > Digestive system > Stomach > Rumen ...
AATATAGTTTTATCATTTTCTTACTATAAAAATGAAATACTTTCCAAAAATCTCACGAGGTAATGTTTACCTTTCACCAGTTCATTCAGATGATTATGAAATTTTTACAAAATGGATGAATGATGCTAGAATTACAGATTGAATTACCACATGACCAATGATTTTCTCATTAGATTGAGAAAAAGCTTGGCTAGAAAATGTAGCTAGAAGCTGAGAATATAATCTAGCGATAATTAAAAAAGACTGAGATAAACTTCTCTGAACTGTGGGATTGTTTCACATAGAGCAAATAAATCAGGCAGCAGAGCTTGGAATTTCTATTTGAGATTTTGATGAACATAATAAATGATACGGAGCTGATGCGATTAATGCGATATTATCATTCGCGTACAATACATTAAACTTATACAACGTATATTTGAAAGTAAAATCATTCAATAAAAAAGCTATTAAATGTTATCAAAAAGTCTGATTTAAAGAAATTTGAACGATGCATCACTGTCAGTACTGTAATGGAGAATGGCACGATATGATTATAATGGAAATGTTGAAACCTGATTGGCAGGAAAAGAATAAATAATTTATTCTTTACTATATATAAAATGAAATACTTTCCGAAAATATCACGAGGTAATATCTATCTTTCTCCAATAAATTCAGAGGATTATGAACTTTGGACGAAGTGGATAAATGATAGTAAAATATCAGATGGAATGAATCAGACTAAAGGGATTTTTCCTATAACTAAGGAAAAAGAGTTTCTTGAAAATATTTCTAAAGACGGAGATCCAAGTGTGAAAGTCTTTGCGATAATTAAAAGAGAAGATGATAAATTTTTATGAATTTTAGATTTATCTAGGATTAATTATATAGATCAAATCGCAACCCTCTGAATCTCAATTTGAGATGCAGAAGAACATAATAAATGATATGGAGCTGATGCGATTAATGCGATTTTGTTATTTTGATTTCATACACTAAATTTACATAATATAGATTTACACGTTTTCTCGTTCAATAAATGAGCTATTAAATGTTATCAAAAAGTTTGATTCAAGGAATATTGAAGGAGAAAAGAAACTCATTATTGTAATTGAAAATTCCGAGATGAAATTTATATGGATATAACAAAACCTGAGCGAGAGAAAAAGAATAAAGAAAATTTGAAAAACATTTAACTATATTTTTGTAGCTTTTCTCTGATAGTATCAGAAATTTGACGTCTATTCCATTCTTTACTTTCAAAACTCTGAATAGCATTTTTCAGTATTGATATATTTTTTTTATCAATCAAAATTCAACTATTCTCATCTACTAATTCTTTACTTCATCACTCCGCGAATCAAATCACAGGAACTCACAAAAGCAAAGCTTCTGCAGTTCACATTCAGAATGATTCTTTAGTCAGATTTATTAATCATTTTGCATTTCTTATAATTTTTAGACTCTCTTCCTGTGGTAACCATCATAGAAATATTATTGTATCTCACGCTAAAGCTTTCAACTGGAGTTCATCAGGTCACGAACCTATAACCAAAAGATTAGTTTTAGTTTCATTACATGCCTTGATAATCAGTCAAACTTCACGAACAAAATTTACCACTCTACCTACACAAACAAAATAATTCTGAACTTCCTTAGTAGGAGTGGAGAGGTAAAAACAATCCTTGATTTTTGGATACTTTACCTTTCATTTCATTCAGTAAATCTCTTCAGCTAATCAAGCTGTATAATTACTATTAAAGATTATCTCGTCGAACTCAGTAAACTGTTTATCCCATCTTTGTAAGTGAGGAATGATGGACGTAAACAGCTTTTTCTTCCATCATTTGAATTTTCAAATATATTCCTCACGATGCGACCAAATATATTGCATAGGGGAGTGTAAGTATAATTTCGTATGTTTACAAGTTTGTGGAATTTTCACATTTTTCGCAATCGCATAACTTGAAATCACCATTCTTTCAGGTCAGAATTTTTTAATTTTTCTGGATAGAATAGACATAATTTCAGGATAACAAACGATTAGATTACGGTAATCAAAAATCCCTGACAAAAGGGGAATGTGTTTTCTACCACAGAATAAGAAAAATTTGCTCAACCATTTTGGCAAAGATTCAATCACCTGAATTTTCCTATATTTTTCTGTTCCAGGAATCTGAATCAGTAATGATTTTAAATCTTTATCAGCTATCATCGTAAAAATCTTGATCTCAGCTTTTGGATCATTTTTTAGTTCCTGTTGGAGTAAATCTTTGAAAACTTCCAAAGCTCCACCAGGGAATAACCAACAATGTACAGCTGCAACTTTCATAGTTTTGGTAATTGTTTAAATTTAAACATAACATAAATTTATAACTTGCTATTGCAAGAAATATTTATGCTTGACATTTATAATAAAATATTTATCATCATATTCGGTAACAAAATGTTAAACTAAAACAAATCGATCATTATGAAGCAGTATGTAATTAAATTATGGATAAGTGGTTCCAATAGTCAGAATATCTTATCCATTAAATTCACACCTACATTGGAAAAGGCTCAGTTTGGAGCTGAGCCGTCATTAATTGATTTTTCTGAATCTGTAATTTACATATCCGTTTTGGATTTTGAAATAGATTACAAGAAAGAAAATCAAGGTTGGTTAAAAGATTTTAATGTCATCTTTGATCCTGATAACAGAGAAAAGCCAGAATGTGAGGGTTGTATTAGGATAGAGCCGAAGGACAAGGAGGATATGATTAGTATCAATATGTATGAAATTCGTTGACTGTTATGAGTGTTTGGTTATACCAAGCACTTTTTAAATTAAACATTTTTCACAGCTTCAGCAACTACATCAGCAACTCATTGGTCAAATGTAGAAGGAATAATATGTTCACGGTCAGGATTTTGAACAAAGTTAGCCAAAGCTTTAGCTGCAGCTATCTTATGTTCATCTGTAATTTGACTAATTCTACCATCCAAAGCTCCACGGAAAATTCCAGGGAAAGCCAGGACATTGTTTACTTGATTTGGAAAATCGCTTCTTCCCGTAGCCACTATAAATGCTCATGCAGCTATTGCTTCGTCTGGCATAACTTCAGGAGTTGGGTTCGCAAGTGCGAAAATTATTGGATTCTCGTTCATTGACTGGATATGTCATTTATGTAATAATCCAGGTTTACTAACTCAAATGAAAACATCAGCTCATTTGATAGCATCGTCCAAAGTTCATGAAATTTGGTCAATATTCCAAGGAGCGATTTCTTGTTTATATTTATTCAAATCTGATCTTCATTCGTGGATTACTCACTTAGAATCAAGGAAAATTATATTTTCAGCTCAGGCTTTTTTGAGTAACTTTCCAATTGCAATCGCAGCAGCTCATGCTCCAGAAATTACAATTTTCTGTGATGAAAAATCTAAATTTTTTAATTTCAATGCATTAATCAATCACGCTAAAACTACAATTGCAGTTCCGTGTTGATCATCATGAAACACAGGAATATTTAATCTCTTTTTTAATTCTTCTTCAATGTAAAAACAATTAGGAGCAGCAATATCTTCCAAATTTATTCCACCAAAAGTCGGAGCGATAGCTTCTACTACTTTGATAATTTCATCTGGATCTTGAGTATTTAGCACGATAGGAATCGCATCGATATTCCCATATTTCTTGAAAAGAATAGCTTTTCATTCCATTACAGGAAGTCACGCTTCAGGTCCAATATTTCCCAGTCATAAAACAGCAGAACCATCCGATACAACGGCAACTGAATTATTTTTCCAAGTGTAGTCGTAAGCTAAATCTTTATTTTCAGCTATCTCCAAGCAAGGAGCTGCTACTCAAGGTGTATAATATGTTGCCAAATCATCTTTTGTTTCCAAAGGTACCTTTGATTGAGTAGTCAGTTTTCAACGATATTTTTTGTGCTGATTTATGGCTTCTTGTGCGTAATTCATTACATTCAAATAATAATAAAAATCTGACTTTAGAATAAAGTTATAAATTAAATTTTCAATATCATTAAATAAAAAAACTGGAACTATATATTCCAGCTTTTTTCAAGTATTTAAACTATATTAATCTCTTACATCAACTCTTACTTTACAGTTTATCCCCTTATCTTGGTAAGATTTTTCTCGATTTCTGAGCTTAGCTTTCACATCATCAGAAACTTTAATTCATCTTAAATCTAACGTTACTCCATTTCTTAACTCTAAATTTTTTATTAGAGCTTCTGCTCATTCATCTCCGATTTGATTACTTCTTAAATCCAAAGTTACTCAATCTTTCAATTCTAAATTTTCAGCTAATATTTTCGCTCATTCATCTCAAATGTTATTTTCTAATAAACTGAGTGTTGATCAATTTGCAAAAACGATATTGTCAGCGATTATTTTTGCTCCTTTTGGTCATATTTTGTTTCTACATAGATACAATCATACATTTTCTTTTAATTTAAGGTACTCTTTTACATTTTCTAATCTTTCTTCATAAACTACATCACTAAAATTTATTTCATCTCAAGCTTTTATGTCGAATCATCATTCTTCTACTATAGAATAATAATTGTACATCTTTTTTCCGCTTAAGTTCTTGATTAATTCTTTAGAAGTCTCATTATTTCTATCGATAGTATTTTTACTTTCTAATAGATTTTCAGAAGATTGTTTCATCTTTTTATAATTAATATGTAAAAATATTACACATATATTATATATAATTTATTTTTTCTGTCAATTTTTTTAATAGATTTTTTATATTTAAAATAAAAAAACTGACGAGCAGAAACACCCGTCAGTTAACCCTTAATTCTTCTGGATTTAGCATTTTTCAATCCAAGATGTCTTTAGTTTTGGAATAAGCTCTTTGATCTTTTTCATTGCTTCAAATCTTTCCTTACTCGTCCTGGGAGTGAACGATAAATCGTTGAACGCCTTAATTTTTTCCTCGAATGGAATTTTAGGGAATTTAGAGTAGAGAATTCCGAGTATTTCTTCAATACCATCGAAATATTCTGTTCTTTCATCTCGATGAGGCTCAAATAATTGGTTTCTGTAAGCCACACTTCTCATCCCAAGAATTAGACAAGAACGAAAAGAAATTTGGTGCATAACTGGACCAAAAATATCATTCTCACCTAACTTACCTCCATCTTCAATCTCGGATTTCAGATGCTCATCCAATTGTAAAAAATACTTTCTGTCCATAATTTAATTGTTGTTTTTTTGTTTAACGAGTGAATCTTAATTATATTCAAAAGACTTTACAATTTCAATACATTTTATCAAAAAACGCCCCCTGAATGCAGTAGGGCGTTACGGGAATGTATGTACGCGGATCCCGATTTTTAATATCACCAGCCTAGATAGGTCTGTCTCTACAATGTGGGCGAAATCTGGAGCCGGGCACATCCTCATTGGTGCCGCCGGCAGCGCGGGCAGGTGATTCTGAATTTACGGTCGATGTTACTATTTTAGCGACCATTGGGCTACCTCTGTTCATAGGCAGAATTATTTTTTTGTTAGACTTTGGTTATTGGCCATTCAACTCTCAATGGCGAATTTAATATATTTATTTATAATAAAATGTCAAGAGAAATTAAAATATTTAAAAATAAAAAAGAGCCCCTGGGAAACCAGTGGGCTCTATCCTCTCTCGGAGGACTATTGAAAGGAGGAAAACTTTCTAACTTTGTCGTGAATAGAAAGTTGTTAAACAAAAAACAACACTGATTATATAAGTATTTCCTTTACAATTTCAAGAAATTATTTATAAAGTTGTTCGACTTTATCAACCATAGTATTCCAACTAAAGTTCTTCTCTGGAATTTTATCAAAATTTCATTTTCTGATTTTTTGGATTGATTCACAAATTCTTTCACTTGAAGGAGGTGACATTAGAATTACGTTTCCACTTACTACTTCAGGAATTGCTGCGAGATTTGAAGTGATTAAATTCTTTCACATAGCACAGGCTTCTGAATGTACAGATCCAAATCATTCAGCCAATGATGGAGCGATAATTATATTTGCACATGCCACAAAAATTCTCAAGTCTTCTTTAGAAAATCATCTAAAAACCTGAATTTTATCCTCAGCTTTTAACTGCTTCGATATGGAATTGATTCTTTCAACTATGTATTCACTCCTTTTGGATGGAATGATATTAAAAAGTAATTTTGAATCAGGATTTTCTTCCAAAATTTGAGGAATAGCTTCCACCAACAAATCAATTCATTTAGTTTTTCCAGCATGACCGTAATATGAAATCAGATATGAATCATTCCATCAGTATTTATTCTTCCGCTGGTCTATTTCAGATTTTTTTACTTTTTTCATATCCCAAAAACCATTATCCACACCGTTATAAATCAGATGTAATTTTTTATCGCTAATTCATCATTTTATACGTAATGAATTCAAAGTATAGAGTGATACGCAGTGGTAAATATCGTGCGGAAATTTAATCATCAATCGTTCAAATAATTCAAAAATCCAGCGAGAGTATCGTGGTTTCAATTCTTTCCAAAGTTTTCCAAATATTTCATGAATAGTAACTACAGATTTTTTATGAAAAAGTTTAGCCAAAATGCTGGTTGGTATCGCAGAAGTGTAGCTTGAACTATGAATTATCTTAATATTTTTATTCTTTCTTAAAACTTCACAAGCTTTTACAAATCACTTGAAAAAGAATCATTTTCTTCATTTTCAGATTCTGTAAATTGTTAGATTTCATGCTTTTTCATATGGTTTTAATTCGTTCTGAAAACGAGAAGTTATCAATGTAATTTTATATCATTTTTCTAATAATCAATTTATTAAATGTTCAAAAACATTCTCAATTCATCATTTATGAGGGGAGTAGTAATCGAGTAAAAATAAAATTTCAGACATTGATTATAGGAATTTAAAGTCAGATTTTTCTCTTTTGAATGTATTAATATTTAGTTGATTATCAATTTGAAATTATTCTAATATTTGGTATAAGATGATGTACTTTAGTTTTTATAAAAAAGGATGGAAGATTTTTCTTTTACAGACATAATATGATATATAGTTGTTGGGTGAATTTTATTAATTTTTATATACATTTTTGTATGAGACTATTTACGTAAACGTAAGGCTAAAAAACTTAAATATGAATGAAATTGAGTCCTAAAAAGATTAAAAGTTTCATCAGTTAAAGAATCTTATGTTAGCTGAGATGAAGATTCTTCATGATATTACTTATATCGATTAGAAGTAAAAGATGAAACATGAAACGTTTATAAAAGTGAATATTTTAAGGATGCTGAGCATGGATGACGTACAGTAGAAGAAATGAAAGTAAAATATGATGGAGTAACTTATGATTTGTCAGATAAAGATAATGCAATAAAACAGCTTAACCATTCTTTTGCTATTTCTATATATTTCTTCATAGCATTAATATCTTGTTTCAATCATATCTTTTTAAATAATCATGGATCGTTTGAAAGTTCCATTTCTAAACGATTAAGATAATGACCAATAAATCCATATTTAGTTTGCAATGGTCATAAAATTTCAGTTTGAGACACAGTTGATGTATTTGTGGATCCTGAGAATCCTAATTTATACTATTTTGATTTAGATTTTACCAAGGAGAAATAATTAAAATAAACTCATTTGACTAGGTTGATTAGTTTTTGGAGTATCAACACTTTTTTCTTCTACTTTTAAATTTCACAGGAATGGAAAGACTTTCACAATTTCTTCCCATGAGTCGTAAATTTTGATTCCCAACGTTTCAGCTTTTTCTCTTTTGGATCAAGCTTTCTCTCCACAGAGTAGGAAATCTGTATCTTTTTTAGGTTGTTCATGGAAAATAAATCAATTCTTTTCCATTTCAGATTTTATCATTTCACGAGAGAATTGAAAAGTTCACGTGATGGAGAATGCTTCAGTAGAATCTTGAGTATCAACCTCTCCCAGCACTTCGTGCTTTCCCTCTCCTATTAGGAGAGGGGTAGGGTGAGGTTCTGATGATAAAGCAGAGAAGTTCATTCCAAATCATTCCAACTTTTCGAGCATCGCTTTTACTTGCTTATTTGCAAAAAATTCTTTCAAAGCAATGATTGTCTTTTCTCAGATTCAATCTATCTGAAGCATAAGTTCTTCGTTTGTAAGTATCTCTTCAATTTCAGTCAGATTTTTTGCTCATTTTTGTTGTAAAAACTTTTCAATATCTTGTGCAGTTTTCTTTCATATATTAGGGATTCCTAATGCATTTAGTTTTCTCCAAAGTTCCTTATGTTTAGATTCTTCTAGTTGCTGAGCGATTTCGTAAAGCATTTTCTCTCAGATTCATGGAATCTTTTTCAAAAAAATCTGAGTCTGAATATCTGATAATTTATAGATATCAGCCACTGAATGAATCAAGTGCTGCTGCATCAAAATGTCCACAATTGCATCACCAACTCATTGAATATCCATAGCTTCCTTACTACAGAAATGAATTAATTTCTCCTTGGCCTGAGCGGGGCATTCTGGATTAGTGCAGTAGTAATGTATCTCAATATTTATAATAGGAGAATTACAAGCAGGACAGAATAATGGAGCCGAAATCTTTTCTTCAATTCAGCTTCTTCTCTCTTTAATTACACTCGTTATATAAGGAATCACTTCTCCACTTCTTTGAATCCAAACGAAATCATGGAGCTTGATATCTTTCTCATTGATGAAATCAAAGTTATGTAAGCTAACTCTGGAAATCTCAACTCAACTTAATTGAACAGGTTGTAAATTTGCAACAGGAGTGATAATCCCAGTTCTTCATACCTGAAAATCTACAGACAAAATCTGAGTGCTAGCTTGCTGTGCAGGAAATTTATAAGCGATAGCTCGTCTTGGATGGTGCTGTGTAGATCATAAAATTTTGCGTAATGAAACAACCTTTTCAGTCGTTTCTCATTCAACTGAAAAAAGAGTCTGATTTTTTTCTTCATTTGTTAGTTCAACTTTGGTAGGCTTATTTTCCTGGAGTTTGATAACTAATCCATCAAAATCATAATCCAACTGGTCTAATTCAGCTCTAGTTTCACTTCTAGTACAAATTTCTTGAATTCATCCTATCGTTTGTTTCCCAAAAGATAAATCCACTTGGCTAAATCATAAATCTTTCAACTCAGGCTCAACTATATTTCAATTTTCATCTTCAGCTTCCAGTAAATCGTACACAAAACAAACTAATTTTCTCTTTTTTACTTCTCCGCTATCAAGTAATTTGATACTTCCGGCAGCGGCATTTCTCGTATTTGAAAATGGATCTAATCAATCTAATTCTCTTTGCTCATTAATCTCTTTCAAAACAGATTTTGGCATCATAATCTCTCATCTTACGCGCAAAACCTTCAGATTTTGAGTCAGAATTTTTGGGATATTGTCTATCATTTTCACGTTAGCAGTAATATCATCTCACACATATCCATCTCCACGTGTAATCGCTTGCTTAAACTTTCAATCCTTATAAATCAGTTCTACAGATAGACCATCATATTTAGGCTCAACGACATAGAAATATTTATAAACTCATTCCTTGGTTAAAGCTTTTTGAATTCTTTCATCAAACTCTCTCAAATCTTCAGTATTATAACTATTTTCCAAAGAGAGTAGTGGAGTCTTGTGGTCAGCTTTTTCAAATCATTCACTTACTTGTCAGATCAGTGCTTGAGTAGGGGAGTTTGAGGTGATTAATTGAGGAAATTCAGATTCAATTCTTTTAAGAAAATTAAAAAGCTGATCATATTCAAAATCAGAAATAATTGGAGCATTTTGGAGATAATAACGGCGATTATGTTCAGTGATACAATCTATCAATTCTTGATAAATCTCTCCAATATTAGGGAGTTTGGATAAATCAGGAGTATTTATGAAAGTTTGTAGATATTGTGTCTGCTCTGAAAGAGTCATTTAATATGTTGTTAAGTAAATTTAATCAGTTTAATGTATAGAGAAAAAAAGCTGAAAGGCAAATGGAATTATGAGCCATAATTTTTGCAAAATTTTCAACTTCGACTATAATAATCATAATATATTTTATATTATATACCGTTTATATGAGAGAAATACCTGTAATATTATATTATATAATGGTGTGTGTTATCTGGTTATATGCACTGATTCTGTGTATTTCTCATTTTGAAAAAGAAAAAAATAAAATCTCTTCAGAAAGAGATAAAATTCTAAAAGATATGCCATGGAGAGCTTTTGAAAAAGAAATAGCAGATTGCTTTACACAAAGATGATGGAAAAAACGTTTATGACCATGAAAATGAGATGAATGAAAAGATATCGTAGTTTGGAAAAATTGAAACATATATCTTATTCAATGTAAACATTGGTTTTGAGATTGGATAGTACGTTCACAACAAATTAGAGAGTTCAAGTGAGCAATTGAGTTATATAATAAAAAATATCATAAAGATGCTAAATGAATATTTATAACAACATGAAGTACAACAGAAAAAGCTAGAGAAGAGGCCAATTCTCTATGAATATATCTATGGGATAGATTAAATTGGAAGTGGCAAGTTAATCATTTTGAAGGATAAATTTATTACATAAAAAATATAAATGGAAGATAAAATTCACATTCATAATAAAATTCCATACGTAAGTTGATTGTTAACTTATTGTCCTAATTGTTGATTTAAGAAGAATCCAGATTATAGGTTATGATGACGTAAATGGCTTCAAATTGTTTTGCTAGTATTGTGAATTATTCCATGAGTATTGTATTATATTCGGAGAAATATGAATTGTATTTGTATATGCCGTAATTGTAGAAAAGAAAAATTATGAGAGATAAATTGAGATGATGAATTAATTAAAAAGTTGAAGAAAATTGTACGTAATCAGAATATTTGTTATGCATTACTGGTCTGATTCCTGTTTTTATTTATTTGATATGAGTTATTTATTTTTTTTAAGTAATTAAAGAAATTTTCTCATCCGAATCTCTTGCAAAATGTAAAATTATTTCTATATAGATAGTTGTGATGAAGTTTTTTTATTTTATTACTAAATATAGACATGTGAGCAATCGGATTTTTAGTCTTTGTGATTATCGTAGTTATTATCGCAGGACTTAGAGTAGTAAACCAGTACGAAAGAAAGGTTCTATTCACACTCTGAAGGTATTCAGGAATCTTGAATCCAGGACTTAGAGTTATTATTCCTTTCATCCAAACTACTCAAACAGTAGATATCAGAGAAAAGGCTGTAGATGTCCCAAGTCAGGAAGCAATGACAAAAGATAATATATCTTGTTCAATTAATGCTGTGCTTTATTACAAAGTTAAAGAACAAGAAGTAAATAAAGCAGTAATCAATGTTAAATATCTTGATTATGCAATGACTCAGTTCGCTCAAACTACAATGAGAAATATCGTTGGACAGTTCGAACTCGATGAATTACTTGCAAAGAGAGAAGAGGCTAGTCAAAAGATTAAAGCTATAGTTGATGAAAAGTCTGACAGTTGGGGAGTAGATGTACTTTCAGTGGAATTGAAAGATATTATTATTCCTTCTGATCTTCAGAGAACTATCGGTAAACAAGCTGAAGCTGAAAGAGAAAAGAGAGCTAAGATTATTACTTCTGAATGAGAGTTAGCATCTGCGCAAAACTTAGTAGAAGCTGCTACAATGCTTTCAAAGACTCCTGGAGCTTTACATTTGAGAACATTACAATCAATTAACGACCTTTCAAGTGATCAATCTAATACAACTATTTGGATGATCCCTATGGAATTACTTGAAGCTGTTAAAGGATTTGGTGAAGCTGCTAAAGCTTATTCAACTAAAAATCATAAATCTGAATAATTATTCATAAATAAAAAAGCTGATTCGCGATAGAGTCAGCTTTTTTATCTGAATTTGACTAAGAGATGGGTTTTATTATACTGCATAAAATATTTATCTATTAGAAAAAGAGTATGAAAAATTGGTTATCCAAATTATGGTCAAAGATATGAAGAATTGGGATAAAAAAATTTATACAGTATCATTTATATATGATACTTTTTATAATAATTATTTGATTGATTGGAACTGGA
>Ga0265298_10008835_pt1 | contig 12064 bp, 26 predicted proteins | sample AusTroGonzalo_MG_3_FD_193486 | JGI IMG/M metagenome (GOLD analysis project Ga0265298, IMG submission 193486) | Bovine rumen microbial communities from tropical cattle in Woodstock, Queensland, Australia - Gonzalo_01 | ecosystem: Host-associated > Mammals > Digestive system > Stomach > Rumen ...
GTTTCCTTACTGTGTGTATTTTTCGCACAATAGGGGGGTATCACACACAATTCACGTTTCCAAAAGCGTCGATTGTGTATCTTCTTCGCTCATGCGCACCATGCAAACGTTCGTGACATTCACGACAAACTAATTGAAGGTTGCCCCAATCAAGCGAGTATAAAGGATTGTTGATGTTGTCCGGTGTTAGCGGTATCTTGTGGTGTACGATCTCGCCTTCGACGTATAAGCCTTTGGCAAGACATTCTTCGCAAAGTCCGTTACGATATTTGAAGTATGCGTTACGTGTCTTTTGCCAAGTCTTGGAATTATAGAACCCCCTACTAAAACTTTGAGCCATATTCTATCATCGCCCTTTTTAAACGCTCGGGTATATCTACCCCCTTTAGTAAACAACGCTCGTCCGGTACTTTGTAAATGTTGCCGCCTGCGCTTCCCGCTTTGTCGTTCTTTACCATGCGTCCGCAATTTCGAGTGAGTCCGCCCCGAAGCATACACGCTATACAGTTCTTTGGTATTGGTACGTTCATAGTTACAATTCTTCTCCCATGGTAGGCGAAAATAACTTCCGCCCACCTTGGCAGAAGACTCAATATAAAAAGCCAACGGAGTAAATCTCTCGTCAGCTTTTCACAATACCATTTTATCACACCCAAAACGTGAAAAACGTGAATTTAAAAAATCGTGTCCATGAAAGCGTTATACTTCTTACTTATCGAAGTTCTGTCAACGCCCATTATATCGGCAATTTCGGTCATGGTCATACCGTCGATACATTTGTATTTTACGATCATGCGTGTTGTGGAATCGGGTATCGTATACACAAATTCGATAGCATTCTTGACCAAAATAAAAAGACTATTTTTCTTTTCAATAAGTTTTTGGTTCAAGTCGTAAACTTGTAACGCTAACCGTTCCGTTTTGCTCGTTGTCGATCTCGCATGAGGCATACCGTCACCAATGCCGCTGCCGCTTGAAGCGTATAACTCCCGAAGTTCCTTTATCTGATCTTCAAGCATTTTGATTTCAAGCTTGTATTGCTTTATGTTTTTGATGTCCTCTTTAGTCATTGTCACGGTGTAAACCCTCCCGATATATCGCCAAGCCATACAACTCCGAACGTGAACACGAATATAATTGTTATCGTCAATACGATTATCGCAATCACATATTTGATAAATCGTATTACGGCGAATAATATCTTTCGTATCGTTTCAAGTCCGCTGCCTCGTTTCACTTTCCGTCGTCCTCCGTCGTTGTTTCTTCCCTTGCCTTAAAATTGCTTAATCTTGCAAAGTAAATGACTTTAGTGAATACCGCTACTACAAAATGGTTTGCATTACGTGCAATAGCAACACGTTCGCCGTTTCCTTCTAATCTGATAACAGGTTCAATTTCATACGCCAATATTTGGTATCGTCCGCATTCCGTTTGAACTACCCACGGTTCATCTATAACAGGATTTATAATTATTCCGTCCTTTACCATTTTGTCTGTCATTGTGTTTTTCTTCATGCCTCCACCTCCCGATCTATCTCATACGCTGCCTTCACCCATTCGTCCGAAAGCATTTCGAAACCGAAACATAAATGTTCTTCTTCGCCTTCGCCAATGTAACAAACCATTTTAGGAAATAAGGCTTTTAATATTTCTTCGTTTGTAGCGTGAATTCCATTTAAAGCTTCGATAAATTCTTCTATTATTGCGTCAAGAACTTCCTTTCTATTCATGCCTCTACCTCCGGAACTTCCGTTACTGTCAGAATATCGTCGCTCATATCCGAGAAGCCTATTACCGCTACACCGTAACCTTTACTTGATAAGCAAAGGGCCGTCGTGCGTAGATCCTGCCATGATTTACAATGTATCTTTTCGCCCTGTTCAAAATCTCTATTTGTGTTTGTCATTATCTCCGTTCCTTTCTTTACACACTTGGTTTTGCGTATCACTCTTGTGAATGGAAGTCCCAAGTCGATTTCTTCCAACGGCCTTACGCACTCGTACTTGTCTACGCACTTCCATTTGCCGTTTTTGAACTTGTGGCCTTTGTTCGGATATTTGCAATAACAAGTGCATTCAGTCATTGTTTGCCTCCGCCAATGCTTTGTTTAAGAGTTCATAATACTTGTCGGGATCTGTTCGCCATAGTTCGTGAGTTTTCCAATCTCCAAACGTTACCTTGCCTTTGTCGTAACGTCCGTACAATCTCATATCCTGGTATTCGTCGTCCCTTTGAAAGTCGTACTGTGCTGCTTTGATAAACTCTTTTTGTAAATCGCCTTCAAGCCTTCCCGCATTCCATGAGTACGTTCCGTAACGCATTCTCGACATTATGTCACGCAAGGCAAGTTTCTCACGTATATGCTCATCAAGCCATGATTCGATAGTGCTGTACTCATATTGAACCGCAAGCGGATACTTTTGACTTGTTATCGAATGGCCGTCATACTGTCGCCAATGGTAAAAGCTCTTATCAGTCCAAACCATTTTCCGACACAAGGCGTTTATCTTGAAGATAATGCTTGTATCTTGGAAGCTTGCGCCTTCAGTTTCGTTCCAATATAGCCTTCGTGTCTTTATGAACTCACGGTTGTAAATCGCACTCCAGAAGGAAGGCTGAAAACTAAAGACTAAATATCGGATCATAAGGTCAAGCGCAATCGGTTTAAAGGTTTGGTTTTCGCTTACAAGCGAGTAAGGAAAGTCCCTTCCGTCTTCGAAGTAGGAATAATAACCGCTCTTTACCACGTCCGCACCGTCTGCAATCGAATAAAGGTATTCGTACATATCGGGATCTATGAAGTCGTCGGCGTCTACCTCGGCGATATACTCACCCCTTGCAAGTTTGATACCTTGGTTTATGGTGTAACCGGTGCCGTGATTAGAATTGAATAACGCTCTTACTCTTTCGTCCTTGTCTTCATACTCGGATATAATGCTTATACTGTCGTCGGTGCTTCCGTCGTCAATGATAATAACCTCGATTTCTTTAAGTGTTTGATTCAAAATCGAATCAAGGCATTCACGAAGATATTTTGAACTGTTATATACCGGAACTATGACGGACACCTTCGGACGTTCAAGTCGTGTTTGTGCTAACACCGTTTGCATTCCCATTTAATCACCTTCCTTTTTTCTGCTATCAAAATGAACAATCATTCTAAAGTTATCAAGTTTCTTGTTTAAGTCGTAAAATCTTTCGTCTATATTTGCAATATTCACGGATATAAATATTAATTCCGCAGCAATAATCAATAAAAATATATCTGTTATCGTCATTGTTCCGCTGCCTCGCTTTTCTTTTTGTACTTGTCGATAATTTCAAGTGCCGTTCCAAGACCACACGCTCTCTCGCTCCACATATCTGATTTGTTGCGAAATTTTGTATATTCCTGTTCTATCTCTGCTCTTATCTTGTCAAGTACCTCAATCACCACTTTTGGCATATCCATTAACCCTGCTTCGTACAATTCAAAGTCGAAAGGTACTGTATCTTGCTCTAATGCTTTGATTGCCATTTTAATGGCTGTGTCATAATCAGAATCGTGGTTATCATCAACCATACCGATAAGATTATCTAATAAATCTATTGCTTCTTCTTTTGTCATTCTTTATCCTCGCTTTCTGCCTTTAATACCTCCCTTATCTGTTCAATCTTGGCATTACTTGCCGTTATCTTGTCTTCCACGATCAAGCGTATCTTATCGAGCTTGTGTTGTTCCGCTGCCTCGGTGTCGGTTTCTTCTTCCCGCCTGTCGAAGATCTTGTCTAACTCGCTGAAATAATCATTCATACTTGCTCATATCCTCCCCTTTGCTCTCCAGGTACTCGACATAATCGCCGAGGATCATAGCGAGAAGTTTCTTCGTACTCATAACCACCGTTCCGCACCATTTGCAACGATACCGTTCTTCGTATGGCACCGGTACGACGTTCCGCCTATCTATAACCTTGTTACACTCCCTGCAATAGAATCTCATTTCACCCATGTTAAAGCCTCCTTCCTAAAAACTTGTCGTCTGATAATGTCGGCAATTTCTTCTTGCCTGTTTGGAACTTATCGCAAGCCTTATGGCTGCAACCTCTTGATTTACCTTCGCATAAGATATAATTGCAAAGTCCTTCGAACGTGCTTTGGTGATACCCTGCGCCGTATATGCACTTATGAGCAACCGCCGTTGTGCAATTCACCGTCCCTGGTTTTAAGGAACTCGGTTCAAGTGTTCGTTTACGGCCCTTAATAGCACCGATATTTATTAACTGTCGTATTACCGTAGCCGTTGCCGATCTTGAAATATTCAGAATGTTTGCAATTTCACCGTATGTATAACCTTTATTCCAATAACCAACAACTTTTTCGACTTTCTCTTTGTCGTTTATAAAGCTTTTTCGTGCCATGCCCCTTTTACTCCGTTTCGTCTGCTTCAATGATTGTCGGTGCTTTATCAAATGCGTCTCGAATTAATTGTTTTATGGTTTCGCCTGTTGCGCACCATTTTGTATCGCTATCCTGTTTTGGAAGTAAAAAATCATTGACACTATTTCTATCAATCAAATCTCCGTGTCCTTTGGGAAGTAATTCGCAATTCGCCACCGCATTAATTAAACAAAATCCTAATATACCGTCTTCGTCTAATTCGGATTTTAATTTCAAACACGCTTCATATGCTTTTTTAGGTATATCAATGACACATTTCATTTTTCGCAGTCCTCCATTTTTCCAATTAACCCTTTAAGTATTTCGATATTGCGTTGTGATATAGAATCGTGTTCCCTGCTGAATCTATATTCTTGATATTCAAGTTCCGTCTTATGCGCTTCGAGTCTTTCTTTCGGATCTACCGGAAGTGTGTCGTGTGGTGTTCCGATTGTCCGGTCCTCAAAGAACGAATAATATTTGTCTATCCCGACGATTGTATGAATCTTTCCGCCGAGGCTGCTCACTTTCTGCCCGATATAACGGCGAAACGCATACTCGGAAGGCATACGCTTTTTACTCAACGGCGTATTATCGAATAAACTGTATTGTCCTTCCATAATTACCCCGCTATGATTCTGTTTATAAATGCCCCTTGTTCCGCTGCCGCCTTTTGATTTCTGATAGAAACCTCGGGCATATGAACGGTAATGCTCGACTTTAAGATTCTGCTTTTTAACCTGTCGTCTACCTTCAAGTCTTCCACGTCATAATTTGATGTGATTATCGTTACAAGTCCGTTCGTGCTTCGCTGATCTATAAGCCTGAAGAGTTCCTGACTATGCCAATCGCTTTTCATCTGTGTTCCAAGGTCGTCAAGTATAAGTAAAGTGCATTCACGATATACCCTTGACGGATCGGGAAGACTTTTATCGCTATAACCTTCGCTCACCTTTTCCATGTATGCGATAGGCGTAACGTACTTAACAACCTTTTGGGTTCTCATCATTACGGATTTACCAAGACAAGCTGATAAGAACGTCTTTCCGCTTCCCGGTGTCTTACTCCATAGATAAAGGCCCTTCCCTTCTTCTTGCCATTTTTCAAACTGATTAAAAAATGAGAACGCAACGCTCTTTAAGTCCCTTGTATCTGCGCCGTAGCAATCCCAATCAAATTTGTATATATCGCAATCCCGATACATTGAAGGGAACTCCGTCCGATCCTGTTGAGCAAACACGTTTGTCTGACAATTACACCGTCTTGCGTAGTCAATCATTACGTTTTCGCCGTATATGCTTTCCGTTCCGTCAGAACTTTGATATAACTCCCAACCGGTGCCGTGACACTTCGGACACTCATTCAAAGAAATTGTGCGTTTTGGGATTCCACTCGGTATTTTGAACGGTGTCATTGCTTACCCCCTTCTTATCGTCGTAATTACCGTCAAGTATTTTTGCCATGTTCGAGTCTTTGATTATCCAATCGAACGTTGCCACCCAATCACGGTTATTTTTGCCTTTAAGGAAGTTCGAAGCTTCAACCTTCTTAAATACTTCCTTGAAGTCTTCAACGGTATAAACATTCAATCTCGCTTTTATTGCTTTCTTTCGTGCATCTGATAAGGTTTTGAGCTTTGGTAACGATACGCAAGTATCGTTATACAAATCTGCGATTTGTTGGTACGGTGTTTCACACCTTACCTCTTTCTCTATATCTTTCTCTTTCTCTTTCTCTTTACTCTTACTCTTATCGGACATGGTTAGGACAATGTCCTCTTTATTATCAATTAATGCTATTTTTGTTTGTTCTTCTTCTGCCTTTTTGAGTCGATAATCTCGCTTTTTCTTCGCCCAATCCGTTTCAGAACCTATCATTTTTTGCACTTCATTCATAAATATCGTTTGATCGTCTAAAACGGATATCATACCCAGGTCACAAAATACTTGTATTGCCGTTCTCACAACATCAATATTTGTGTCCGTGATTATTGAAAGCATTTCGGCGTTGTAAGGGACTTCTTCGGAAAACCGGAGTCGTCCCTCATGTCCGATCGACTCAAGTAATATTTTCATGTAAAAGAGAATATAATCTTTTCCATTCGGCATGGCTTCGACAATTCTTATGTCGTGCCGTTTGAAAAAATCTCTTTGAAGTTTTAACCAATAATACTTTTTGTCGCTCATGCTTAACGCCTCTTTTTATTTATTCTTCTTTACCAAGAAGTTCTTTTCGTAGTTCCTCGGTTCTTACAATCATTCCGAAGTTACGACTTTCGTCGCAACAATCAAAATGTATAAAATATTTGTACTCAACAAGTTCAACTAACGAACCCATTACCTCTTCTTCCGGCATGCCGGTATGCTTTTGCATTAGTTTTTTAAAAAAGCCAAGATCTTCATATGACAAAATTCCGTCAGCTTTTAAAAATCTGTCTAAATACAAGTATGTAAGTATTGTGTTTTTGGTAAGGTCTGCAAAATCTTTTGTTAAAATATTCTTATTCATGTTTTTATTTTTCCTTTCGTTTTAATGCGTGAAATAATCTTTTGTTTGTAACTACTACTAATTCGTTGTCCTCTGGATCATCAAAAAATAAGCCTAAAAATTTTAATTGTTCTACTTTGGTTTTAAAAAAACGTGCGCTGCGTTGTTCTCCAAAAAGCTTTGTAAAGAAGTACGTCATATCAACAAAACATGAGTATATTTTTCCTTCTGTATCAAGTGTTTCCAAATAGAAAAGGATATATATAACTTTCATGTACGAAGTCAAAGAAGTTTTGAAATATTCACTTTCAATAATTTCCATTACTTCTTTGTCTTGAACATAATTAAATAAATATTCAAAAACCTCGGTTGCTGAACGATATTCCCCATTATCCAGCCATGTGATATAAGCAGCTACGTTCAAATTAACACCTAATTTTTCAGTTACGTTCACGTTTAACACCTCCTTTCTATTGCAAATTCGAAAAACTTATGTTCCTGGAATACTCGCAATCCTTCGACTTCATCAGTCGGAGCAAGTTCCGGATAAGTTTCTTGTATCTTCTGTCGAGTGCGTCTGATCGTCTCTAACGTCGGGAACCGGCCGTCCATTCGACATTCCTTTATAACTATGCCAAATGGTTCGTTTGTAATACCGGGTTCGATAAAATTTAGCACCTCGACTATAAGATCGTTGTCACTATTACGTGTATTTGGTTTATCTATAAGAATTTGCTTAACTATTGTTTTGCATTCTTTTATTTTCATTTTTTCTTTGTCCCTGCCCCCGGTGTTGCGAAGGGAAAATCTTCGTCGATTCCTTCAGGCACATTCATAAATCCGTCTGCGTCTGTTTCGGGTTTAGGCTGTTCTTCCCCAGTTGACTTCTTGCTTTCGCAAAATTCCTGTTCTTCTGCGATAACTTCGGTTGTGTAAACCTTGTTTCCGTCTCTGTTGGTGTAAGATCCCGTTTGGATTCGTCCGGTAACGAGAAGCTTCACACCTTTGTGACAATACTTTTCGATAAACTCCGCTGCTCTCCCGAATGCAACCACTCCGATAAAGTCTGCCGACTGTTCGCCTTCTCTCTTTACCTTTCTGTCAACTGCCAAGGTATAACGTGCGATTGCCGTCGGTTCGTTTCCCTGGGTGTAATGTATTTCGGGATCTCTTGCGAGGCGTCCCATGATGATAACTTTATTCATCTTCAAACCATTCCTTTCCGAATACCGTTCTAAAGTCGTATTCTTTCCAAACCTTCTTAAACTGTTCTTGTGCGAGCTTCTTAAAATACATATTCGCAGGTCTGTAAGCGTGTACCGCCGTCGGGCCTTCTCGGTGATGATACGGACACAACGGAACTATCAACCCGAATCTATCGCTTAACTCTCTGTTTGCAGTTCCAAAGATAACGTGATGTATCTCAACGGGCCTACGGTGACATATTGCGCACTCGCTCATGTTGTCTGTAATTATTGAGTCCATATGCTTTGTAACCTTTCCCACTCACAAGGCGGAACGGTGTCTATGTTTAAGTCCGCTGCCTCGTCGAGCGTATGCCGTATAAATGCCGTCATTTCCTTGGAAGTCATAAGCGATATACCCTTGACGACCAAATAGTAGTTATACTTTCTACCGCTCTTCTGAATGATGTAATGTAGATCTGTACCGAGTACATCGTTCACCTTCTCGGCTTTAAGTTCTGCGACAGGCGTACCGTAATGCGTTAACAAATGTTGATAGACTTCTTCTTTCGACGTGTTAAGAACGTCTGCCATTTTTGAAACGATTTCCCAAAAAAATCTGTTTTGTGACGGTGTTTTTGCGTGTTCAAGTTCCTTGATCTCGACGCTTAACCGCCTGCCTTTGTACTTGTTGACTTCTTCAATGTTGCCCGAGTCGATAACGAGCTTTACGAAGTGAGAACCTCGGTTAAAATCGAAGTCTACTTCCGTCAATATTCCTCTGAACCGCATAAGATTTCCTCATAGTACATAGCAAGGCTTGAAACTTCGTCGCATACTTCCAAGCGAACCCCTTCGTTGATAAGTTCCGTTGCACGTCCTAAACCGCATTTATAAACCATGGTTGCGTTATCCATTTCCATGTATGCGTTTAACGCTTCTCGTAACATCATTACGCCCGCTTCAAGGTTGCCTGTCATTGTGTGAACGTCTATTCCTTTTTGCTCGAACCGATACCAATTAACAGGATTTATTTGAAATACCCCGACTTCACCGCAAGAACCGACTGCGTCTGCATTGAAATAAGACTCGCTGTGTATGATTGCTAATGCGTAAGGCATAGGCACGTTTTGAACCCTGCATATGTGATATAACTGAATCTGATCTTCTGCCGAAAGTGGGATTAAGTCTGACGGTTCGAAAGTTTCTTCGTTTCGCCAATAGTCAACCTCTTCCGTTGTTTCCTCTTCGAGTTCCTTCGGATCGGGAAGCTTTTGAACGTCCTTCATAAACTGTTCGCTAACCGTTACATATGGTTTGGGTTCGGGTATCGGTTCGGGTTCCGGTGTTTTATCCTGGGTAAAAATCAACACCCATACAAATGCCGCTGCCGCACAAAACATCATTACTATGTCTTTTCTGTCGAATCTCATTAAATAAACCTCGCTATCGTTTCGGACGGAATTTTGAGAAGTATTCTCAACGCTTTAAGTTCTTTGCAATCAAGATTTCCTGTCGTGAGTTTTCTTGAAAACATTCCTTGCGTTACGCCGATAAAATCCGCCGCTTCTTTTTGTGTTACTCTTTGCCGTTTCATTTCGCCCCGAATAAAATCGAGTAACGTATTAATTTCGTATTCGTGGCAATATCCTCGTTCCATGTTTTCACCAATGTTAGATTATGTGGAAATTTAAGGTAAAAAAAGAATGTTCGTGATTTCCACTTCAAAGATTTCTGCAATCTTGAATGCGCAAGTTACGGGAATTAACTCGGGCCTTTTTTCCCAACGTACATACGTAGGTTTTGCAATACCGAGATTTTTCGCCATTTCGTCCTGGGTAATGTTTCTCGCCCTGCGCCATTCGGCAAGTTTCAACTTCATTCGTTGCACCTCCCTTCAATGTTATGTTTTGTGGAATTTCTAAAACTTACTTTACGCTACAAAAAATAACTTGTCAATACTCTAATGATAATTTTGTTATCATTCGATATAATATGTGGTAATATCAAAATGAGAATGGAGGTACTACAATGACAATCGGTGAACGTATAAGATCTCTACGAAAACAAAATAATTTGCTTCAAGAAGAACTTGGAAAGAAAATCGGCGTAGCACGTCAAACGGTTGCCTCTTGGGAATCAGATCGGACACTCCCCAATATGAAAGCTGCAACCGCCATGGCTGAAGTTTTTGATTGCGATATTAATGATATTGCCGGTGATGATATTTTAAACCGAATGGAAGCACACGGCGAAGAAGAATTTTTACTGCTCGAGAACTTCAGAAAAGCCGACAAAGAAACCCGAAGAATGGTTATGCGTATGCTTAAATATTCAAATTATGGTGATTAAGTATGAAAGTAACGAAGCTTAAAAACGGTAAATATAGAATACGGCCCATGATAAACGGCGAGCAACGGTGCTTTACGTTCGATTTCCGCCCCACAAAAGCCGACATTGATAAAATTATCGGTGACAACTCGAGAACGGGCAAAACGGGCGTATATGAGTCGATAGACAGGTATATAGACACGAAAGAAAGTGTCTTGTCGCCGTCAACAATTAAAATGTATCGTGCATATCTTCGTAATATGCCTGAATGGTTTTTACGTTTGCGCCTGTCGGAAGTGGACTCTTACAAGTGCCAAACGCTTTGTAATGAGATAATGAAAAACCATTCCGTGAAGTATGCTCGTAATATATATGCCCTTGTGACTGCGACACTTGCCCTTTTTGCCCCCTCTACGTCTGTTAGGGTAACATTCCCCCGCCAAACACCTAAAGGCGACTACAAGCCGTCTAACGAAGATATTAAACGCATACTCGAAGAGAGCAAAGGTACAATGTTTGAAGTCGCCTTATGGCTTGCGTGTTTTGGTTTGCGTAGATCGGAACAGATATGTTTAACCGAGGAAGATCTTCAAGGAAACGTTTTAACCATATCCAAGGCCCGAGTACAAGACAATAATAATGCCTGGATAACGAAAGATTTGACCAAGACTGCTGCCTCGGTTCGCAAGATTATCTTACCGGACTACGTTGTCGATCTGATCCATGAGAAAGGATTTTACCAAGGACACCCGAATAGTATCGTCTGTTGGCTTTACAAATCGCAAGACAGGTTAGGTATACCACGATTTAGCCTTCACTACTTCCGCCACTTCTACGCCGCTAAAATGGCTACCATAACCGACGAAGCGTCGGTTTTAGAGCTTGGCGGTTGGAAAACAGACTTTGTATTTAAGAACACCTATCGTTATGCTTTGCCCGAAAATGTCGAAAAGGCAAAAGCGTCCGCTTCAGAACTAATAAAGAACTTGATTTAAGAAATGATGTTTAGTAAGTTTGAATTGGAAGTAGCATTCCAATACATACCCCATAACTCCATAATTGCAAAAACTCGAAAAAACCTTTCGCCCCAACGGAAGGTTTTTTCATGTCTTGGTTTTTAAAATCGCTCTCCGTATCTGCGTTTTTGTATCGTTCCCGGAATGTATCAGTTTCGAAAATTTTTTAGTAATTTTTTAGTAACGATTTTCAGACTTTCCCCATTTTATGCGGTTTATATTGCCTTGTGTATGGGTTCAAGTCCCATCTTCCGCAGTCTTGATAAAAGCCTTATAAACACTACAATCCTTTAAAATACAAGGTTTGTGGTGTTCTTTTTTTCTCTTAAAATATTACTAAAAGTAATAATTATTACTATATATTTTAAAATTTTTAGTAATTTTTTAGTAACGACAAAAACGAAAATAGGACGGTATCGTAATACCGTCCCGTCAAAGCAAAATGCTTTTTATGTTACCTTTATAATAATCGGTTTTATATTTTATTGCAACAGAAAAAGCGTCCCCGAAGGGACGCTCTTTCCGTAAGGATATTTTATGACCAAGAACAGTTATTTGACTCTCAATTTCTGCCCAGGATAGATCAAGTTAGGGTTTTCAATGTTGTTAAGCTTTACAAGCTCGTCCACC
>Ga0265298_10008836_pt1 | contig 12064 bp, 9 predicted proteins | sample AusTroGonzalo_MG_3_FD_193486 | JGI IMG/M metagenome (GOLD analysis project Ga0265298, IMG submission 193486) | Bovine rumen microbial communities from tropical cattle in Woodstock, Queensland, Australia - Gonzalo_01 | ecosystem: Host-associated > Mammals > Digestive system > Stomach > Rumen ...
AGGACCGTGATCGGCTTCAAGGCGGAATCCGGGCTGTCCAGGGACGACCTCGTGAAGAGGGCGGAGTCCCGCCTGCAGGCCTACGGCCTGTCCGCGGTGGTCGCCAACGACCTGGACGTCGTCGGGATCAAGACCTCCTCCGCCGTCCTGGTGACCCCGGATGGGACCACCGACATCTCCGGCACCAAGGCCGAGGTGTCCGATGCCATCCTGGACCTGGTCCTGAGGCTCCTGCGATGGTGCGCGCGTTCTGCCCCGGGCACGTCACGTGCTTCTTCTCCCCCGGCAGGAGGGAGGACCCCGTGGAATCCGGTTCCAGGGGCGTGGGCTTCATCATGGACTCCGGGTCCACCGCCGAGGTGGCCGAGAGGTCCGATCCCAGGATAGAGATCACTCTGAACGGCGAGCCCTCGGAGGCCGCCGTCACCAGGTTCGCCTGCGGGCTGCTCGCTCCGGGCAGGGGATTCGACATCTCCATCGACAACCCGCTGCCCATGGGGCAGGGGTTCGGCACCAGCGCCTCCGGCACGGTGGCCGCGATGATGTGCATCGCATCCATCGTCGGGGCTTCCGATACCGACGCCCTGAGGGCGTCCCATGTATCCGAGGTGGTCAACGGGGGCGGCCTCGGGGATGTCTGCGGGATGATCCCCGGCACAGGGTTCTCCGTCAGGGAGAATGCCGGGTTCCCGCCCTTCGGCAAGTGCTCACCGCTGAATCTGGCACATGGGAAGCTCACCGTCGCCGTGGTTGGCCCGCCCATAAGCACGAAATCGGTCATCAACGGCTCCACGGCGGAGCTGATATCAAAGGTCGGAGCGGAATGCATCGACCGCTTCATGCCCAAACCGTCCATGGCCATGCTCTTCGCCTGCTCCAACCAGTTCTCCGCAGCGGCCGGGCTGGAGGGGCCGCACGTGAAGAGGGCGGCGAGGCTCCTGTCCTTCAGGAGGTACAATTGGGGCATGTGCATGCTGGGCAACAGCATCTTCACGGATGCGCCCGAGGACGTGGTCCGCGAGATCGCCGGCCCCGACGCCTTCGTCATGAGCGTGGAGCCGGGCGGCAGGCCCCGCAAGATGCTGTGAGACGGCAGAATTCCCTTTGAACCGTTCTTTTCTCATCGATTTCCATCCGATAATGCAGGAAATTATCGGACTACCGCCGGCATTCCACTGTCCGTGGACCGCTGAGGCGTAATGGGTCTTCATATCCAGAAGCCCTAGGAACGCCAGGGTGGAAGTCCGGCGCGCAAGGACTTCCATGCCATGCGGACCGGACTTCGGATCCTTGGTAGGAGGTGATGTAAATCGCCGATGAAAACAAGGACCAGGGCCGGCACCTTGCAAAGCTCGCCCTGGTCCTCGAAGCAATTCGGCTCTTGGTCGAATTGCTGAGATGAAAACCCTTTACCGCTCCTCCGGGAGCGGGTCCGAGTTCTGATATGAGGATGGCCGAGGAGATAGATAAACGCATTGCGATGCTGACCCGCCTTAATCCCCCTTTCACAAATATAAAGCTGGACAGAAACCCCAGTTATGTGCTGAAAAGTAACAGAAACACCACATAACCATAGTATCCCACAAACAATGACAAGGACCAGGGCCACAGTCTCGACAGGCTCGCCCTGGTCCTCGAAGCGATTCGGCTCTTGGTCGAATTGCTGAGATGAAAACCCCTTACCGCCCCTTCGGGAGCGGGTCCGAGTTCTGATATGGGGATTGCGAGGAGATAGTTAAACGCATTGCGGTGCAGAATTCCCCCTTCGAACGGATGCTTCCGCAATTGGATTACACATCCAATCTCCTTTATATAGCGACAACGGGGTGTTTCCGATCGGGCCTCGGCCCGGGAGATACAGCCATGGATTCGATAGACAGGTTCTGGGGGGAGTACTTCTTCCTCCACAAGTGGTACCCCATCGGGGTCAAGATCGACGGGATGACCTTCCTCAGCAGCGAGGCCGCCTACCAGTCGCGCAGGTGCGCCGACGTGGAGGACGGCAGGCGCTTCGCCGGACTGGACCCGGCCAGGGTAAGGGTCTACGCCGATTAGATGGTCGCCAAGCCCGGCTGGGAGGAGATCAGGATCGGCCAGATGGAGGAGGTCCAGATGGCCAAGTTCACCCAGCACCCCGAACTCAAGGAGAAGCTCATAGCCACCGGCGATGCGGAGCTCGTCTACAACAACGAATGCGGCGACGAGTACTGGGGCGTCTTCGAGGGCAGGGGGGAGAACAACCTCGGCAAGGTCCTGATGAGGGTGAGGGAGAGGCTAGCCGCGGGAGCATAATGAACCCGGGGTAATAGTTCTCCGCATCGGTACGTTTCGAATACCAGCCCCCTCCGATCTGGATCCATGCAAATCCGAGGGGGCGGTACATTCCCTATCGAAAGTCCCTACAAAAAAGTTAGAGTTCTTCAAAAATCCGTTTCTATAAGTTGTTTTACTTGGAGAAGTATCGGAAAACACCTTGCCAATAAAGTGCCAATGTGCTCTCCTGTGTGCTCGTATTACCCCTGTACTCATACTTCACGCCGACCTTCATGCATGTCGGAACGAGTGCGGATGTGTCAACTCTTCATTTGAAGAGAAATGAAGAGTTTTGAAGAGTTGGCCCTCTCTTTAGAACCCCTGCCAGACATGGCTGCAGACCCCTAAATTGCGATAATTTTGTATGTAAATCCATCCCATTGACTGGAATTGACCCGTAGATCTATGGTTTTTCGGTCCAGAATCTCCATTTTTCGTGAATTATTGATGAAAATGCGGCTTTTTATCGCAGTTTTACTCCATTAATGCCAACTGACGGTAAATAGTATATTAAATGGGAATCGCGGTACGTTGGCACATACATCCAACATCGGTGGTATGTTGAACTCGATGAACATGAAGTTGACGATATCGGCGGCCATCATCGTCGTCGTCGCGGTCACGCTTGTTGTGACGGGGCTCACGAAGCCCGAAACCGACGACAGCCACGGCATGCTGATCGATTTCGGCTATTGGGACGTCACATGGAAGGAGATGACGTTCGAGGACGGGATGAACGGCTACGACGCCCTCGACACCGTGTGCGGGATGCTCGGCTACAAGGTCCAGTACAACAGCGACGGCACCGTCCTGGCCATCGACGGGAAGATGGCCCTGAAGGACATGCCCTGGAGCCTGTACAAGCTTGATGACAAGAACAAATGGGCGGTCGTCGAGGACCCGAAGGAGTTCGAGGTCTCGGACGAGAACATCCTGTGCTGGGCCAGGGCAGGGTCCGCCGAGGACGTCGTGACCCCCACGGATTCCACCGGGCACCTCTACTTCGGCTACGCCTCGGAGGGGAAGTCCAAGAGGACCGGGAACCTCCTGAAGGTTGTTTCACTGGCCCCCTCCATCACCGAGACGATATGCGAGCTCGGCGGATTGGACAACATCGCGGGCACGGACGTCTACAGCGACTATCCGAAGGAGATCGTGGAGCGCAAGCAGAGCGGGCTCATCGCCGAGACCGGCGGGTACATGGACCCCAGCTACGAGCTGATCGTGAAGGTCAACCCCGACCTCGTGTTCCTTGACGGCAGCGTGGGCCAGCAGGTCACCATCGCTGACAAGCTCCGCAAATCCGGCATTTCCTGCTGCGTCCTCTTCGACAGCGTCGACATCAACGCGCTCTACAGCAACATCTGGGTCACGGCCTGCGCCCTGGGCTGGCCCGACCACGCCACCGCCGAGATCCAGAACGAGAAGCGCGTCATCGACGACGTGGCGGGCATCGCGGGCGTCACCAACATGAGGACGTTCATCACGCTATCCACGGACCCGTCGCCCTGGACCGCCGGCAACCAGACCTACATCAACGACATCATCCTGACGGACGGGGGCGTCAACGTCTTCGACGACTTCCCGTCCTGGTTCATGGTGTCCAAGGAGCAGATCTACGCCAAGCAGCCCAGCGTCATCATCATCATGACCGCCGAGAAGGTGACGGACGAGGCCGGGTACCAGGCGATGCTGGACGGCATGGATTCGCTGTGGAAGCAGACCCCTGCCTTCCAGGACGGCAACGTCTACGTGTTCTCCGGGCAGGCGGACGACGTCCTCTCCAGGCCCGGGCCCCGCCTCTCCGAGGCGGCCGAGCTGATCGCCAAGGCGCTCAATCCGACGGCGTTCCACGACCTGGACGTGTCCGATGTGCTGCCGAAGTTCGTGCATGACGATTACCGGAACTATTTGAAGTATCAGGGGGACGAATCATGAAGGGATACCTTCTAGCGGCCGCCGTCGTCCTGGCGGCGGTCATGTCGCTTGCGGCCCTGTCCGTGCAGGCGGACGCCGAGGAGGGCGACGGGATGCTCATCGACATGGGCAACGGCGTCACGTATTGGACGGCCGCGTCCGGCAGCGACGCCGTGGCGATGGCCGAGGACTTCGCCAAATCGAAAGGGCTCGATTTCGAGAAGGACGGGAGCCGCATCGTCCGCATCGGGGAGATGGAGGAGCACTCCGTCGGGACCCAGGTCTGCGGATGGCATCTGTACAAGTGGTCCGGGTCGGCCTGGACGGCCGCATCCGACACATCGAGGAGCTCGGGCAGCATCGCCTGGGGGTTCTACCCCGAGGGGACGATCCCCGTGGAGACCCCGGAGTACCGCTCGGCGTGGATCCAGTTCAGAGGGGACTCCGCCAACTCCGGGCTATCGGATTCCTACGGCACCGAGAAGGCGGTCACCCCCGTGGAGTGGTACAAGACCTACAGGACCGGGTACGTGGATTCCTCGCTCATAGTCGCCGGCGACCTGCTGTACCACACCACGTACGGCGAGACCACCGCATCTGGTTCCAGGTCCCACGCGCAGCTCTACTGCCTCAACAGGCTCACCGCCGACATGGTATGGATCTTCGACCTGACCACCGGAGGCGGGAAGTACCCCGAGGTCAAGGACAACGGCTACAACATCACATCCCCGGTCATCATCGGCGATATGATCGCGGTCAACTCCGCGACGTCCCACAGCATGGACGGGAAGACGGTCATGGACCTGTACCTCCTGGACCGCTACACCGGGGAGCTCATCGACACGGTGGAGATCCTCCACGCGCCGCCGCTCAACGACAGGGGCATGCCCGTGTGGACCGGGAGGACCTTCATCAACGGAGGGACCTCCCCTGTATACGATTCCGGGGCGCTCTACTTCGGGACATCCGATGGGCGCGTGGTCGCCTATTCCGTGTCCCACAGCGGCCTGAACCTCCTCTGGGAGTACGCGCCGCCGTCCACAGTCACCGACGGCAAGTACACCGGGACCCGCGGGAGCTTCTACTACTACAGCCCGACCATCATCGACGTCGACGGCGTCAGGATGCTCTACATGGGGAACTACGAGGGGTACGTCATCGCATTGGACGCGTCCACCGGCGAGTCGATCTGGGAGAAGAGGCTGATCGCCCTCTACGAAAAGAACAGCAGCGTGCCCAACACGCCCGGGGCGGTCGACCTGATAACGTACATCGGCGACTACAGGCTGATCGTCAACTGCACCGACGGGGCGATGTCCCCCGGCATGGGGCACGTCGTCTGCGTGGATGCCAGGACCGGGGAGGGCCAGAGCGGGAAGGACTGCTACTGGAGGACCGGCGGCATCACGCAGGGAACGGTCCCCGTGGGGAACGGCGAGTTCATCATGTACGCCATGAAGTCGACCTCGCCCACGATCGACACGGACCCCCAGTTCACGGAGGACGGCGTCTACCGCCTGAACAAGGACGGGAGCACCGTCTGGAAGGTGAAGTCCAACTACATCTGGTCCAGGATGACGGTGGCCGACGGCCTGCTCTACTATTCGGAGTACTCGGCCGGATTCTACGACGACGGGGGGCACGTCGTCGCCCTGAAGATCAGCGACGGATCGACGGTCTGGTCGATCAAGGTCGAACCCTATTCCAAGGTATCATACTCCATGGCCGCGCCGACGGTCATAGATGGTAAGATTTACACCGCTAACGACTACGGAGCGGTTTACTGCATTTCGGAGATTGAAGGAAAGAAATGGGACGGAGGCGGGGAGATAATCCTCCCGGGCGGATTCTGGCATTGGTCATGGGCCTTGCTGATAACCCTGGTGATCGCCGCGGTCGTCGCCCTAGTGAGGTATTACTGAGGTTGTACCATGTCCGAGAAAGAAGGATTCTGGAAGTTGGTGCGCAAGGGATACCGCTCCATGAAGGAGGATTTCGAGCCTCCCAAGAGCCCGCCTGAGCAGGCCCCCAAAGCGGAGGCGCGCCAGGAGCCCGTGCATGAAGCACCGGTGAAGCAAGAGAGGGAAGAGGCGCCGCCGGCGCCGGCCGAGGCGGCGGCACCGCCTTACGAGCCGCCGTCGGAACCTGACAATGAGGGGGCGCAGGCCCCCGGCGGGTCCTCGACGGGGATCGCCGCCCAACCCGAGCCGCAGGCCCAGGAGAAGACGGCCGCGCCGTACTTCGTGCCCGCATCGGATATCGACGAGGAGCCGGAGGAGGAGCCGGCGCCCAAGAAGAAGTCCAAGTTCGCATTCATCAAGCCCGCCAACAGGCGCGACGAGGACCTGAACGACGGCGTCAGCGAGCTCACCATAAAGAAGCGCAGGTTCAGACTCATCGTCGCCTTCGGTATCGTGATGTCCATCGTGGCATTCCTCATATCGATCTCGATCTCCGCAGGCGGCATCGTCCCGATCAACGAGGCCATCGCATCCATGATCTCGGCCATCGCCAAGGGCGGACAGAACCTGAACACCGTGGAGCTGTACATCTTCCAGTCGCGTCTGCCTCGTGCGATAGCCGCCATCGGAGTCGGTGCGGGGCTGGCCGTGGCCGGTTGCATGTATCAGGCCATCATCAGGAACCCGCTGGTCGATCCGTACATCACCGGAGTTTCGTCGGGAGCGGGATGCTTCGCGGTCGCAGTGGTCGCGCTCGGCCTCTCGATCCCGTTCATCGGATCCAACACCCTCTACATCATCCCCGTCGCCGCCATCGTCGGAGGACTCATCGCCTTCGGCATCACCATGGGAGTGGCCGAGGGATCCGGAGGGTCAGCCTCGAATTACATCCTAGCGGGAGTCATAGTGGGATTCGCGCTATCATCGGTGCAGACCGTGTTCCTATCGATGGCCAAGGACAACCTGTCCAACGCCATGTGGTGGCTCTACGGTTCCTTCGCCAACATCACCTGGGAGAACGCATGGATCGTCATGATACCGGCCCTGGGGATATCGTTGCTAGCGATGGTGTGGGCGAGAGAATTCAATCTGTTCATGATGGGCGAGGACCAGGCCAAGCAGCTCGGGATGAACGTCAAGAAGTTCAAGAGGACCATGATGATCATCGCGTCCGTCCTCACCGCCATCTGCGTCGCGTTCTGCGGTATCATCGGATTCGTGGGACTCATCATCCCCCATGCCTGCAGGATGGCCCTCGGGACCGACCACAGGCTCATCATGCCCGCGTCGATCGTCCTGGGAGCCTGCCTCATGCTGTTCTCGGACCTGATCGCCAGGACCGTGATGTCGCCGCTGGAGCTTCCCGTGGGAGCGATCACTGCGATGATCGGTACCCCGATCTTCGCTTACATGCTCGTCAAGAGGGGGCGCGAATATGATGGATGAGCGCTACGCAGCCGGCGACGAGGTCCTCCGCATAGAGGACCTGTGCATGGAGTTCAACGACCACAAGGCCGTCCGCAACGTGACCTACTCCCTCCCCAAGGGGAAGCTGGTCGGGCTCATCGGCCCGAACGGGTGCGGGAAGTCCACCATGATGAAGTGCATCTGCAAGGTGCACCAGATGACTTCCGGCAAGATCTACGTCGGAGGCCACGACATCTCCGAGATGAAACCCGCGGAGGTGTCCAAGCTGGTGGCGTCGGTCCCCGCGGAGGCGGGGCAGACCTTCGGCATGACCGTCATGGAGATGGTCATGCTCGGGAGGTACCCGTTCGTCGACAAGATATGGTGGGAGACGGAGGAGGACGAGAGGGTGGTGCGCGAAGCGATGCGCACCTTCGGCATCGACCACCTCCGCCGCAAGAAGGTGTCGACGCTGTCCTCGGGAGAGAGGCAGAGGGCGCTGATAGCCAAGGCCTACGTCCAGCAGCCGGTACTGATGCTGGTCGACGAGCCGACATCCCATTTGGATATGAAGTACAAGCTGGACGTCATGGAGTACCTCCAGAACATGGCGCGCAGCGACATGACTGTGCTGGTCGCGGAGCACGACATCTCGCTCATGGCGAGGTACTGCGACCTATGCGTGATTATGAAGAAGGGCCAGATCGTGACCATCGGAGACCCCAAGGAGGTGGTCACGGAGCAGCTGATACGCGATGTCTACGAGGTGGACTCCCGCGTGGGCCTGGATGTGGATGGGGAGATCTACGTGCTGCCGAAGAGGGCGCGCTGGGACAACAATCCCGACGAGGTGCACTTCGGTTCGAACAGACGATCAAGGAAACCGGTTCAGAGAGTGATAGCAGATGAAAACGATAGCGATATTCGCGATAATAGTGGCGGTGGCGGTCGTCGCCGGCGCGGGCTCGTACGTGGTCCTCCAGAGCACCTCCTCCGGGGAGGGCGGGGCCAGCGAGTACACCGTGACGTTCTCCGCCGAGAACGGGACGGTGAACCACACCTCCATAAAGGTACCCGCCGGAGCCTCATGGACATCGGATTCCGATGTGCTGAAATTCAGCGACGGACAGACCGTGACGGCCCATCCGAACGAGGGCTACAAGTTCAGCCAATGGTCCGAATCGACCGGGACGGTATCCAAGAACACCAGCCTGAAGGCGACGTTCGTCGAGAAGCAGGCTGAGCTCCGCACGGTCAACTTCACGATCGCAAGCGGACAGGGAACGGTCCCGGGGAAGATCACTGTCCTGAAGGACACGACGTTCAGCTCCAAGGACAACACCATGACGTTCAGCGACGGGACCAAGATCAAGGCCGAGCCCGCCGACGGATTCAAATTCGATTCCTGGAGCCCCAGCTCGGGCACTGTCACCACCGACATGAGCATCAGCGTCAAGTTCGTCGGGAAGACCACCGAGTGCACCGTGAAGTTCACTGCGGGCACGGGCGGAACGGTCAGCACATCGTCGATCAAGGTCGCATCGGGGACCACGTGGACCCAGCAGTCCACCGGCTCCGGCGTCCTGTCGTTCAGCGACGGGCAGTCCGTGACCGCTAACCCCAACACGGGATACAAGTTCAGCAGCTGGTCCCAGTCCAGCGGAACGGTCACCGCCGACGTCACCCTGAACGCGACGTTCGAGCAGACGAAGCCCGACGAGTGCACGGTCAAGTTCAATGTCGCTGAGGGCAAGGGAACCGTCCCCTCGCAGATAACCGTCTCGAAGGGCGCGACGTTCAGCGCCAGCCAGAACAAGCTCACGTTCAGCGACGGCAAGTCGGCTACCGCCGAGCCCGCCTCCGGATACGCGTTCGGATCGTGGGACCCGAGCTCCGGTACCGTCACCTCCGACATCACCGTCAACGTGAAGTTCACATCCCAGGGAACCTCCTACACCGTAACCATCTACGCGGGAGAGGGAGGCACCGTCAGCAAGAAGGCGGTCACCGCCGATTCCGGCGTGACATGGAGCTCCTCGGGCACGACGCTGTCGTTCAGCAACGGGGATTCCGTCTCCGCCACGCCCAACCCCGACTACTCGTTCGGAGGATGGAGCCCCGCCAGCGGAACCGTCACCAGCGACCTGACGATCACCGCCACCTTCAGCGGCGGATCGGGAGGCACCGTGTCCTTCTTCTTCATGGACAACTTCGAGAACGACGGCTTCCAGAGCACCGACATGTACGCATCCTACGCGGAGCCGATCATCCCCGGGATATGGGTGAAGGGATCCGGCGCGAACATGGAGGCTGCGCTCAAGGACGCATGCAACACGTTCGGCATATCCGTGACCGTCACCGACGGCAAGATCACCGAGATGAACAAGGCCCAGGACGGGAACCTGTACCTCTGGGGATGGAACGGCAGCAGCTGGATCTGCAAGAACGGCTCCGGCGCCTACCTCACCCTGAACGACCTGAGCACCTCGACGTACACCTACGTGGCGGTCATCCACGGCGCCAACAACGCCAGCACCGGCGACGCGCCCGCGGTGGGGACCACCCCCAGCAACATCCAGTGGTACTACGGCGACACCATCGCTCCCGGCTCCGGCAAGGAGGTGAAGTTCTACCTGAACAACGTCTTCACCTACACCCACTTCGACAGCCCGAGGGCGGATGCCAGCGACTACCAGCACCTGATCGTCCAGGGCCTCTGGGTGAGGGGATACGCGGACAACGGGTCCCCTGTCATGACGGCGTTCATCAACGCCCTCGACCGCATCGGGTACGAGCACGACCTCGAGGAGAGCGGGTTCATCAGGTCCGTCAACAAGTGCGCGGGAGGCAACTTCCTGCAGGCCATATGGGACAACGCATCCGGCAAGTACTACCAGGACACCGGGGCCCACTGGTTCATACCGGACCTCGTGGACACCACCGACTTCGCCGGACTCTCCTACGGCGCGTGGGACGCGGGATACGTGACCCCGCCGTGGCCACTCGAGGGAGCCATGGACTGCGATTGGGCATACTGAGGCATCGATATGAAAGGACTGTGGATACCGGCACTCCTGGCGGTCGCGGCGATGGTGATAACCGTCGTCCCCTGCGAATCCGACGGCGCCGACAACGAGGGTACGTCCGTGGCCTACGACGGCACCACGTACAAGTACCTCCGCTTCTCCGTCCCGACGTACCAGTGCGAGATGACCGACTTCGACGCCGGCACGGACACCTTCCTGAGGGTCCAGAGCCGCCTGGAGGGGTACCCCGTCTACAAGATGGACGACGGGGTGCTCTCCGGGTCCTCCAAAGTGAAGACGTTCGTCATCCCCGCGGAGGTCCAGATAATGGGCTCCGGCATGTTCAGCGGATGCTCCGCCCTGAAGGAGATCATCTTCCTGGGCGCGATGCCGCAGTTCGCCGAGGACGCCTTCTCCGGGGTCCCCTCCGGGACCGTGGTCAAGTACCTGGAGAGGTACTCGTCGTCCTGGTCGTCGTTCACGGCGCTGACGAAGGAGGTGCTGCCGGTGTACAAGTACGAGGGGAGCAGATGCTCCTACGAGTACTGCGAGCTCGACGGCTCGGTCACCGTCCTGAGGCACCTCAAGGGGACGGAGATCACCATCCCCTCCAAGCTCAAGGTGGGCAGCAAGGACGTCGATGTGAAGTACATCGGCGACTCGGCGTTCTTCTACGACGAGAAGAGCGAGCAGGACAAGATCACCAAGGTGACGATCCAGGAAGGGATCGTGCAGATCGGCGTCGCCGCGTTCAAGTACTGCGAGTTCCTCGAATCGGTCTCGCTCCCGTCCTCGCTGAAGATCATCTACGACGAGGCGTTCAGGATGCCGATCGACACCGAGAACTGGAGCAGGGGGAAGCTGCAGAGCATATCCCTGCCCAACGGACTGGAGTACCTCGGGTTCGAGGCGTTCAGGATGAACTACAGCCTGAAGACCGTGACCGTCCCCGACTCCGTCACCCACTACGGCGACGGAGCGTTCAGGGTGTGCGCGGGGATGGAGACGATCACCCTGGGCAAGGGGGTGACCGAGCTGGGCGACAGCTCGTTCGACAACTGCCTCTCGCTCAAGACCGTCAACATGCCCGCCACGCTGACGTCCATCGGGAACGAGTGCTTCCAGGGCGACCGCTCGCTGGTGTCCATCGACATCCCGGCCGCGGTCACCTCCATCGGGCGCAACGCCTTCAACGGATGCACCAACCTGTCGCAGATCAACCTGCCCGACGGCGCTACCCTCGGGGACAACTGCTTCTCCGCCACGTCGCTGATCACAGTGGGGATAACCTCCGGGTCGGGGACGGGCATCATGAAGAAGTACATGTCCGACGGCGGATGGGTCCTGCCCGGGATGGCGCAGGGGACCAAGGTGTCGCTGCTGGTCATCGACACCGCCGATTCGATATCCGTCGGCGTCACGGGGACAGTCTCAGGCTTC
>Ga0265298_10008837_pt1 | contig 12063 bp, 10 predicted proteins | sample AusTroGonzalo_MG_3_FD_193486 | JGI IMG/M metagenome (GOLD analysis project Ga0265298, IMG submission 193486) | Bovine rumen microbial communities from tropical cattle in Woodstock, Queensland, Australia - Gonzalo_01 | ecosystem: Host-associated > Mammals > Digestive system > Stomach > Rumen ...
GTTTCACCCTATTGTTATTAAGTCAGAGTATTATTGGGGCGTAAAATGCTGGCCGCTCTTTGCCGTAGTTGGAACCCTGTTGCTCATAGCTTCTCTGTTCGTTTCCAACACACTCATCGCAGCCGTGCTGGGAGTGACCGGTTGCTCTGCTCTTTGGAGCATTTTGGAGCTCTTCCAGCAACGCGAGCGTGTTCGCAAAGGTTGGTTCCCAAAGAACCCAAAAAGAGCCGATTCATCGGAATAATCGGATTTATCCGAATGACCCAAGGAACAAATTTTAGAAGAGCATTCAGAGCCGTCTGAGTGCCCTTCTTTTTTTTCAAAAAAACACCTCAAATATTTTGGTTTAATGGGCAATTTTACATAAATTTGCAAACGTTCTTACCGAACGGAATTTTTCAATTAACAAACCAAAAACAACAACAATAATTACACTAACTCCATGATTGTCATAAAAAGAGACGGCTCCAAAGAGGAGTTTAACAGACAAAAAATCAAAAATGCCATAATAGGCGCTTTTCAATCGGTATCTAGTTGGGATGAGGAAAAGATTAACAGCGTAGCCACAGACCTTAGCGAAAGTATTTCAGTGCGTGACGGATTCACCGTAGAGGAGATCCAGAACCGCGTAGAGTTTGCATTGATGCAGAACGGCTATTATGCCGAGGCAAAATCATATATACTTTACCGTCAGCAGCATGCCGAGGCACGTTTCATCAAGGAGCGTATCGACTACATGAACGAGTACAGCCAGACAGCTGATAACGCTGCTACTGCCAGCGAGACAGATGCCAACGCTAACGTTACCATGAAGAATGTTGCCAACTTGGAGGGCGAAGTCTACAAGACTACAAACCGCGTCATCCAGCGTCAGCGTATGAAGGACAAGCTGAACCAGATGTTCCCCGAGGTGGCCAAGCAATATGAGCAGGATTTGAATCACCATATTATATATACGCATGACGAGGCCAGCACACCTGTACTGAAGCAGTACTGTATGGCTGTCAGCCTCTACCCTCTTATGACGGACGGCGTAGGTAATATTGACGGTGTAACCCCTGGTCCACCAAACGACTTGCAGTCGTTCAGCGGCCAGATTACCAACCTTACCTTCCTGCTTTCATCACAGTGTAAGGGTGCTGTGGCCTTTGGCGAGTACTTCATTGTACTGAACTACTACATTGTAGGCGAGTTCGGTGCCGATTGGTACAATCACCTGGACGATATCACCACTACAGACAGCTGTCTGAAGCAGCGTACCGTACGTGACAACATCGTCAAGGCCTTCAAGCAGTTTGTATGGGGTATCAACCAGCCTGCCGGTAACCGCAGCTATCAGTCGCCCTTTACCAACGTCAGCTATTATGACCATACGTACTTCGAGTCTCTGTTCGGCGACTTCTGCTACCCCGATGGCACACGTCCCGAATGGAAGGCTATAGACACCTTGCAGCGTATGTTCATGAGATGGTTCAACCAGCTGCGCCTGAAGCAGGTACTCACTTTCCCAGTTGAGACCATGGCAATGGTATATGACCCCAAAACAGGCGATATCATCGACAAAGACTACAAGGAATTCACTGCCCAGATGTATGCCGAGGGACACTCCTTCTTCACCTACATCAGCGACAGTGCAGACAGCTTGGCATCTTGTTGCCGTCTTAAGAATGAGTTGACCGAGAACACCTTCAACCCCACCAGTGGTCTGACGGGTGTAATGACCGGTTCCTGCAATGTTATCACCCTGAACATCAACCGTATTGTTCAGGATGCCAAGCGTACCATCTCAGGTACCGAGGGCGACCATAACTTCTACGCTTTCCTGCGCCTGTACATTACCAATATACTGGAGCGTGTGTACAAGTACCACATCGCCTACAAGACCATGCTCTACGAGATGGAGGACCGCAAGATGTTTGCCGCTTCCAACGGTGGTTACATCTTCATCAGCAAGCTCTATAGCACCATTGGTATCAATGGTCTGAACGAGGCTGCCCGCTTCCTGGGGCTGACGGTAGGCAACAACCCCGAGTACATAGAGTTCCTGCAGGTTATCCTGGGTACTATCAAGGAGCAGAACAAGCAGCATAGCATCAACGACAAGAAGCGCCCCTTCCTGTTCAACAGCGAGGTTGTGCCTGCCGAGGGTCTGGGCGGTAAGAACTACCGTTGGGACAAGGCAGACGGCTATTGGGTTCCAGAGGACGAAAACCTCTATAACTCATACTTCTACGATGCACATGATGATACCCGCGTTCTGGACAAGTTCATCCTGCACGGCAAACAGACCTATCAGTACACCGATGGTGGAAGCGCCCTGCATTGTAACCTGCAGGATCACCTGACCAAGGAGCAGTATCTCAAGCTCATTGACTTCGCCATCAAGAACGGCACCTCGTACTACACCTTCAACATTCCCAACTCCAAGTGCGAGGCTTGTGGACACATCATCAAGAAGCCTATCGATGTATGTCCCTGCTGCGGTTCATCGGATATTACACAGTACACACGTATCATTGGCTACCTGCGTCCTATTCCAGCCTTCGGCAAGGACCGTCAGATAGAGGCTGCCAAGCGTACCTACAGTTGTAACCTGCAGTAATGCCCATGCTAAAGTATGTAGACACCAAGGAAGTCTTTGCCGAGATTCCCGACGAGATTACTTTGGCCATCAGTATCAGTGGCTGCCCCATTCGTTGCAAAGGTTGTCATAGCAAATACCTTTGGGACGATGTGGGGGAGCCACTGTCCGTTTCTTCCCTTTCCACCCTTCTCACTGATCACGTAGGCATCAGTTGTGTATGCTTTATGGGTGGCGACCAGGCACCGGAGGAGATTAACACCCTTGCCCAGTGGGTAAAGGAGAACACAGATGTCCGTACAGCCTGGTATAGCGGTGCAGATGAGGTGAACCCAGCCATCAACCTCAGTAACCTGGATTATCTGAAGATAGGTCATTATTCCGAGAAGTCAGGTCCCCTCAACTCCCCCACTACCAACCAGATCCTTTGGCGCATTGAACACAAAGGAACGGAGAACCAGCAGGTAAACATCACCTCCCGCTTCTGGAAGTGAGGAATCCCCTCCCCGACCCTCGTTAGGGACAGGGAGAGGAAAATCTTTTCACTCGCCCATTGCAAGTGAAAAGCCCTTTAGCATTGATAGGTAATCCTGACTGGCGGTGCCGCATTCCACTACCGCCATGGCAATGCCTAACATCATCCATTGCGTGGGGTGTGTCTGAGGGTCGCCCAAGTCACGGTCGGGCCCTATGCTGATGTAGTCACTGACCCTGCGGATGTATGCCGCTGTGTTGTTCTCCTTGGGCGGAGCCCAGCGGTAGATGATATCGCTGATGGTCTTCAAACCGTACTTCTTGTAGTAGGTGCGGCATAGTAGCACAAATGCTGCCCGCCAACCCCATTTCATCTCAGCAAACTGAAAGAACTCCTTATCTTCCTGCAAGGTCTTCAAGCCTTGCCACTTATCTCCGCTTCTGCGGATATTCAACGGATTGTTGTTTCTTAGCCCTCTGGGCTGTTTCAATTCATAATTCATAATTAAATGGTTATTGGTTATTGGTTATTGAATTGTTTAGGAGCGATGTTTAATGGAAGTTAAAGTGGAAGTTATAAAAGGACAATACCATAAGGCACTCAGAAGCCAAAACTATCGTCCTGCCAGCTTGCTGGCTTAACTTCCTGCGCGAAGCGCATAACTTCCATTTTAACTCCATCTTATAACTCCCGAAAATTAAAATTTTGATTTTTGATTTTTGAATTAAGCTAATAAGCCATTAAGCTACTAAGCTAATAAGCTTTTTATTAACGTTTATCGGCGTTGAGCCGGGAAACGCAATACTGTAGGCCTTGTCTAAGGCTTTCAGGTTTACGCGGTAGTAGCTGATGCCTAGCCTTACTGATACTATGGCTCTTAGCAACTCTCTGTGCTTGCGCGGATAGAGCAACGGCAAGGGGAGCTCATCCCATCCTGCCTGCGGTTCACCATCGACCGTTGCCCTATGGCACACTTCCCAGATGAAGTCATCGGTAGCACGGAGCCCGAACCATGCCTTTAGTATGTTCCTAATGCAGAAGCGTTTATACTGACCTCCGAGGAGGCGCCTTGTGTGCTCCAGCCGTAGCCAGAGCTGCACAAAGCATTCCTGGTTATTAACGATTGTAATCATATCCAAATTTGATTTTGACCAAAATGACCTTGACCATCTTGACCATTTATATAGGTTATTGGTTATTGGTTAGCGTAATAATTATTCTATTAACCTTATAAGCTATTAAGCCATTAAGCTATTAAGCTATTTAACCTTCCTATACTTCCCATCCTCTTCCAGCATCACAAGTCCTTGTTTGCGCCAGTTTTTCAGCATCTGACGTACGGTATTATGGTTCACGCCAGCGCCCTTGACGGCTACCGAGTGCTGCATGGCCTGCTCGAAGGTGAACTGCACGTCCAGTCGCTCGTAGATAGAGTCGTTCTTGCCGCGTTTCAGACGCTCGCCACTCATGCAACCCGTATAGTCACGACTGTTGAAGGCATTCTCTATGCGGTCGCGAAAGAAGTGCAGGGCGTTCTCCAGGAGCGAGTCGGCTATCGCATCGTAGACGCTTAGCAGCTGCGGTGTCTGTGCCTTCTGGAGCAGTTCTTTCCATAGGTTGGGGTTCTGCTTCAACTGCGCCTCGGCACCGTTCATACCATGCTTCTGGATAAGTCCCTCACACACCCGGCAGAGCATGATGCAGCAGGTCATCCTTTGTGCCGTTACACAGACACGCATACGCTGGCGGGCACGCACTTTGTCATCGTTCATCATCGTCTCTATGCGGATGCGCTCTACCCACTCACGACCTTTCTGCTCCAACTTCGGCAGCACTACTTCGCCTTGCATCAAGGGCAACAGATGGGCTATCTGCTGGATGCGCTCCGTCTGTCGTGAGGTCAGCACGTAGGGCTTGTCCTCCAAGGGTGCAAAGGTATTGTCGGGCGTGCGTGCAATGGCTATACGACTCTGAAAACCATCGGTATAATTGGTCACTACGCGATAGAGAGCGTCTGGCGTGCCGCACATGCAGACATTCCACAGCAGGTGCTCTATATGTACGTTCACGGCATCTGCCGAACGTGCCTCGCGGTCGTACTTACTGCCGTCATAGCTCTGGCGCAGCATCACCGAGAAATCACTCATCGTTGATTTCCACTTCTGTGCTACCGTATCGGCTTCGGGCGTGAAGGAAAAGGCGTGCTTACCTTCTGTATTGGCCAATCGTTCTGCCAGATTGGCAACCGTATTGTTCAGCGTCAGGCATCGTACCGGCAGCTTAGGCTCCTCGGGTTGCTCTTTCTTGTTCTTCGCCGCCCGTTTCTTGGAACGCCACTCATCCTCCTGCATCTGGTACATCTTGTCCAGCGCCTGCACCTCGCCCATCCAGGCATCCACCACAGGGTCTATGTCGCCCTTACCGCTGGCAAAGTCGCCGGCGATGTAGCTGATAAGGTTCAGCCCCTTCTTACGACCATGCACATCCAGTACCACACCCGTAGCCAGTGCACCTATGCAGGGGCAGATGGCGGTCACTACCGGCATTGCCAAATGAGGGCCAACGGCATCGATGGAGTCCTTAACGCCTTGGGGAAGGCGTTTAAGTGAAGAATGAAGAGTGAAGAGTGAAGAATTTGCTTCCGCCACTTCATCGTCATCATTATCAGAAGCGTTTGTACCGTTCAGCGCATCTACTATCTGATCCATCAGACGCGAGCCCTTGGTGGGTTCCTTGCAGGCTGAGTGGATAATGCTTTTCATTTCCTGTTCAGAAAGCCTGTAGCGGGGCATCACTTCCAACAACCATTCCTCGTTGTTATCGCAGATAGCTCTTAGGTTGACAGTTAACTGATGCAATCGTTTGTTGCGCTCACCCTCTGAGGGTTCACCTCCCGTTCTACGCCAGTACTCAGCAATTATAGAGGTATAAGGGATACCCTTGAATTCCGCAGGATATTTTGGTTCCGAGTTTGAAGTATCTCCGCCAGCGGCGGCACTATCCTCTTGCCCCTCGCTCCTTGCCCCTTGCTCCTTTATCTGAAATACCGCGTCATCCAAATAAAAGAGCTGCGCAGCCGTAGTAGTAAAGAACACGCGGGTAATATCCTTGGCCCCTGCATCATATTCTACCCCTAGGAGTTCGCTTGCCCAGCGCAGGTTGTCTTCCTGACTTAGCTCGGGGCGACGCTTGAAAGCCAGATGGTAGCCGGCACCGCGGGCACTCTCCTCCAGCATCAGCAGGCCCAACTCTTGGGCTTTGCCAAGGATGCGCTCCTTAACCGCCTGCATCTCCTCGGCAGGAATATGGTCGATGTCCATGCCCACCGTGCTGCTCATGCGGGTAGAGCCCTTCAGCGTGCCGTCCTCGTTGGGCAGGCAACTATAGTTCATCTGCACCAGTTTGGTTTTCAGCGATTCCTCGCCACTGCGGATACGCTTTACGCGCTCCCTCTGTTCGCCACCGTTGCGGATGGCCATATACTCTTCTTTGGTTAGGATGGGCATCATCATCTTCGCCCCATCCTTGTAATATATCATGTGTACGCTCACTTCGTTCTTGAATTAAGAATTAATAATTAAGAGATAAGAATTGCCGCGGTAGCAAATTCTTCACTCTTCACTCTTCACTCTTCACTTAAAAATTGGGGTAGCCCAATTTCGCATTCAGATAATGCAGCCCCTGCATGGTCCACGTCATATAGGTGCGGACTTTCTTCTCGCCTTTCAGGGAATAGGAGACGTGGGTGCGCAGGCGCACCAGGTCGCGGTCCTTCAGTGCCTCCGAGATGTTCCATCTGCCGCCCTTGCGGTACTGGATGCCCATGTCCGCGAGCACGGAGTTGAAGTCGAAGACCGTCATGTTGAATGTCTTGGCCACCTGCGTAGCGGTCAGGCAGTTCTCTGCCTCCTCGTTCAGCACGCGTAGCCCCTCGCCGATGATTTGGTCAGCTAAAGCCAGAATCTTCCTAGGTTCGGGCAGGCAGAGCTGCTGTTGGCGTTCCAACTCCTGACGTTCCAACGTTTCCCAGCGAAGGACCAGACGGGCACGGGCCTCGTCGTTGAACTTAGTGGCGATGTACAGACACTCCGTTTTGGAAAGTGAGTAGCAGGGCAATGTGCGTCCTGTGGAGTCTTTGTAAGTACTGAGTCCAAATCTGGACTGAGTGACTTTCTCCCACGCAGGCTCCATATTTCTGATGTCGCGCATCAAATGTTTGTGTTGTTTACCTGTGACTTCTGCAATCTCCAGAGAAGTCATGTGTTGTGTGTCGTTTCCGACTTGTGTATTCTTTAATGTAATAATGGTTGTTGTATTCATAATGTTTGAGTTGAATTTTAATGTGAGAAGAAGGTTGGAATCTTTGCGCATTTACCCGGGGATATCCTCCTCACTTCAACTCAGGGGTTAATTAATAATGTAATGTTTTAATGGTTAGAGGTTGTTGTTACATCATGTCAAAGACCGCATCAGCGAGAGAAGAGCCAAACTTGTTTGAGTTCTTCCGAGCGCAAAAGTTTTTCGAGGCGAAGCCTCAAAGAGCACCGTCAATCAATTGTTGACGATGCAAAGGTAGACACAAAAAAAGGGGTGCACTTGCTACGTAGCAGCTACGGTAGCAGGTACACCCCTGATTTTAGGGTTGTGATAACGGAAAAATGTCTACCTGAGTTTCTTCTTCAAGGCATCCAAGAGTTCTGATGCCTCTTTCTTGCCCATGGCCTTACAATAGTCTTGGCGCATATTCTTCCTGTTCCATAATTGTTCAAAGGGCTTCCATCCCTCTATATTCAGTATCTCTGCTATCCTGCCGGCCAACAGGGCAGCGTCAGAGCGTGACAACAGCGGTTGCAACTGTTCAGTCACCCACCCCTCTGCTATGGCCTTCTGCCACAACTCACGGGCACGGGGGGTGTCCAGAAGGGGCGGCACCTCTGCCGGTGCTTCCTGCGGCTGAGGTGCCGGCTTCCCGGGATCCTGCATCTGCACGCCTATGTGTACATGCTGGTTATCATGTATGTCAAACATAGGGCCGTTAAAGGTAACGCTCCCCGTAAATGTTACGCCCAGTGCATCGCTTGATTTTCTATCCATTAGATGGTCCTCCTATTTTTACTTCTTTGTTATCCTTTATTTCATACATGGCACCGTCAAAGGTGGGGTTGTTGAGGTTGATATTACCGTTCGCCCCTGGCATAATCTGGTACATGGTAGGTGCAGAAGCCTTGGCACGTGCCAAATCCAACTCCTCCAGACGCTGGCGTTCCTGGGCAAAGATCGGGTCCACCGCCTGCTTGATCTCCCCCCAGATGAAAAGGCCTGAGAGAATATTCTGCATGCCCTCAAAATCCTCCATAGCGCGTTGCAGTCCCTTGGTCCTGACACTCGCAGCCACGCACTCCACAATCTGTGAGGCGCTGACGGTATCGTATGGTGTATTGGGATTGGACATAGCGGTTACTGTAGTTATTAAAGAGGTTTTTAGGGTCGCTTGAATGTAACTGCGAAGTTACGTAGTTTCCATGAATCAGACAACATCTTCCGCCCACATTTTATGAGTCGGACAAATAATATTGATGTGTGTCAAGAAATGATTCCCCCTCATTATTTGAACTAAATTTAAGCAATAATTGGCACGGGAAACAGGCACAAAAAAAGATGTGCCTGATTATCAAGCACATCTGAAAAATTGATATTTAATTTATTTCTACTTGCCCAGGGAAACAAATGGCCAATGGGATTGTCAATCTTCTGTTTCTTCTGGTAGTTCTTGGATTCTGTCAGCAGGGGGCAGATAGTCAGAGGCTTTCTCTCGTGTAATCACAGAACGACCAATCTGAGATTCCAATGTCTTCCTGGCATCACCAGCAATTTTCCCGCCCTTACGGGCAACGGCAGCACTTTGCTTGAATCCCTTAGGATTCTGAGCCTTACTAATCTCTGTAGTCGAAGCCTCGGCCAGAATATTCAGCGCCAACTCTATATTCGTCATGTTATCGCGCAGGCTCTCCTTCCTCAGCCCCTTGTACTGCTTATACTGTCTTGTGGTCTTTCCACTCCAAGCCTGTGTAATAATGTCAGTCAACGAAGCATACTGCTGCCCTTCCTTCACGCCAGCTCTGTCCCATTCATCTGTCAGTTCCTTACGCACCTCAATGCTCTTTAGTCGCTGGTTAATCCACTTGTCAGAGTAACCCAACCTACGATAGTCAGCGTATGCCTGCTCAAAGTTCAGCTCTGGGTCTTGCATCTGGTCAATACGTCGAGCAGCCACCTCTGCCATCCATTGTTTAAATGGCTCAGCCTTCTTAGAGGGAATGGACTCTATCAATCGGAACATCTGCTCCATGTCAGCAACATCGGTAGAACGCATTTTGCCGTCAGCAGCTTTCATTTTCAACTGGTGACAATTTGTCACCGTTTCATTTCCTTCATCTTTCAGCCTTTGCTTCAGTTTGTTCCAATACTTACGTGCAGTAAGATAGTCTTTACTATCCGTCAGCACACCACACACGTCCACGATAGAGAAGAACCATTTCTGCTTCTCATCGTCCCACATAGTTCGTATTTTCTGTTCTCCAAACAGCTGTATCAATTCATTCTCTGCCATATATCGGTTTTCTTTTAGCCATTTTGCACTAAATTCTCATTAGTCAAGTGCAAAGTTACGAAAAAGTCGAGAGCAGAACAAAATAAACACGTTTATTTTTTATGCCGAGACGAAGTAAGTTAGCGGTTGACGCAAAGATAGGGAAAAGTTAGAAGAATGCAAGCCTTCTGGCATTTCTTTCTTTTCCTATTCTTCTCTTTATCTTCTTGTTGATATAGGTATAGTATTCCTATTGACGTACGTATAGTATTCCTGTCATCGCTCGTTGATGGTAAAGGTAACGGAACCTTTGGAGCCACCGCATATAGCACCAGAGTATGAGTGTATGCTACCTGATATGCCGGTAGAACTTTCGTAAGTACCTCCGTCTGATACTTGAATGCCATTGCCGCTGTAGTTGAAGTCTGCATTGAATGATAATGTTGCTCTGCCTAACGCGTTGGTTGGAATCTTGATTTCTACAGTGGGATCTACGCCACCGTAGTAGTCGTAGTTGGTCTGGAGAGTTCTCGTAAAGAAAAGAGAATCTGCTTTGTAGGTGCCGTCCTCTTTCTGAATAGTGGCTTTTGCTGACCAGTTATAGGTGCAGGCATTGATAAGATGTCCCTTCTCATCCTGCAGGGCTGTAACTGTAATGACATCGCCTGCATGAATACCAGTCTTGGGATTAACAGTCAGGCCGTTACAAGTAAACTGGAATCCTTTCCATGTTGGTGGGTAGGAGGAGTAGTCATTATTGTTGTGATTACCATTATCTTTGTTATTAATAATCAGTGTGTAGTTTGAATAGTTTACTCTATATCTGAACAAGGATTTGTCAAGATTACCATCAGAAACAATGCCGCCGTTATTGAGGTCGTACGAGTACCTGCAGCTATTGCAAATGGCTATACCGTTCTGTAGGGTCAGAGGCTTGGTGATATTATAATCCTCGTAGCAGTTGGGGCAAGCTAAATCGTAACATACCACCACACTCTGCGTTTGTCCTGCCTCGGATATATTGGGTAGACCTACAATGAGTCCGCTCAAACCTAAGTAAAACCCGGCATAGTCTGTCAAGGCTGTCTTATTAACATTTGAAGTCACATTGGAACCTTTGAAAAAAAACTGCTTGCCGTCTGAAGTAATAGTACAAAATTCGCCCATGCTGTTACAGGCCGTGTGAAGTGCAGGAGCCTGATAGGTGTTCTCGAAAACGAACTTTGCCGGTAGGCTGCTATAGGTATATTCAACAATCGTTTCTTTTTGGAAAACATAATGGAAGGTGACACCATTGCTAGCAGTTCCTTTCCAATCCATTTTATTATCCTTTGTAGATATAGATACAGTAAAAACAAAAGTAAACCCTGCGTTGTTCTTTGCTGTGATCTTATTTTCTGCTACAGAATAAGTTCCCTTATATCCAAAATAACTTGATGTAGATGTGTAAGAGCCATTTTCTTTGATTGTTATTTCTGTTCCAACCATTAACCCATCATAAGACGTGCCTTGATAAGTGTCAGTACTCTGAATACACATCCAAGTTCCATATGCATCATTAATATTGAAAGGGTCAAAATCTTCAATGCTTTCTTTGTTGCAAGCAGCCATAATTAAAAATGCTATCAGCAGAAATATATTTTTCTTCATGACAATTTGGTTTTATATGTAAATGATTTAACTCTAACAATAATCAAAGAAGCACTCGATGATTCTTTCATGATATTAAAAACATATACTCTCATCGCAAAGGTAATGAGAATTATCAAATGCACAAGCAAACTGATAAATAAAAATATGTTTTGAGTAAATATAAGATCAAAAAACTAATCGGTTATCTGTTTCTTGCATAGCCAAAGAGTACTCTGGTTCGGACTCTATTTCAAAATAGTAAATCAGACGTCATTGATTCCCTGTTTGCTCTTCTGAAATTATCAAAATATCTTTCTAAACCCTCTTTTTGATCCCACATTCTGCCCACAAAGATAAGATTATTCTTTGAATAAAATGCGGATGGGGCAGAAAATCTTCCGCCCACATTTTATGAGTCAGACAAATAATATTGATGTGTGTCAAGAACAGCTGGAAATTCTTTCCAGTCCAAACTAGTTCTAACTAGTTCCAACTAGTTTATACTAGCCCTTTCTTTCCTGCATTAGCAGCACTTGCAGATGGCGGTTCTCCCTTTCCAGTTCCTCTATACGCTGCTGCAGGATGGAGACCTGCTGCCTTAGAGCTTTGTTCTCCTCTCTTAGGCGCTGAATCTCTTCGTCAATCCCTTTTCGGTAGCCAGTCCTGGCAGCATACATACGTTCCTTGATACCGCCCTGCGTCACAAACTGCTGGTCAAGACCGCTAAGATAGGTCTTCATCATCTTGTCTGTAATGTGCAGTAGGGAAAGCGCTATGTTGCAAAGC
>Ga0265298_10008839_pt1 | contig 12063 bp, 10 predicted proteins | sample AusTroGonzalo_MG_3_FD_193486 | JGI IMG/M metagenome (GOLD analysis project Ga0265298, IMG submission 193486) | Bovine rumen microbial communities from tropical cattle in Woodstock, Queensland, Australia - Gonzalo_01 | ecosystem: Host-associated > Mammals > Digestive system > Stomach > Rumen ...
TGTCGCGTTCGCTGCTCCTTGCCGCGCTGTTTCTCGGTTCGGCGCTGGTCATCGTGGCGAAGATTCCCCCGCTCTGGAACGGCATTCCGCTGCCGGGCATCGCCGGTTTTCTCATTTCGGGCGTGCTCAGCGTGTACGCGCTGTGGAGCGACCACCGGCAGCGGATGAAATTCCTGCGCGACCGCGAGAAACGCAGACTTGAGGAAGAACTCCGGCGCCGGGATTACTGAAGGATAAGGCATGGCATCGACACGGCAGACGTCCGCAAAGGACAAGCAGACGGAACAGGGCAGAAAGAAACTGCTCGGGGCAGGACTGGCGGTATTGGTCATCGTCATTCTGCTGGGCGCCGCGGGCGCGGGGATATTCTTCGCCCGGCGGGCGCTTTTCGTCGGCAATCCCCGTCTGGTGCTGCGCGAGATCCGCGTGAACGGCGCCGGATACTGGCGGGAGAACCCCGGAGAACTGGCGGCGCTGGCCGGACTGCGCATCGGAACGGGCCTCTTCGAACTTGATCTCCGGGCCATCAGGCGCAGAATTTTCGACGTGCCCAACATCGACAACTGTTCCGTGGTGCGGGTCCTGCCCGATCTGCTGGTCATCAAGGTGACGGAGCGCGTTCCCCGGGCAGTGCTGGGCCGCCGCGGTTCGCCTTACGTCGCCGACGGCGACGCCGTCGTCATGCTTCGCACCCGGGTCATGGAGTCCTACCGCAGACTGCCCGTCATCACCGACATTTCCCTCAAGAACGTACGTCCCGGTCAGGTGCTGAAAGAGCTAAAAGGCGCCATGGAGCTGGTGATGATGACCGTGCGCAACTTTCCGGACATCACCGTGTACCAGATATCCCTGCGCAATCCCAGAAAGCTGGACGTGATGCTGCGTTACCGTCATTTCCCCGTCTCGCGGGTAACGATACCGGTCAAAAACCGCGGCATGGCGTTCATGCTGCTCACGCTGCAGAGCGCCATCATCAACGCCCGCAGAACGGGAGAAACGAGAAACCACTACGACCTGTCCTACGACGGCAAGGTCGTGATCCATTGAACGAAAGGGGGAGAGATTCCTATGAAAGTGCTGATCGTCGGTTCCGGCGGACGTGAACACGCTCTGGCGTGGGCGCTCAAGTCCAGTCCTCAGGTCGAAAAACTCTACTGTGCTCCGGGCAACGCCGGAATAGCTCAGGTCGCCCGGTGCGTTCCCATCGGCGCGGGCGAACTCGACAAACTGGCCGATTTCGCGCAGGAAAACGGCATCGACCTCACCGTGGTGGGTCCCGAAGCCCCTCTGTGCGCGGGCATCACCGATGTGTTTCTCGCAAGAAATCTTGCGGTCTTCGGCCCCGACAAGCGGGCCGCCATGCTCGAAGGCAGCAAGGATTTCGCCAAGGAGTTCATGCTCAGGTACGGGATCCCGACGGCCCGCGGACGCGCCTGCACCGACGCCTTGAGCGCAAGGGAGTACATCCACTCTGAATTCGCCGCGGGCGCCCGGGGCATCGTAGTCAAGGCCGACGGTCTGGCCGCCGGCAAGGGCGTGCTCGTGGCCCGCAGCGAGGCCGAGGCAACGGCCTTTTCGGACCAGTGCTTCGAAGGCGAATTCGGCTCCGCCGGTTCCAAGGTGGTCATCGAGGAGATGCTCACCGGCGAAGAGGCCAGCATATTCGCCCTGTGCGACGGCAAGACGATCGTTTCCCTCGCGCCGTCGCAGGATCACAAGCGCATCTTCGACAACGACATGGGCCCCAACACGGGGGGCATGGGCGCCTACTCCCCCGCCCCCGTGGTCAACGAGACCGTCAGCCGCCGCATCGAAGAAAAGATACTGCAGCCCTTCCTCAAGGGCGTGCAGCAGGAAAAACTGCGCTTCCGGGGCGTGATCTTCGTGGGGCTCATGATCGAAAACGACGAGCCGAAGGTACTGGAGTTCAACGTCCGTTTCGGCGATCCCGAGACCCAGCCGGTGATGCGGCGTTTCGAGGGGGATCTGGCCGACGTGCTTTACAAGACCGCGACGGGCGATCTGGAACACGCCGTCATCAACTGGAAGAAGACGCCCGCCGTATCGGTGGTCATCGCTTCCGCGGGATACCCCGGCAAGTATGAGAAGGGCCGGATCATCTCCGGTCTCGAAGAGGCGGCCGCCGCGGGGACAGTGGTGTTCCACGCCGGGACCGCCGAAAAGGACGGCAGGATCGTTACCGCGGGCGGGCGCGTGCTCGGCGTCTCCGCCACGGGAAAGGACATCGCTGACGCCATTTCCAACGCCTACCGGGGCGTCAGAAAGATCTCCTTCGAGGGCGCGTATTTCAGAAAGGACATCGGAGCCAAGGCTCTGAAGAAAAGATAGAGAAGGCCGGTTTATGGAAAACGAAAAACTCAAGGTCGGCGTCATCGGCGTCGGCGTTCTCGGACGGCATCACGCCCGTCTTTATGCGCAGAGTCCCAACGCCGAAGTGGTGGGCATTTTCGACGTGCAGCAGGAGGCCGCCCGCGCCGTGGGGGCCGAATTCGGTCTTGCGGTCTGGGAGGACTGGAAGAAACTTGCCGAAAACTGTGATGCCCTGAGCGTGGCCGTGCCCGCGAACTACCACGCGCAGGCCACGCTGCCTCTGCTCGAAATGGGCAAGCACGTCCTCGTCGAAAAACCCATCGCCTCCTCGGTCAAGGAGGCCGAGATGATGGTCGAGACGGCCAAAAAGCACGGCGTGGTCTTCGGCGTGGGGCACGTGGAGCGCTTCAATCCGGCCATGGATTTCCTCGAAAAGTACCACGCGGCCACCCGCTTCATCGAAGCTCACCGGCTGGCGAAGTATCCGCCGCCGCGCCCGGGACTGCCCCGCCGCGGGACCGAGGTGAGCGTCGTCCTCGACCTGATGATCCACGACATCGATCTGGTGCTGACCATGGTCAAGGCGGACGTGGAGCGCATCGACGTGGTGGGGATCCCCGTCCTGAGCGGCACCGAGGACATCGTCAACGCCCGGATCAAATTCGTCAACGGCAGCTGCGCCAGCCTGACCGCGAGCCGGGTCAGCCAGGATCCCCTGCGCCGCTTCCGGGTGTTTCAGGACGACTGCTACATTTCGATGGACTACGGCAAACACTTCGGCATGGTCCTCAAGCGCAACCGGCTGGGACTGGCCCGCAAGGACGTGGATCTCGACGACAAGAACGCTCTCGCCGCCGAACTGGAGGACTTCATCGCCGCGGTCAAAGAGAGCCGCAGGACCGGCGTCCTTCACCAGCCCAAGGTGACCGGCGATCAGGGCCTGCGCGCCCTGCGCATGGCCGTGGCCATCGAACGGGAGGCCCGGCGCTACAACGAACAGTACGGCTTCAAGTTCGCCCCCTGCACCCCGGATGAACTGAATTAGATATGATCATTTCGGCCACAAGCGGATGCAAGATCAACTGGTTTCTCAAGGTCACCGGGAAACGCGCCGACGGCTATCATCTGATCGAGACGCTCTTTCAGTACCTGCCCTTCCCCTCCGATGAGATCTCGCTGGATCTTGACGCTTCTCCGGGCATCCGGGTCCGCTGCGGCGGAGAAGATATGCTGCAGGATCTGGACAACCTGGCGGGCAAGGCGGCGCTGGCCTACGCGCGAAGGACCGGGCTCGGCCCCACGTGGAGCATCACCGTCGACAAGCACGTTCCCGCCGCGGCGGGGCTGGGCGGCGGCAGTGCCGACGCGGGTGCGGTTCTGCGCCTGCTCAATGGCCATTACGGCCGATTGAACGGGGAAGAACTCAACGCTCTCGCTTCGGGCATCGGCGCCGACGTGCCCTTTTTTCTCGATCCGGGACTGGCGCTGGCGAAGGGGATCGGCGACGAACTGACCCGCCTTGAGCCCCCCGCAAAACTGCCGGGGATCCTCATCGTCTTTCCGGGATTTCCCGTGAGCGCCAAGTGGGCGTATACGCGCCTTGCTCCCGCAAAAATCGCGCCGGGGAAGGCGGAAACGCCGTCTCTTCTGGCGGAAGCGCTCCGCCGGGGCGACGTGAAAAAAACGGCCGAACTCATGCACAACGATCTGGAATACGCCCTGTTCGAAAAGTTTCCCCTGCTCGAAATCGTACGTCAGGAATTGCTCGGCTGCGGCGCGGAACGGGTCATGGCGTCGGGTTCGGGCTCCTCGCTTTTCGCGCTGTTCGGCGCGGACGCGGACCGGGAGGGCGCGCAACAGGCGATGCGGGAACTCTTCCGCGGCGATCCCGAAGCGAAGATCTTTGCATCGGGAGCGTGGGCATCATGAAAAAAAGCGCTTTTTTTCTCGACCGCGACGGCGTGGTCATCCGTCAGGTGAGCTACCTTCACGATCCGGAACAGGTGGAGCTCGAAAAAAACGTCCCCGAGGCGCTGAAGCGCATTCATGAAAGGGGGATGCTCGCCGTGGTGGTCACCAATCAGTCCGGCGTGGCCCGGGGGATGTTTTCGCAGGAGGACGTGGAGAAAGTCCACGCCAGAATACAGGAACTTCTGGCCCCGCACGGCGAGAGGATCGACGGCTTTTTCACCTGTTTCCACCATCCGGACTACACGGGGCCTTGCGCCTGCCGCAAGCCCGCGCCGGGACTGTTTCTGGAAGCGGCGGAGGTCCTCGGCATCGATCTGGGCTCGTCCTTCATGGCGGGAGACAAATTTTCGGACCTCGAATCCGGGCGCAACGCAGGGGTGCACGAATCATATCTGCTCATGACGGGCTACGGTCCCAAGTATGCCGAACGGGCCCGGTCCGAAGGCTTTCCCGCGGCGGACGATCTTCTCGCCGCCGTACAGGACGCTTGCGGGGAGGTCCGATGAGAAGCCAGATCAGAACGGTCGCCCTCTTCGGCGTCTTCGCCGCGGGATTTCTCTGCCCGCAGGCGGCGGCCCTCAAGTTTCTCATCCGTTACCTGATCGCCCTGATGATGTTCTTTTCTCTGCTCAAACTGCGCCCGGCGCGCCGTCCCCTGCGCCGGGAGCACGCCGTGATCTTTCTCGTCAACATTCTTCTGGGCGTGGGGGCGTGGGCGCTCTTCGCCTTTTCCGGCTGCCCGCAGGAAGCGGAGACGGCGTTCTTCACCGGCATCGCCCCCACCGGCACCGCGGCGGGCGTGGTGACGGGACTGCTGGGCGGACGGCGGGATTTCGTCATTTCCAGCTGCGCGGCGACCAATCTGGGCATGGCGTTTCTGCTGCCGTTTCTCATTCCGCCGGTGACCGGCGCGGAGAGCGCCGGAATATTCCTCCGCGTGGCGGGCGACCTCGTTTTCGTGCTGGGACTGCCCTTCGCCGCGGCGTTCCTCTGCCGGAAGGCGGAAGAGGACGCAAAATGGCTCTTCAGACATTCCGGAGACATCGCCTTTTATCTCTGGTGCGTGACGATCTTTCTCATCATTTCCAACGCTTCCTCGTTTCTCCGCGCCCGGAGCCGGGGCCCGCAGGAAGCGGTCACGGCGGCGGCGATCTCGCTTGCGCTGTGCTTTCTGGGATTTTTCATCGGCCGGCTCATCGGCGGCAGACGGCGTTTTCTCGAGTGCGCCCAGTCGCTGGGACAGAAGAACACCACGCTCACGCTGTATCTGGCGCTGGCCTACGCCTCTCCCGCAGCGGCGCTGGGACCGGCGTTTTACGTGATCTGGCACAATTCGTGGAACGCCATTCAGCTCTGGAAACGCACACGGCATCTCAACGAAGCCGCGTCGAGGAGGATGAAACATGTTTGAGATACTTCACGCTTCTCTGCTGAACTTTCTGGAGATGACCTTCGTCTTCATCGCGCTGCTGGTCTGTTTTCAGCAGCGCCGGGCCATCGGGCGCAGTCCCTTTTACATGGCGGCGGGATTTCTGCTGATACTGACCCATCTTCTGGACGCCGCAGAGATCCGGGGCGTGATCTCCGACGGACTGACCTTCCGCATCGGCAACGCGGTGTGCTACCTGCCGGTGCTGGGAGCCTATCTCGTAGTCTACATGACCCTCGGCACGCTGGCCGCCCAGCACATCATCATCGGCGTGGTGGTGCTCTTCGGCTTCTACATCTATCTGGGAGAGATAACCAGTCTTCAGTGCAACTGGCTGGGTTACTCCATCTCCAGCGGACTGTCGGGAGCGACCATCGACATGCTCCTCAACTCCGCGCGAAGAGACGTGAACATGGCGACATTGCTCCATCTGGCGGATTTCTTCATCGTGCCCATCATCTACACGAAACTGCGCAACTGGAAGAGTCCGCACTTCATCGCCGCGGCGGGGGCGCTCTTCGCCGCGCAGGCGGCGGGAGTCATGCCGCTGGTGATCCTGCGGCTGGGAACGGGAGTGCCCTTCGCCATCATCACCGGGGACCAGATCGCCCGGGCCGTCGTCAACCTGTGGCTGAGTCTGCTGATCTCGGTCTACATCTCGAAACTGGAGACCGAGGAGGTCACGGGACGGACCAGTCCGCTGGATCTTGTTTTCGCCTTTTTCGGCAGCTACGGCCGGTCCAAGAAACTCGAGGAAAACCTGAGGGAGTGGGAAAACCGCTACCAGAAAGTTCTGGCCAACGTCACGGAACTCATCGTCATCCTCGACCGCGAAGGCCGGATCCGCGACCTCAACCACGCCGCCGAAAAGAAACTGGGCAAGCCCGGAGAGAAACTCATCGGCTTCAAGCTCTTCACCCGTATTCGCGTCATTTCTCCCGAGGACTTCGATCCCGAAAAACTCCCCGATCAGCCGGTGCGCTTCAAGTGCGAACTGGATCCCGGCACCGACAACGTGCGGCAGATCGACAATTCGCTCACGCCCATCAAGGTCAGCGACAGCGAACTCATGGTGCTGGTGGGGCGCGACATCACCGACGAACTGAGATCCGCCGCCGAAAAACAGGCCCTGACGGAACAGTTGTTCCATGCCCAGAGACTGGAGTCCCTCGGCGTTCTCGCCGGCGGCGTCGCCCACGACTTCAACAACTGCATCCACTCCATTCTCGGCCACGTCGACATGGGCATGATGATGAACTCCGACAATCCGGAGTTCTGTCAGAGACTGGACCGCATCGGCAAGATCGCCGAACAGGCCGGACACCTCACCAGTCAACTGCTGGGCTTCGCCCGCAAGGGCAAGTACCGCGTCACCGACGTGGACGTAAGAAAACTCATCGAAGACAGCCGGACCCTGCTGGGACCTCACGCGGCCAACCGGGTCTTGCTGCATTTCGACGTAGCCGAGGGCGACTGGCACATCCAGGCCGACGCCGTCCAGCTGCGGCAGGTGCTGATCAATCTGCTCATCAACGCCGTGGACGCCACCGGCGAACAGGAGTCGGGCGACATCACCATCGGCGTCGGCGCGGCGAAGGACTCGGGATACCCCTTCACCCCCCCCGCGGACATCGGCGAGGCGAAGATCGAGAACTATCTTTTCATCAAGATCTCGGACAACGGCTGCGGCATGAGCGACGAAGTGAAGTCCAAGGCCTTCGAACCCTTCTTCACCACCAAGCCCGTGGGCGTGGGGACCGGCATGGGGCTGTCGATGGTTTACGGCACCGTCAGCCACCATCAGGGCTGGGTGCATCTGGATTCGACTCTCGGCAAAGGCACGACCTTCTGCCTCTATCTGCCCCGGCGGGCAGCACCCGCCGGCGAATAACTGCGCCTTGTCCTTCCGCCGGACATAGAGTTTAATATAATTAAATGTTTTTTGATTTCAGGTACGGATCCCGGCTATTTTCATTTTAATATTTAATTATATTAAATTTTTTTGTTTTTTTCACGACCTTGTCCTTTTTCCGGTTTGCAATGATTTCGGGCGGCGGTATATTAGTCCGTGACGAAAGGAGAGACCGTTGTCATGGGGCAGGTGATCGACAAGACCGTGAAGGTCCTGAAACTGGTGGCGGCGCAGGAGCACTGCACGCTGAAAAGTCTCTGTGCGGTGACCGGATACAAGAAATCCGCCCTCTGCCAGCAGCTGCAGTCGATGGTGCACAACGGTCTGCTGCTTCGGGATACCGCGGGAGAATACCACCTCGGTCCTCTGTTCAGCGATCTGGCCGCGCGGCGGGAGGAAAATGTGCTGTTCCGGAAAACGGCGGAATCCATCGCCATCGACCTCAACACGGCCTGCGGCGGGGATGTCACCATCGCCACGGTCCGCAACGGAAAATACCGGCGGCTCTTTTCATGTACTTCCTCCCGGGTCACCCGGCTCACTGCGAATGCGCCCGATGAGGAATGTTTTTACGGCAACGCCACGGGGCGGGTCCTGCTGGCCGAAGCATCGCCGGAACTCCGGACCCGCATCATCGGTTCGGTCGGATTGCCCTCGGACCGGGAATGGGCCGCGGCGGCCGGCGATCTGACGACGCTGCTGCGGGAGCTGAAAAAAATCCGGGAGCAGGGGTTCGCGGCAGTGTTCCGGCCCGGCCGGTGCTTTATTGCCGCCGGGCGTGCGAACGGCAATGCCGGACTTCCGGTCGCCGTCGGCATCAGCGTTCCCCCGTCCGGTTTCGATGAAACGAAATTGCCTGAGCTCCTGCATCAGGCGCTTGAACGTCTTGATTTCACCACTCACCCTTGAAATACGACCCAAAGGAGGAAAGAACATGTCTGAGATGGAAAAATTCACGTGGGGAGCCAAAGAGATCCCTGTCGTCCGCAACGTCGATGTGCTGGTCGCGGGCGGCGGCTATGCCGGGTTCGGGGCGGCGATGTGCGCCGCCCGCAACGGCGCCAAGGTCCTGCTGGTGGAACAGCTGTCGGCCCTGGGCGGACTGGTCACCATGGGCTATGTGGCTCTGACTTTCAGCTACATCGAGGGAATCGGCTTCGAACTCTTTCACGCGCTGAAAAACTGCGGCGCGGTCAAGGGACGTTTCCTCGACTTGGAAAAAACCAAGGTCATCCTCGAACAGATGCTTCTCAAGGAAGGCGTTGAGATCCTCTACGGCACAAGCACAGTCGATGCGATCGTCGAAAACGGCGCGGCGGCGGGCGCGGTCATTTTCAACAAGAGCGGCTTTCAGGCGGTCCGTGCGAAACGCTCGGTCGATGCAACGGGCGACGGCGACCTCGCCGTCTTTGCCGGAGTCCCTTACGAATGCGGCTGTCCGGAACTCGACGGCTACAATCAGGCCAGCAGTCTGGTCATGCACGTCGGGAACGTCGATCTCGAAGCCATGGACGCCGGAGCAAAGGGCAGTCTGGAGCTCGCCTGGCGGGAGGCGATCGACAAGGTCATGGCCGCCAAGGAATATCCCTACATGATCGACAAGCGGGTGAACTGGATGGTCCGCGTCCCCGGCCGCGATCCGCATCACGCCGAAGTCTACATCTGCTACGCCCACAGCCGCAAGTGCCGCTGCACGGACGGTTTCGACCTGACCCGCCAGCTGATCGAACAGCGCCAGCAGTGCCAGTGGACGATCGAGTTCTGCCGGAAAAACCTTCCCGGCTTTTCCGATGCCTGGCTGATCGATACGGCTCCGCTGCTCGGCGTCCGCGAGTCCCGCCGGATCATGTGCGACTACAGGATCACCGGTGAAGACCTGGTGAACGGCGCCCGTTTCGAGGATGCCGTGGCGCGCGCCATGCACGCATTCGACGCGCACCATCCCACGGAACCGGGCCATATCAAGCACATCGTTCGCCGGAAGGCCGACGGCACCGAGGAAAAATGCTATGTCAATCCGGGCCAATGGCGGGAGATCCCCTACCGCGCACTGGTCGCGCAGAAGATCGAAAACATGCTGGTCGCCGGCAGAAACGTCTCCGCCGACTTCATGGGCCAGAGCGGGATCCGGCTGGTGCTCGAATGCCTCAACATGGGTCAGGCCGCCGGAACCGCCGCCGCCATGTCGCTGAAAGACGGCGTCACCGCCCGCAAACTTGATGTGCAGAAACTCCGCCGCCGGCTCGAGGAAATGGGCATCAGCCTCTTCCGCGCTCCCGAATACGGTCAGAGCGGCATTGCCGTCTCCTCAAAAATCACGCCTGCCGATCTGATCTATCCCGAAAACAATCCTTCCGGCCAGGCCAGCGTGATCCTGACCGATGAAGCGCGCAGGAAATACGCCATGAACGTCTCCGAAATCGAAGCCGACCGAATGGAAAAATATCTGAGCGCCAACGGCTACGCCCAGACCGGCGGCGATGTCGGCACCAATCTGGAATAAGCTGCAAGCCCAGCTCATTCAGGCGGCCGGGCGGCCGTTTTTTGCCAGCAGGGAATAATACTCTTCTTCGAGGATGTCGGCCATTTTCCGCCAGTCGAAGCGGTCGAGCACGAGGGCCTTGCCTTCGCTTCCCATGGCGGCGCGGCGGACGGGATCGGCCAGCAGAAGCTCCGTGACCGCAACGACCTCTTCGGTCTTCTCGGGAGTCACGGTGTAGCCCGTCCTGCCGTCGATGACGACTTCGGGCGTGCCGTCGAGGCGGAATCCCACCGCGGGGATCCCCGTCGCCAGTGCCTGAACGACGGAGCGCGGCAGTCCTTCACGCAAAGAGAGATGCCATAAAATATCCGCCTGAGCGATGTAGCGGCAGACCTCGTGGGGCGGCACCAGTCCGGCGAAGTGAAAATGCCCGGCGATGCCCGCCTTTTCGAGGGTGGCGAGAAGTCCGTCGTGCATGGGCCCGTCGCCCACCACAAGGAAATGCAGCTGCGGATGGCCGGGAATGAGTTTCTCCGCGGCGGGAAGGACGAATTCGTATCCCTTGAGCGGAAACAGCCGCGCCACCGTGACGATGACCAGAGCCTCTTCGGAAATGCCCAGTTTTTTCCGCAGATCCGGCTCCCGCTTCGCGGCGGCGAAGGCGGAGGTGTCCATGCCGCTGTAGACGACTTTGTACTTTTCGGCCGGGGCGACGCCCGCGGCTACGCACTGGTCGATCATGGCCTGGGCGACGGCGTAGATCTTGTCGCACCACGAGGCGGCAAGGCGTTCGAGAAAAATGTAAAGTTTGTTGCGCCACCACTTTTCATAGGGGTGAAACGCCTGTCCGTGGACCGTATGAACCACCACGGGCACCTTTGCCGCCCGGGCGGCCAGACGGCCGATGATGCCGGCTTTCGAACTGTGGGTGTGGACCACGTCGAACTTCTCCTCCCTGAAAAAGCGGCGCAGTCTGACGAAGGCGAGAAGATCCTTCACGGGCGAGATTTCGCGGACAAGATCGGGAAAGGTCTCGATCCGGAAGGGCGGCAGTTCCACGTTTTTGAGCAGTTCCCCCTCCCTCCCCGGGGAGTACCCGGTGACGAGGACGCATTCGTGCCCCTTTTCCACGTGTCCCTTGATGGTGAGCAGTGTGTTCTCCTGTGCGCCGCCGACGATCATGCGGGTGATGACGTGGCATACTTTCAATTTTTTACCTTGCGAGTCCATAAAGGAGTATCTCCTGTGTGCTGCCCCAGGGAATGCTGCGGACGGGCCCGCCGTCGAACGACACCAGCCGGCCCCCCGGCGTGTCGCGCCACCTGATGACAAGACTTAACTTAGAGCCGGGATCGGAATATTCAAGGCGGCAGGAGTTTTTTTCGTGAAAAATTTTGACGAATTCCCGTTCCCGGTCCCCGGAGGCGGGGTTTTTGACGTCGAAAGAGCGGAGTTTTTCGGCGAGCCCCCGGGAGCCGCCGTCGGGCAGACGCACCCGGCGGGGCGCGGCAGAGCGGAGCAGGGCGGGCACACCTGCGGCATTTCCGGCATTTCCGGAAGAAAAAAGCAGCGCCTCCGGTTCCCCCGCGCCCCGCGAAGAAAGAAAGTCCGCCGCCGCCGCGGCCCCTTCGTAACTGCCCGCATTGACCACGAACGAAAGATTTTCGGCGGGCTCCGCGATGACGATGACGGGTGCCGTATCGGGCGTTCCCGAGATGAACGCCGCCTCGGCCGGTGAAAAAAGCGGACGGGCGCTCCACAGGCAGAAGAGTCCCAGCGCGGCCGCCGCGCCCGCGGTGCGCAGTTTTTTGGGCGCGGAAGAGAAAGCTGTGACCAGGGAGACGCAGAAGAGAACGGCTTCGGCGTCGCTCGAAACGACGAGCCGCACGGGGGTCATGAGGCGGCCGCCCTCGACGCAAAGTTTGTCCAGCAACAGAA
>Ga0265298_10008840_pt1 | contig 12062 bp, 7 predicted proteins | sample AusTroGonzalo_MG_3_FD_193486 | JGI IMG/M metagenome (GOLD analysis project Ga0265298, IMG submission 193486) | Bovine rumen microbial communities from tropical cattle in Woodstock, Queensland, Australia - Gonzalo_01 | ecosystem: Host-associated > Mammals > Digestive system > Stomach > Rumen ...
CACTGCCTCTTTCTTTCTCCAGGCGTTCTCTTTCGGTGGTCCGCTCGGTTTCTGCGGAAGTGGTTTCACGAATGGTTTCCGCTTCTCCCGGTTCTCTTCCTTCCGCTCCTTCTGCGGTGCCTTCACGGTAGATCAGCTCTGCCCCCTCATGCTCCGTCCGAAGGATTTCTCCCTGCTCGGTAACATAGCGGTCGGTATGCTCGGTCCTTGTTCCGGCCTCGGTCCGCGTCTTTTCCGTGGCAAGCTCATGTGTGAGCTCTTCTTTAAGGCGTTCCCGGATCTGTTCTTCCGGTACTGTCCCTTCAGCCCGTAAAATGCGCTCCCTCTCCAGTCTCTCCAGCTCTGTACGGATTTCCGGTCCCTGTTCGGTTATCCGGCTCTCAGAAGTTCTGTACTCACTGCTTGAAAGCTCCGAAGTGCTTTCTCTTTCCTTTTCCAGGCGTTCCCGTTCTGTGGTTCGCTCCCTTTCGGTGGAAACGGTTTCACGAAGGGTTCCCGGAATACTGCCTTCCGCAGCACCTTCCGCTTCAGCAGCAGACCCTTCACGGTAGATCAGTTCTGCACCTTCATGCTCCGTACGAAGGATTTCTCCCTGCTCGGTCACATAGCTTTCGGTACGCTCGGCAAGTCTTTCCGCCTCGGTCCGGATCCGTTCTACTTCCTTCTCCGTTTCTGACGTTCTCGCAAGTCTCTCACGGATCAGTTCTTCCGGAATAGTTCCTTCAGCACCTGCTTCACGAAGGACCTCGGTCCTTTCTGTCTCTTTTTGAAGAGTTGTTCCCGGCTCTGTGGTATGGCTTTCGGATGTATGGTATTCAGCTTCCGTACGCTCCGATGTGTAGCTTCTTTCTTCGGTTACGCGCTCACCGGGTGCTCCGGGAACTCTTTCGGTAACAGTCTGGTTTTCCCCGGCTTCACGGATACGCTCGGTCTCCGAAATCTCCGTCTCGCGGATGGTACCGGGAGTCTCCTCCTCAGCGCCTTCTTCGCCTGCTCCTGTACCCTCACGGTAGATCAGTTCTGCGCCTTCATGCTCTGTACGAAGGATTTCTCCCTGCTCGGTAACATAGCTTTCGGTACGCTCGGAGAGTCTTTCCGCTTCTGTCCGGATCCGTTCTACTTCCTTCTCCGTCTCAGACTGTCTCGCAAGTCTCTCACGGATCAGTTCTTCCGGAATAGTTCCTTCCGCACCTGCTTCACGCAGGACCTCAGTCCTTTCCGTCTCTTTTAGAAGAGTCGCCCCAGGCTCTGTTGTATGGCTTTCGGATATACGGTATTCTGCTTCCGAACGCTCCGATGTGTAGCTTCTTTCTTCGGTTATCTTCTCACCGGGTGCTCCGGGAACTCTTTCGGTAACACTCCGGGGTTCCCCGGCTTCACGGATACGCTCGGTCTCCGAAACTTCAGTCTCGCGGATGGTACCGGGAGTCTCCTCCTCTGAACCTTCTTCACCGGCTCCTGCACCCTCACGGAAGATCAGTTCAGCACCTTCATGCTCTGTACGAAGGATTTCTCCCTGCTCGGTAACATAGCTTTCGGTACGCTCGGAAAGCCTCTCGGCCTCTGTCCGGATCCGTTCTATTTCCTTCTCTGTCTCAGACGTTCTCGCAAGTCTCTCACGGATCAGTTCTTCCGGAATAGTTCCTTCCGCACCTTCTTCACGAAGGACCTCTGTCCTTTCCGTCTCTTTTTGAAGAGTTGCCCCAGGCTCTGTTGTATGACTTTCGGATGTACGGTATTCTGCTTCCGTACGCTCCGATGTGTAGCTTCTTTCTTCGGTTACGCGCTCACCGGGTGCTCCGGGAACTCTTTCGGTAATAGTCCGGGGTTCCCCGGCTTCACGGATACGCTCGGTCTCCGAAACTTCAGTCTCACGGATGGTACCGGGAGTCTCCTCCTCTGTACCTTCTTCACCGGCTCCTGCACCCTCACGGTAGATCAGTTCAGCACCTTCATGCTCTGTACGAAGGATTTCTCCCTGCTCGGTAACATAGCTTTCGGTACGCTCTGCGAGTCTCTCCGCCTCTGTCCGGATCCGTTCTACTTCCTTCTCCGTCTCAGACTGTCTCGCAAGTCTCTCACGGATCAGTTCTTCCGGAATAGTTCCTTCCAAACCTTCTTCACGAAGGATTTCTGTCCTTTCTGTCTCTTTTAGAAGGGCTTCCCCCAGTTCAGTTGTATGACTTTCGGATGTACGGTATTCTGCTTCCGTACGCTCCGATGTGTAGCTTCTTTCTTCGGTTATCTTCTCACCGGGTGCGCCGGGAATTCTCTCCGTAACACTCCGGGTTTCCCCAGCCTCACGGATACGCTCGGTCTCCGAAATCTCCTTCTCACGGATGGTACCGGGAGTCTCTTCCTCAGTGCCTTCTTCACCGGCTCCTGTACCCTCACGGTAGATCAGCTCAGCGCCTTCATGCTCTGTCCTAAGGATCTCTCCCTGTTCGGTAACATAGCTTTCGGTACGCTCAGAAAGCCTCTCGGCCTCTGTCCGGATTCTTTCAATTTCCTTCTCCGTCTCCGACTGTTCACGGAGTCTCTCACGGATCAGTTCTTCCGGAATAGTTCCTTCCGAACCTGCTTCACGAAGGACCTCAGTCCTTTCTGTCTCTTTTTGAAGAGTTGTCCCCGGCTCGGTAACTAAGCTCTCGGATGTACGGTATTCTGTTTCCTTACTCTCCGATGTACTGCGGATTTCTTCGGTTACGCGCTCACCGGGTGCTCCGGGAACTCTTTCGGTAATACTCTGGGGTTCCCCAGCCTCACGGATACGCTCGGTCTCCGAAATCTCCTTCTCACGGATGGTACCGGGAGTCACTTCCTCAGTGCCTTCTTCACCGGCTCCTATTCCCTCACGGTAGATCAGTTCAGCCCCCTCATGCTCTGTCCTTTTGATTTCTCCCTGTTCGGTAACATAGCTTTCGGTACGCTCGGTGAGCCTCTCCGCCTCTGTCCGGATCCGTTCTACTTCCTTCTCCGTCTCCGACTGTTCACGAAGCCTCTCACGGATCAGTTCCTCTGCTGCAGCACCTTCCCGGCCCTTTTCTCCAGATACTTCGATCTGCCCGGATTCCGCACGAAGAACGGAATCCGTCTCAGTCTCGATCTCTGTGGTCGTATGCCGGTCGGTCTCCGTCTTCTCTAAAGTACTGCTGCTTTGTTCAATTATATGTTCACCCGGTGTTCCGGAAACCTGCTCTTTGATAACACCCGGTTCTCCGGCTTCGCGGATTCTCTCTTTTTCGTAAACTTCGGATTCCCGAAGGATTTCGGAAGTCTTCTCCTCACCACCGGCTTCCTCGGCAGCCGCCGTTTCTCCCTCACGGTAAACGATCTCTGCTCCCTCATGCTCCGTGCGAAGGATTTCCTCCTTCTCGGTAACATATTGCTCAGAACGTGTGGTGAACTGCTCTTCGGACTCTCTCTCGGTGACACGGGATTCTTCCCTTGTCACTTCTCTCGTAACACCTCCCGGGATTTCCTCTCCCGGAACCCTGCGTTCCCGTTCTTCTCTCTCAAGAATCTCTGAAACAAGGCGGTCTGTACGTACATCCTGTCCCGGAATTACTTCCGTCCGCTCTGAACGCTCAGTCTCCGTCTCCTTTGTTTCGGAAACCCGTTCTCCTGCCTCGGTAACGCGCTCTGTGCGGCTCTCCAGAATGTTTTCCCTGGTCTCTTCCCGTTCTCTTTCCTCGCGGTAAATCAGCTCCGACTTTTCACGGTCAGTGCGATATTCCCCTTCCCGCTCGGTGAGAAGCCTTTCAGCTCTCTCGAGAATGCTTTCTCCTGCGGTGCGTTCCGTAATACGGTCGCTCTCCGTGGTTAACCGTTCCGTAACCCGCTCACCCGGCAGAGTTTCGGTAGTCCTTCTTTCCCTCTCCGAAACTGCTCCTGCAGCCTCTTCCGGAGTTCCTTCCTGAGTGAACGGTCCCTCTTCCGTCCGGATCTGCTCTCTTGTACGGATTTCGGTAGTTCCCGGTTCCGTAACATGGGTTTTCTCCTCGATCACCCGTTCCGTAACCATACCGGAAGCTTCCGGCTCTTCAGTTCCTGCCTCGCCTTCTTTCCGGTATACAATCTCCGCTGTCTCATGCTCCGAGCGGATAGAAGACTCCCTCTCCGCCCGGATCTCAGTGGTTTCCCGAAATTCTCTTTCACTCCGCTCAAATGTCCGGGTCTGTTCCTCACGAACACCTTCCCCGGCGTACTCTCTTCTTTCATCCGGAACACCGGCTCTTCCGGCTTCTCCGCCGGCACCGATACCTCTTGCAGTATCAGCACTTCGGAACAGTTCCGGTTCGGTCTTTACCACCTGTGTCAGGAAATTCTGCACCAGCAGCTTACGCGCTACATTTTCCTGTGCGGAAAGCATGCTTTCCTGCAGCTCAACCCGTGTATCCGAAAGACTCTTGTTGAAATTGGATACGATCTGGTAGATCGCCCCTGTACGCAGTCTGCGTAGGATCCTCTCACTTAAGAAATCCTCCCGGGTTTCTTCCGTGTGATAGATTTCCTTTTTCGCCAGTTCTTTTGACAGCTCCAGAGTTTTCTCCCTGAGTTCCCTGGTTCCGCCTTCCATCGCCAGTTCAAAGTAATTGTTCAGGAAACTCTCTTCCAGGTGAGAATCTTCGATCATTTTTCTCACCTCGGTCATGAATTTCCGGTCATCCTTTATGCCGAGCTTATGGAGTGCATCCGTAATATATACCCTGTCCTGATAGGAAAGCTCCCCATCTACGGAAAGCAGGATACGGTTCAGCATATTATTGACGATGTTAACTTTTTCTTCGTTGTTGCTGGAAATAAAGGTATTTCCACCAACGGAAACAGAGCCCCCATCCATGAGATAGATCTCGGGTGGCGAGCTCACCATATGCAGCAGTTCTTCTTCTCCGATCTCAAGCCCCATCAGGGCATAGTTGCCGGCTATTCTTTCTCCGAAGGCGTCGTATCCGTGTGTAAGATCCGTTCTAACCTTCAGCTCGATCGGAGCTTTAATGGTCATCATAATTCAGAAAGCGCCTGAGCCTTCAGCGCTCTCCTAACCGGCGGCCATTTCACGGGCTCGGCTTTCTCATTCACGTTCCGGTTTAAAGTATGATCTGTGCTTGCGGAACCGTCTGAAGTACCGGGATAGTTCCACTTGCTGGGTTCTGCAGCCTGATTGATATTCCTGTTTGAAGAGTGATCCACGCTGGCCGACTGTTCCGTAGTCCCCGGATAGTTCCACTTACTGGGCTCCACGGTACGGTTCTCACTGCGGTTGACCGTATGATCCACACTGGCTGCTCCGTCTTCGGCCCCCGGATAACTCCATTTGCTGGGCTCAGCCTTCTGGTTCGTACTGCGGTTGGCTGTATGATCCACACTGGCTGTATCATCCATAGATCCCGGGAAGCTCCACTTACTGGGTTCTGCAGCCTGATTTATACTGCGGTTTACGGTATGATCCGTGCTGGCTGTATCATTTCTGGTTCCGGGATAATTCCACTTACTGGGTTCTGCAGCCTGATTTGCGCTGCGGTTAGCCGTATGATCCACACTGGCTGCACCGTCTTCGGTCCCCGGATAACTCCACTTACTGGGTTCCGCCTTACGGTTCATGCTGCGGTTGGCTGTATGATCCACACTGGCCGTATCATCCATAGATCCCGGGAAGCTCCACTTACTGGGCTCCGCCTTATCATTTACACTGCGGTTTACGGTATGATCCGCACCGGCTGTATCATTTCTGGTTCCCGGATAATTCCACTTGCTGGGTTCTGCAGCCTGATTCACACTGCGGTTTACGGTATGCTCCACACTGGCTGTTCCGTCTTCGGTTCCGGGATAACTCCACTTACTGGGGTCTGCAGCCTGATTTACGCTGCGGTTAGCCGTATGATCCACACTGGCTGTATCGTTCTTCGTTCCCGGATAGTTCCATTTGCTGGGTTCTGCAGCCTGATTTACATTGCGGTTGGATGTATGATCCACACTACTTGTATCGTCGCCTGCACCGGGGAAATTCCACTTACTGGGAGTCGCCTTGGTATTCATATTGCGATTCTCAGTATGCTGCACGCCTGACACCACATTATCATTCTTCGGGAATTCCCATTTACTGGGAGTCTTTGTGGGCCGGATATTACGGTTGGACGGATGATCCACGCTCGGGTTGTTTTCCTTCGGATTCTTTGCTCCCGGAAAGTTCCATTTGCTCACTTCGGCCTTCTTGTTATTCGCATCATTACGGTTCTCCGTATGATCCGTGCTGGGGGTTTCTTCCGGCTTTCCGTTGATCCTTGCTCCGGGCAGGTTCCATTTGCTCATATCCGGTTTCTGGTTCACATTCCGGTTTTCGGTATGGGCTTTTCCTCCGCCCTTTACGGTTCCGTCGTACTCCCACTGTCCGCCGGTCTCCCAGTCCGGACTGATCTGGTTCATTGTAAAAAGCTCACGATATGCGATGGTTACGATCTCTGTATGCAGTTTGCTCTGCTCTGCATTCAGTTCTCCGAACTCCTTGGCAATGACGGTACATCCGGTGAACACATACGCTCTTGCGCAGTTGGTAAAGCTGATGTTCTTATACCAGTCCCCTGCGGGACTCCGGTTTACATAAAGTACAACAGGAAGGACAAGATCCGTTCCCAGAGAAAGCGGATCAAGGAAACCGGAATTCAGATCAAAAAAGCCCGCATCCACGCCAATATATCTCTCGACCTGGAAAGTGAAGGGCTTTGTTATGGGCTTCCTGAGCATATGAACATAGTCATTCAGTCCGCCTTCCTGATAATAATCAAATTCATTTTCCTTCGTGAATACCCTTACGGCCTTCAGTGGAAGGAAAAACGCAGCTTCCACCTGCAGCGCAAAAGCATACGCTACAGCCGGATTCAGCTGGGATTTCTTATTCGATCTGTCGTAATTTCCACCTGCCATAAATCATTCCTCTTCATACAAAATGAATCGTCGATAAATCTGTATTAATGAGCCATGCCGCCTCTCCTTACGCTACGCGTTAGGCGAAGTTGGTTACATACTAGTTGAACGAGAAGCGCCCGGGCTGCATTTCCGTAATGCTCTTCTCTTTCTTTTCTTTGGAGGGATTCAGCTCCCTGTTGATCCCGGATATCTCCTTGCACCATTTTCGTCGTTCCCGGTGCTCCAGACACATCACATTATCCTCACTCCAGTGAAAATAATACGAGATAAAGGCCATCTCCCGATAAAGTTCATCCTCCGGATAAAGCCTTATCCCTCCCTTGTAAAATTTAACGGCACCTCAAAGGCCTTTCCGCAATCCGGGCAAACCGCCGTAAGTGTAGGAGGTTCGATGTCGTTGATCCTCTGATACATATCCTGGAGATAAGCCAGATCCGCGGTGAAGAGTCTTTCGATCACCGTGGCTGAGATACCCTGCACACCCTCTAACTCCGTGATCACTCTACCAAGGATCACGATGGTAAGGTAGGACGGGTTCTGAAGAACACGCGGATCTCTTGTAGCGGAGATCTCATCTCCCGCCGTGGCAAGACGCATTTTTCCTCTGCGGTGAAGCTCGCCGTTCGAATCCATATATCCCTTGGGTAATGTAAAATCATAAACTGTCTGCATAATATCCTCCTTTTTCCTTTCACTATGCACTTTGTAAGATGCATGGCCCGAAGGCCATGCACCCTGAAAAAGCATACTGAGTATTGCGCCATGCCCGCCTCGCCGGATGCTTCGCATCCGGCGAAGTCGCGGCATTCGCCGTATAGGCCTGCTTCGACAGAGCTTTGTTTGTGAGCAAGCTCACACAAAGCCTGTCTTGCAGGCCTGCATGGCTCATTGCTACGCGCTAGTTCGGGATTACCAGCTCTTCGTACGCAATCTCAACAGACTCGATTGCAACACCGGAGTTGCCTGCATCCAGATCAGGTGCGTTGTACTTGCAAACCCATGCGTTGGTCAGTGTCCAGGTTCTTGTACCCTGCGGTGTGGTAACCAGCTGGGACGGTGCACCCGGGTTGATATCGATCAGCTCGATGGTTACATCATATCTCGGCATCTGGCCACGAGTCTCGGATACACACTCCTGAATCCAGGTCTTGAAGGGGCTGTCGATGATGTAGCCCATCTTCAGGGTTACATTACCATGCTTAACAAGTCCGGGAATCTTAACAGGAGCAAGAGAACCGGAGTTGCCCTGTCTGAAATCGATAACATCAACAGATCCTTCTACGCCGGTTACTTCTGAGAAAGCGGCTGTTCCAGCGACCTCAGATACAGTAACCAGAAAGTTCATTTTGGTTAACGGATAATATGATCCTTTACCATTTTCATATGTTGTAGCTGCCATAATGTTTTATCTTCCTTTCTTTATTCTGCTCCAATGATCTCATCAGCCTTCTCCGCCGGAAGACGCTTCGGATGTGAACTGCGTTACGCGGAAGATCACAAACTCTGCCGGTCTGGAAGGAGCGATACCTACGTTACAAATCAGTCGGCCATTCATGATATCATCTCTCGACATGGTCGAAGGTCCGATCTCAACGAAATAACCTGCAGACGGTGAATCACCGGCCAGCATGCCGTTTCTCCAGAGTCCATCAAGGAAGCCGGATACGGACAGCTGTACTCTCTGCCAAAGTGTAGCATCGTTCGGCTCGAATACAACCCAGTTGGTGTTTGCCTTGATACTCTCTTCCACATAGATGAAGAGACGGCGAACGTTGACATACTTGAAGGTTGCATTTGTAGATGCTGTGCGGGCACCCCAGATACGGATTCCCTGTCCGGGAAGTGCACGGATCAGGTTGATTCCTTCCGGATTCAGAAGATCCTGCTCTTCCTTGTTGTAATTTGTCTTAAGACCCGTGCAGAAGATGGTCTCATTTGCCGGAGCCTTGTGAACACCTCTGGTCTGATCGGTTCTTGCATAAACGCCCATAACAGCTCCTGAAGGAGGAATGTAATCAGACTTGTTGGATGAAGGATCAAATACCTGGATCCAGGGGTGATACATAGCTGCATAAGTGGAATCGATCATGCTTCTATAAGCGATCAGATCAGCCGGCTTGTAGTAATCCTTCGGCATATCGATTACTGCGAAACGATTTCTCTGGTTCTCGCAATGACCAACGAGAGAAACGATTACTTCAGGAATCGTGATACCGGGGATAGCGATCATGCTGACATTGCTGTTCTCAACAAATGCCTGCAGACCTGTACGCTGTCCGGGGCCGTTGTCCTCACCGATGAAGGTGCCTGCATTGATCTCGGAGATCGTACCGTCAGATCCACCCTCCAGGAAGAATGCACCGCTGGTCATGCCGTCGCCGAGGATAGCCTCAACCGGATCACCTGCCTCCTCCATGGGAGCAACCTCAACATCAACCAGCTCACTGGTTGCCAGCTTAGCGCCGATATAGTTCGGGGAAGCCATGTTGAAGGTAAGATCTGAGTAACGCTCTGCCTCATCAGCATAACGAACACTCATGTCAAAGTTCACTACATAAAGTACATTGGTAGGAACGATGTTGCTGTCTACAGCCTTGTCCGGAAGATCATCTTCGAAGGTGATCATCTTATCCATGATAGTCTTGATCCGTGTAAATGTACCGTCGAACTCAACGATATCGCCTTCGCGGAGACCATCGGTGGTCTTAGCCTTGTATCCGGTATCGGTCTCTTCAACAAGCTGGATCTTCTGACGCTTTACGGAATTCAGAGTGATCTGGATTCTGTCGCCCCATGCACCGGGGTTCTTAGCTGTTACGGTAAGCAGACCCTGCTCTGCGGAAGATGCTTCTGCATCGCCGGGAGCAACACGCATTACGAAGCAGCGATTGCCGCCGTTAGCGAAGAACTGCTCTACGCTGTTTGCCAGATATCTGAACTCACCATAGGTGAACTCGCTTAAATAACCGCCGAATAACTGCTTGAAAGCCTTGAAGCTCTTTACGAAAACGGGTGCTCCGCTTACAGGGCCTTTTTCTGCAAGGCCTACGAAACCGGCTGTACTTGTTCCTACTCCTTCAATACCTCGCGGGGAATTATCATACTCTTCTACATATACCCCAGGTGATAAATATTCTGCCATTTTTTCTATTCCTTTCTTTTTTTTGATACCGAGAAGAATCAGTTCGCATTTGTTTTAGTCTGTCCCGGAAGTGTCACTGAGATCTGACCTGCATAAGCACAAGCCAGCTTGCAATCCTGTGCAAGACAGGGTTTCCCATCGATCAGTACCTTTGGCTTTGTCGGTATCCATGTACCGGCCGGAACCGGTATACAGGGCTGCGGGGTAAGTACCCCCATGGCCGCTGCCGTTGCTGACGCAACCTGTGGATTGGCAAGCGAGGTACACATACCGAAGGGGCCTACATTGGATGTTGGTGCACAATCCTGAATGGTGGCCGCCGGTTTACCTTCCAGCAGTACCTTACTTTCGGATGTGACCTTGATCGGTGCAGGTGCAGTGCCCATAGAACAAAGGAGATTTCCTCCCATTGCTACAAGTAAACTCACTGAAGTACCTCCTGATCATGAAAATCAACTACCTGAAACCTTACCTCTTCCTCGACCTCGTAGCGCACCAGATATCTAGTATCGATACCGTCATCGCGCACACGGATCAGATATTTTGTATCTTTACCCTCACCCTGCACAATGCCGTGAACGATCCGGGCGATGGCAAGATTCGGAGCAATCTTCGGAACTTCCTTTTTTTTCGGAACCTCATCTGACTGCCCTTCGGCTTTATTCGCCGGGATTTTCAACTGGACCTGCTTTTGCGTGACCATCTTCTCTACTTCGATTTTTTCATAGCTTGTTTTGTCTGCTGACAGTAAACCGTAGATATACTCATCCAGGCTGATCATACCTCCGGAGGGATGAAATACCGACAGAACATTTGTCCTGGTATTATGATCTCCGGTAACGCAGATCGACCGGTTAAGATTTACTGCCTCGATCGATTTAAGAAAAGGAAGAGTCCCTGAGAAACTGAGCGTGTATTTCCCTCTTATTGTGTTCTCCGATGGCATCAGGAACACATAGCAAACCGGAAGCCGCTCGTCCAACTCTTCATAACGAACGCTGGTCTCATAACGGTCATAACCAAACACATCTATCTGCATAAGAAAATCTTCCCTGCCGGTGTTGATGAACACATAGACCCCAGCGCCTCTCGACTCCGGTCTGACGGGTACACCGTCTCTCAAAAATACTACATTTCTCTCGTCTACTGTCGCTCCCGTTGTCGTGTCATACAACCTTACAGCAAGGTCAAGTTTTGCACGAATAACAGAAGCTGCCATTTTGATTCCTCCTTTCCCCCTGCACGAGCGTAACCCCCATGCTCTGATTGATCTTGGTGAGAATTAACATTTTTATCATGTCAGATCCTCCCCTGTTACATGCAGCCCGAAGCTTGCATCCACAACGCGCGGTGTGGTGATCACTTCCGCACTGGACAGGTAGACGGGTGCAGCCTTGTAAAACAGGCTGAGCTGATACGGCTTGTTGATCGCCGACCAGACCCTCACCTTTTCCTCCAGACTTATCTTCGCCTGAGACAGTACGATCGGAGGTTCCTGTGTCGTAAGCCATGACTGCAATTCATCGGGGCGCACAGAATTGTTATCATTGACGATCTGTGCAACCTTACCGATGATTTTCTGCATATCTGTTGCTTTGAGGCCCGCCTGGCCTCCACTATTGATAAAGACCATGTAATATAGTGCAAATGGTCTTGGCGGCCTTGTAAGTTCCGCTCTTCCCCGCTCGATCACCCGGGGAGTGGTTACCTGGATGTCTTCCTCTATGTTGTAGAGGTACACACCTACCAGGTAATCCACATCCTGTGATGCCGGCGATGAGATCTCGATGTTGTTCGGGGAAGGGATCGGCTCCGGGCACATTTTTTCCCGAAGTTTCTTTACGATGTATGCACTGACATCGGATATGATCGGATAATCTGCCATTTCACTTCCTCTTTACTGATCCGTTACTCCAAAAGAGAACTAAGAACTTCGTCAGCTTTTCCATCCATTGTTCCCGTGAGGCATATAGCATACTGAGAATTCTGGATA
>Ga0265298_10008841_pt1 | contig 12062 bp, 12 predicted proteins | sample AusTroGonzalo_MG_3_FD_193486 | JGI IMG/M metagenome (GOLD analysis project Ga0265298, IMG submission 193486) | Bovine rumen microbial communities from tropical cattle in Woodstock, Queensland, Australia - Gonzalo_01 | ecosystem: Host-associated > Mammals > Digestive system > Stomach > Rumen ...
AGGTCAGGGTGGTCGCTATACACATCCATGATTTGGCGGTAGTTGAACATCTGCTTGTAGACGATGTCAAAATAAGGACTGTAGGTGCTGAGCAGCATGCGCTCGGTCTCATTACGGTCGGCACCGTCGAAGTTCACATCCACTTCAATGTTGTTGAATACGCGCAAGGTGTTGGAAGCGGGGTTGTAGCTCACGGGGTTAATCACCAGCGAACCGACTTGGATACCGCGCATGGTGCCTTGTACCTCGATGGTAGCCTCGGGCGCCGAGGCCAAGCCACGGGTTTGGTAGGCTGCGGCATTGTACACAAATTCAACGTCTTCAGGCCTTTGGTCTTTGCTGACGGAAGGCTGATGGGGCATGAGGGTGCGGATGCCATAGGAGGCAAGGTCGTAGTCCGTGTAGGAAAAGTTCGTCACAGTGACGCGTGGCGTGGCGCCGAAAGGCACGGCCAGGAGTTGGTGCGAAGCTGGCAGTTGAGGAGAGCCGATTTCACCAGAAGGATAGGTACCTTCGATGGCAATATCAGAGAAGAGACCTCTTGCTGTGGATACCTCGACGCTCTCAATGGAGCCGTAGCTGAACACAGCACTGAGTTTAGAGAATTCGCTCTTCGTGATTTCAGCGCGTGACTCGCTGCGCAAGTCAATGCGGCCATTTTGGGCCAAGGCAAACAAGGTGCTCATGGCCAAAACAAGGAGTAGGATTACTTTTTTCATTTATTATAAGATTTGTTTAGTTTAATTTAAAATTAATGCGGGCGCAAAGATAAGCAAAATCCATTCATGTTGGATGTTTTTCGGAAAAACTTTCTAAATTTGCAGCCACGAAAGATTTCAGCTGACCAGCAACAAATTAGGTGTAATCATGAACTGTAAATTGTATGAAGAAATCCTTTCCCGCCAAGACCCTGTGCAGGCTGTCAACTTGTCTCGTTTTTTCAAGACCGGAAAGGGACAATATGGTGAGGGCGACAGGTTCTTGGGCATTAAGGTGCCCGTGACTCGTGAGGTGGTTAAGCAGTGTTGGCAGGGGACTTCTTTTGAGGACTTGGAGACCTGCATCTGTTCCGAGTACCACGAAATTCGCCTGGCCGCCTTGTTGACCTTGGTGCAAATCTTCAAACATGCCAAGAAAGACCCGTCTTTGCAACAAAGGTGCATCGACTTCTATCTAGTTCATACCCAGTTCATTAATAATTGGGATTTGGTCGACCTGTCATGTTATGAGTTGCTTGGCACTTGGCTTTTGGATAAGGATAGAACCTTGCTTTATGACCTTGCTCGCGATGGTAAGACGATTTGGGAGCAGCGCATTGGGATGGTGAGCACGATGCAGTTTGTTCGTCATGGTGAGTTGGATGACACCTACGCCATCGCAGAGCTCTTTTTGGAAAAGCCACAACCCTTGCATGACTTGCTGCAAAAGGCAGTGGGATGGCTTCTTCGCGAAGCTGGCAAACGAGATGAACAACGGCTGAAAGAATGGCTTTCAACACGGTATCAGACCATGCCGCGCACGATGTTACGCTATTCCATTGAGAAGTTTGTGGAAAACGAACGAATCCTGTTCTTGAAGCCGAGCCGATAGACAAAAAAACAACAAAATTCATCGTGTTTCGATTGTTGTTAGTTTTTTTTGATATATTTGCACAGTTTATTATTGTGAATTTAAATTGAAAAACCATGAAAAGCATTACAATAGGAAGGGCAAATGAGAATGATGTGACCCTAACGGATATGAGCGTTTCGCGTCAGCATGCACAAATTGTTCAAACAGATAACGGCACGTTTACCATCACCGATTTCAATAGTCGTAACGGCACCTTCGTGAACGGACAACGCATCTATGGAAGTGCCACTTTGAGGGGAAACGATATGGTGAGGCTTGGCGACAGCAACTTTTCCTGGCAGAAATACTTCGGCCAAGCTTCAAGTGATCATGCCCCAACCCAACAGGCCATGGGCGGTGGTGGTTATGGATACAACCAAGTGTATGTGCAGAACATCCAGAACGTGAGTCCTGCCGTTGATCCACAACCTCAAGCAGAAGGAGCCAATGCTTTCGCCATTTTGGGCTTCATTTTCTCTTTTTTCGTTCCTCTTCTTGGTCTCATTTTCTCCATCATTGGTCTCTCGAAGGCCAAAAAGATGAATGGCAAGGGAAGAGGTTTGGCAGCATGGGGATTGGCACTTTCTATCATCTACTTTGTAGTGGTGATTGTTGTCTGTATCATCTACTTTGCGGCGCTAGGTGCACTCCTTGCGTATTGATAAGCGTTGATAATGGCTTCCGATATACAACTCCACTATGTTGAACAAGGCCAAGGCCAACCCTTAATTCTGCTCCACGGTAACGGCGAGAGTTGCCAATATTTTGAGCACCAAATTCCATATTTTGCAGAAAAATATCGCGTTATTGCAATAGATACGCGTGGACATGGTAAATCGTCAAGAGGGGATAAACCATTTGCAATACAACAATTTGCAGAGGATTTAAAAGATTTCATGGACGCAATAAATATTGCAAAAGCCGTTATTCTGGGTTTCTCTGACGGTGGTAATATTGCATTGGAGTTTGCTTTGCGATATCCAGAAAGAGTTGATAAACTGATTCTTAACGGAGCCAACCTTTCCCCGAATGGGGTAAAAGCAATATACCAGTGGCCCATTGAAATCGGATATCGCATGGCAAAGTTGTTCGCAAAAAAGTCTGAAAAAGCCAAACAAAACGCCGAGATGCTCGGCCTTATGGTCAACGAGCCGCATATCGACCCATCGGAATTGGCTCGCTTAACTATGCCCGTCTTGGTCGTGGCCGGCACGAAGGACATGATCAAAGATAAGCATACAAGGCTTATTTACAAGAGTTTGCCGAATGCCCAATTGGCCATTCTTGAAGGCGACCATTTTGTAGCTAACAAGAATTATGAAGCCTTTAATTCGGCAGTGGAAGCATTTTTAGCCTTCCAATAAAAAAAACTCTAAACTCTAAACTCTCAACTCTAAACTATTTATTACCTTTGCAGCGATAATTATTTAAAATCATGCTAAATAAAGATAACGTCATAGAAGTCCTGAAGGATGTTATTTATTTCCCCAAAGGAGATAATATCATCGCTTTGAATATGGTTGAAAACCTGATGGTTAAAGACGATGCCATCCGTTTCAACCTTGTTATGGAACATGCCAACGACCCGAAGAATGACATCTTGGTGAACGGTGCCAAGCGCACGCTGACAGAGGTGTTTGGCGACATCGACATCGAAATCAAGGTGGTAGAGGAGAAGACCGCTCTCTCGAAGGTGAAGCACATCATCGCCGTGGCTTCGGGCAAGGGTGGCGTCGGTAAGTCGACGGTGGCGGCCAACCTGGCCATTGCCCTAGCACGCGCCAACCAGCGTGTGGGCTTGATTGATGCTGATATCTACGGGCCTTCCGTCCCGATGATGTTCGGTCTCGGCAATGAGCAGCCTGCCGCCTTCGAGAAAGACGGCAAGAACGTGATGGTACCTCTAGAACGTTTCGGTATCAAGTTGATGAGCATAGGATGCTTCGTCGATGCGAGCCGTCCGCTTATCTGGCGTGGCCCCATGGCCACCAGCGCCTTGAACCAGCTGATGAATGACACCCTGTGGGGCGAACTGGATTGGATGGTCGTCGACATGCCTCCTGGAACGGGTGACATCCAACTGACTTTGGCGCAACAATACAACGTATCGGGTGCACTTATCGTGACCACGCCACAAAAAGTGGCATTCGCCGATGTGCTCCGTGCTGCCATGATGTTCAAGGAAGAAGCCCTGCAAATCCCGATTTACGGCTTGGTGGAGAACATGGCTTACTTCACGCCTACCGACTTGCCCGAGAAGAAATACTACATCTTTGGCAAGGAAACTGGTCAACAGTTTGCCGACCAACTGGGTGTGCCGCTTCTCGGTCAGATTCCGATTACGGAGAAGATAGCGGAATGTGGCGACAACGGCATGCCGCTTGCTCTTGATGCCGACTCGCCCGTCACCAAGGCCTTCAATCAAATCGCCCAGGCCATCATGAACGCCTAACTGAACAACTGAACAACTTCCAACTGAACAACTGATACTATGGATCAAGAAACCATTCTCCGCAAAGTCAAAAACGTCCTGGAACAGGTGCGTCCCTATCTCCAACAGGATGGTGGTGACGTCAACTTCGTGGAACTCACCGACGACAACGTCGTGATTGTGGAACTGACTGGCGCTTGCGGCAACTGTCCTCACAGCAGGTCCACCCTCAAAAACGGCATTGAGGCCGTGATGAAAAAGGTTATCCCCGAGATCAAAGCGGTGGAACAGGCTGAAACATTGGAATTATAACTAATTGTCTAACATAAAATCAAACGAAAATGAAAAGAGTTTTATTCTCATTGATGGCTATGCTGCTCCTTTCGGCAAGCGGCATTGCTCAAACGACCTACACCATGGTCAACTCGGCCTCAGAGCTTGAGGCTGGCGCTCAGTACATTATGGTGGGCTATGACAACGATGGCAATGCCTTTGCTATGAGCTTTCAGAAGTCGAACAATCGTTATGCTGTGGCCGTTGAAGAGGTTGGCGATGCCATCACCGCAACCTTAGCTACTGCAGCTTCGGACAGCCTTACTTTCGAGTTCACTCTCGGTGGCTCTGCTGGTGCTTGGACCATCTTCGATCCGCTCAACAACGGTTACCTCTGTGCTCCTGGCGGTGGTAACTATCTCCGCACCCAGACTTCACTTGATGACAAGGGCCGTTGGACTATCACCGATGGTGAAGAAGGTGGCATGTTCCCTGTCAGCAATGGCGGTGAGGAACAAAGCTACATGCGTTACAACATCTCCTCCACTTTATTTGGCTGCTATAAGGAATCGTCAAATGTGGCCGCTCCTGTTTATTTCTTCAAGGCAGGCGGTGCTGCCACTCCACTTCCGGAGCCGAGCAACTATCCTACACAATTCCAAGCCATGACCGATGGTGTGGACATCACTCTCCGCTGGAACGATGCCACTGGCGACCAACTGCCTTCCAAGTATTTGGTTTTGGCTTCTTTGGGCGACATCACTGTCCCCACTGATGGCACTCCCGTGGCTGAAGCGGAATTGGCCAAGAATGTGGCTTACGGCGTTCAGAATGTGACCTTCAGCGGCTTGCAAAGCAACACGACCTATCATTTTGCTATCTTCCCTTACACTAACAGCGGTGCCCATATCGACTACAAGACCGATGGCAACTATCCGACCGTGACGCAATCCACCGAAGATATGGAAATCATTCTGTTTGAGGACTTTGAAGTGGAAGGAAGCCTCGGTACATTTACTGCACATGATTTGTATGGCGACCAAGCTTGGCAACAAAGTGTTTATCAAGGCACGACTTTCGCCAAAATGAGTGGCTATGCTGGACAGGCTTTTGCCAATGAGGACTGGCTCATCAGCCCAAGACTGCAGACCGGTTACATGGATCTTTGGATTGAATTCCGCACAGCCATGAAGTATGACGGTAATCCGCTCCGCGTGTTGGCTTCCACCGACTATGACGGCCAAAGCGAGCCTACCGATTTTGAATGGACCGACCTCACTGCCGCTTTCGAATACTCGCCGGGCGAATACGTGTGGGTTGAGTCGGGTGCGCTCAACGTGAAGGAGGAAATGTATGACCAGAATCCTAACGGCGGTATTTTTGTCGCTTTCGTTTACACCAGCACCACTGAAGCCGCTTCGACTTGGGAAATTGATTACTTTAAGGCCTACACAAAGCATTATGATGCTGTGAATGAGAATGCTGTCCCTGCTGTCAACCTTTATCCCAATCCCGCCAACGAGCAGGTGTCGTTTATGCTTGATAGCGACGCCCAAGTCAGTGTCTTCGACATGACGGGTCGCAAGGTGAGCGAGATGAACGTTGCTGCCGGCAATACCCAACTCAACGTGAGCGAGCTTGAGAGCGGCGTTTATTTCGTCAACTTCCGTTATGCCAACGGCACGACGGCTGTTTCCAAGTTTGTGAAGTTCTAATACAGACGCGATAGCGTCATTGCGAGGAACGAAGCAAATCGCAGATTCGACGAAGTCAATCCAGATAATGAGTTTTTCACCCTGGATTGCTTCGTCGTTCCTCTTCGTAATGACGAAAAGCATTGACTGATGAAAAGATTCCTTCTCATAGCATTTATGTTCCTAACAAGTTGGGCCGCAGCCCAGCAGGTGGAGCCCGTGCGCTATGAGGTGAATCGTTGGAACAAGGAACAATGCTGCCATTTCCAAACCATTGGCGATACCGAAGGCATCATGGTTTACGAGACTGACAGGACGGACAAGAAGAAGCACCGCCTGTGGAGCTTCGCCTGTCTCGATAGCAGCCTCTACGAAACCCGTAGCGACTTGATTCCTCTGCCCGACAAACTCAAGTTTGTCGCCTCGGACAGCGACGGCCACCATGCCACTTTCCTTTTTGTCAACGACGGCAACAAAAAAGCGTCTGATACGTTGGATTTTCTGGTGGTGAGCTTCAATCGGGAAGAGAAAAGTTACCAGACTTTTTGGGACAAATGGCCTGAGAAGTCGGTGCCGCTTTCGGTGGCAGTAGTTGACGGAACGATGATGATGGCCCTCAACAACAAGAGTGGCAACGGAGCCTTGTGTTTTTATGACTTGACCAAAAACTCCTGCCGCACTATGACGCCTTCATCGGGCAGTTTTGTCCTCTTTCAGACCGAAGCGTTTCCTAAAGAACATTGCTTTGTGGTGGCGGCCAAGGAATACGAGAACAAACATTTCGTTTCCACCGCTTTTATAGTTTACTCGTCTTCGGGCAACCTGAAAGGCAGCTATCGCTACGATAACATTCCCAACGCTGCCTTGGGTCGTATGGTCTTTCGTTTCGATGAGAGCCAAAACCTCATTGTCATCGGCACCCTGGAGCGCGAGACGGGACGCAAGGTCAACCTTGAAGGCGTGACGGAGAACTTCGACAAGGAAAGCCTCGGTGTGGTGTGGATGCGTTTCGTTGGCGGTAAGCCCAACAGCAAGGTTTACCTGTTCAAAGATATGCCCGAGATTGAGCATGCCTTGACCGCTTCTGACCGTGTGAGGTTGCGCGAGGAAAAACTGAAAAACCAAAAGAAAGACAATCCCCAAAAGGGTGAGGTCGCTTTCCAGTTCCTGACGCCCCGAGTGACCGATTTCGGTGACTTGACCGTCTTTGCTGCCGAAGCCTTTATGCCATATTACCACACTGAGACCCGAATGAACTACGGCTATTACGGCTACTATGGCGGCTATCCTTATACATACACCATCTTCGACGGCTACGACTTCTTCAGCGAGATTCTGTTGGCTTTCGACCAAAATGGTAACCTGAAGTGGCAACAGTCGGTGAAGTTTGACAACGAGCTTACCTATAGCCTGTTTCCTCATGCCGCTGAAGGTGTTTGCTACGACGAGCTAGTGGTGGCTTCACCTTATCATAACAATTTGAGATATACCGCATTTGACAAAAATGCCCAGGTTCTGATGAGCCAACAGAGCGAGAAGTTGGCTCCGATTCATGGCGGCGATTACGTGGAAGACGAGTATTTCGCCCAAATGACCAAATGGTATGGCAATCGTTTTCTCATTTATGGTTCGCAGATGATTCAGAACAGCAGTCAGCCTCAAGCTAAGCGATCGGTGTTTTACTTGCAAAAGGTCCAATACGATTGAGTTATGTTGGGAAGCTATCTGAAATATCTGTTGCACCGCAAGAGTGAGTACAGCATACACTCGCCTTTTGTGTACGACTTCATGCGCAAGGTGCTGAACGATAGCGGCTCCAACCGCGATTATGACACGGCCTATCGTGTGGCGAGGCTGTTAGACAAACGGAAACACATCAACTACCGCCTCCGCAAGCAAAGCAGGCTGCTCTATCGCATGGTGCGCTATTTTGAGCCCGATTCGGTGGTGTCGTTTGGCCACATGACAGCCTTGAATGCCACAGCGATGGCTTTGGGTAACATGCAGACCAAGGTCTATCTGGAGCAGTCGGAGAATTTTTTGGAGACGCTCAACGCGATGGGGGTCGTCAATGTGAATCTCATCCAGCCTGCTGAGTTCGACTCCACGCATTTCCGTCGTTTAAATTCGGGCTTCGTCTTCTTCGGTCGCGACTCGTTTGAAGACGACACTTGGGATTATCTCGTTGATTGCCTGAGTTATAAGACAGCTGATTCGGTCTTTGTCTTCGAGGGTATTCACCGCAATAGGGCCATGGAAGACGCTTGGGAGGAAATCAAGGCCAACGAAGATGTATCGGTTACATTCGATTTGTATTGCATTGGGGTGGTCTTTTTCCGCGAAGGCATTGAGAAACAGGATTTTGTTCTAAAATATTAGAGTCTAATATCACAAAACATGCAAAACGTACAAAACAACAGACATGATGAGGAAAGCACGCCAACCGGCAGCTTTCCGGCGGCGACGCGGTTGCGTAGCCGACACAACAGACGAAAGGTTTTGAAAGTTTTGTCGGTTTTGTGACATAATAAAATTACAATGAAAAATATCACATACACCCGAACTGGCGACGAAGGCAAGACCTCATTAATAGGTGGCTTGCGTGTCGCGAAATATGACGATAGAGTGGAGGCCTACGGCACTGTCGACGAGCTGAGTGCCTTTATCGGTGTGCTTTATGACCAAGACGGTGTCACCGCTGAGATGAAGACCGTATTGGATGTGGTTCAAAACAAGTTGTTCACCATCGAGTCGCATTTTGCCTTGGACGAGAACTCCGAGGTGAAAAGGATGATTCCTGTGTTGACCACAGAAGATGTAGCCTATGTGGAGCATGAAATCGATGTGATGAACGAGCAGTTGCCCGAGCTGAAAAGCTTTGTTATCCCAGGTGGCAACTTGAAAGCCTCGTATGCCCATGTATGCCGCACAGTGTGCCGACGTGCCGAGCGTCAAGGGTGGCGTTTGGCCGCGCAGCATCCCGTCGATGCGCTCGACTTGAAGTATCTGAATCGGCTTTCGGATTATTTCTTTGTCTTGGCTCGATTTTTTGGCTTTTTAGACAAAGTCGATGAAAATAACTGGGAATCAAATAAATAAAAATTTGTTATTTTTACAAAAAAAGCCCTTGTCAGTTAAAAAAATACTTGTACTTTTGCGCCCTCAAAAAAGAGTTAAACACAAAACAAAAATACAATGTATTGGACACTAGAATTAGCCTCAAAATTGGAAGACGCACCGTGGCCGGCCACTCGTGACGAGTTATTGGATTGGGCCTTGCGTACGGGCGCGCAGGAAGAGATTATAGAGAACCTTCAGGAGATTGAAGACGAAGGTGAGATATACGAACGTATCGAAGACCTTTGGCCGGATTATCCTACAAAGGATGACTTTTTCTTCCACGAGGATGAGTATTAATAAACTGATTTACAGTGAAAAAAAGACTCTTGGTACAAACTAAGAGTCTTTTTTTGTTATCTTCTTTCAGATTTTGGCACGCTTTTTGGAACGGAATATGGCAGAGCTAAAAAATCCACTTTTAATTGAGGTATCGAAATTAAGTGTATATTTGCAGCTGAAAAATAGTATAGCGGAAGCCGAAAAGCTAATGAGTAGGCAATAATTAAAAGTTGCGCCCGACACATATTTAGGGATTAAAAAATGAAAAAACTCGTTATGACTTTTGCAATCGTTGCTTTTTTGATCGGAGGTCTCTCCTTCAACGCCAACGCTCAAGATGCAAAGACCAAGAGCAAGGCTAAAGTTGAAAACAAGAAAGTCGACTATGACCAGATGCTCAAAGAGTATGAGACCACTATCAACAATTACATTGCCGCTTATGAGAAGTTCCTGAAGGGTGATAAAGGTACGTCAGCAAAGACCGAAACCTATCTCACCTACCAGAAAAAGGCCCTGGATCTTCAGGCAAAGCTTGAGAAGGCAAAGGAACAGATGAGCGAAACTCAAGTTGCCCTTTTCCTCAAGCTTAAGGGAAAGCTGGCCGAGGCTTTGAAGAGAAAATAATAAGCAGCAGCTTTGAATCAGATTGAGGGCAAGAGGAGCAATTCCTTTTGCCCTCTTTTATATTACCCGTTCGTTCACAACCCTCCATTCTCCTGGCTTCAGTTCGCCCAGTGAGATGTTCCCAATTTTTACGCGAATCAGGCGCAAAGTGGGGAACCCTACAGCAGCCGTCATGTGGCGCACTTGGCGGTTTTTGCCTTCGACGAGGGTGAGACGCACCCAGCTGGTCGGGATGTTGGCGCGGTAGCGGATAGGTGGCACCCGCTCCCAGAGGTTTTCTGGCGGGCTGACAATCTCAGCTTGGCAAGATTTGGTATGATAGCCCTTGATGCTTACGCCTTTCTTCAATTGGTTGACAGCCTCTTGCGTGATTTGTCCGTCCACTTGGGCGAGATAGGTTCGTGGGTGTTCGAATTTCGGATCCAGCAGCTTCTTGATGAGTTTCCCCTCGTCAGTAAGGAGCAATGCACCTTCGCTGTCGTGGTCGAGACGACCGGCGGCATACACTCCGGCAGGGAAACCGAATTCGTTCAGCGCCCGATGTCCGGCTTCGGGAGTAAACTGGCTGAGCACGCCAAAAGGTTTGTTGAACAAAATCACCATAACGCTGTTTTCCGACTGAAATCAAGTGCAAAAATACGTTTTTCTTGTGTGGACAAATGATAGATTATCGGTTTTTGTCGGAAAAATGAGTGCTACAATTGATAAAATCCGTATCTTTGCCGTTTGAAACCTGAATCTCGACAGCCTCAATGACCATGCGAAAAGTTGTAACCAATGCGGATTTGAAAAAGGCCTTCGGTATGAAAGGCTTCTTCGGCACTTGTGTGGCGGGATTGGCCTATGGATTCCTCCGCCTGGGCAAAATCAACCGTTTGTTCGACGGAGCTGCTGATTATCAAGGCCGTGAGTTTGCTGACCATCTGATTGAGAATATGGGTATCACTATCGATATCAGCCCCGAGCAGTTGGAAAACATCCCTAAGGAGGGCGGTTTTGTTGTGGTCAGCAACCATCCCTTTGGTGGCATTGAAGGCGTGATGCTCTTGAGTGCTATCGCCAAGGTGCGTCCCGACTTCAAGTTGATGGCCAACTTCATCTTGTCGTATATCCCAAACCTCAAGGAGTGCTTTTTCTCGGTGAATCCTTTCGAGAAAAACCCCGAGTGGAAGAGCAGCGTGGGCGGTATCAAAGGCGCCATGATGCATATCGCGGCGGGCAACGGCTTAGGCGTGTTTCCGGCGGGCGAGGTGTCGCGCTATCATGGGCATGACTTCCCTGAAGATTTGCCGTGGAGCACTTCCATCGCTCGAATCATCAAAAATGCAGGTGTTCCGGTGATTCCTGTGTTTTGGGACGGCCGCAACTCGAAATTGTTCTATTTTGAGGACAAGATTCACACTATGTTGGGCACGTCGCGCCTGACCAAGGAATTAATCAACAAACACGATACGTGTTTCAACTTGCAGATTGGCAAACCGATTCTGCCTGCTGAGATTGCCGCTTACGAAAAGCCTGCCGAATTGGCCGCCTATCTGCGTAGCCGTTCCTACGCCCTCGAAGCCAATATTCCTGCAAAAGCGACTGAAAAGAAAGAAGCAAAACAGGCTGAGATTGACGCTCCGACGGATTTGTCGCTCATGTTGGCTGAGTTGGAAGCCATTCGTGAGAAAGCCTTCCTCTATTCTGCCTCCGATTACGACTGCTATCTAGCGGATTATGAGGATATACCTAACTTGATGCACGAAATCGCCCGTTTACGCGAGGAGACATTCCGCGCCATCGGCGAAGGCACTGGTAAAAACATCGACCAAGACGAATTCGACAACCATTTCAAGCACCTCATCCTTTGGGACAAGGTGAAGCAGAAGATAGCAGGTTGCTATCGTTTGGGTATAGGTAGCGATATTATCCCGAAGTACGGCATCAAAGGCTTTTATGTTAGCACTTTGGTTCATATTGACGAAGCCTTTGTCCCGTATCTGGAGCATACCATCGAGTTGGGACGCTCGTTTGTCGCGCTCGACTAT
>Ga0265298_10008842_pt1 | contig 12062 bp, 9 predicted proteins | sample AusTroGonzalo_MG_3_FD_193486 | JGI IMG/M metagenome (GOLD analysis project Ga0265298, IMG submission 193486) | Bovine rumen microbial communities from tropical cattle in Woodstock, Queensland, Australia - Gonzalo_01 | ecosystem: Host-associated > Mammals > Digestive system > Stomach > Rumen ...
CGTCCTTGAAGAACAGGGAGTAGTCGAACATCACGCAGCCGTCGGTCTTGGCCATGTCCTTGTTGAGGTCGGAGGCGGCGTCCTTGACTGCATATTTCTCATTGGAGTACCCGGCGGAGGAGTTTTCCTGCGGGAGGCAGATGAACGGGTTGATGACCTGGACGTCGAGCGCGGGCGGATTGGAGAACTTGTTGCCGTCGTCGTCCTCGTAGTAGCTCTTGCCGACGAATGTGCGGCCGAGCACGTTTTTCGCGATGTTCTGGTATTCCGGGTACATGGACGCACGGTAGATGTACGGAGCCTTTGCGGCGTTGGTCTCCTGCGCGGCGCGGAGCAGCGCATACTCTTCCAGCGAGTGGACCGGGGTGTTCACCATGGTCAGGGAGACATTCGCCGTGATGGCGGCGTTGCCGGACTGCTGGAGGCAGCGGATGAAGCTCATGTCGAACTGCGGGGCGGTGAAGAACCCGCCGTAGGCCCAGGTGGAAGTCGCGGCGTACGTGATGTCCTCCAGGACCTGGTCGACGGCGAGACGGCCGGCATTGTAGCTCAGGTTGAGCAGGTTCACGCCGGGTCCGTTCTTCCACGCCAGATAGTCGAATCCCCAGTCCTTGAGGTCGCTGTCGCGGAGTTCATAGTAGTTCAGACGGAGCGCGACCTGGGGCAGGGGGCGGTCCAGTTCGGTTTCGATGAAGTCGAGCGTGCCGCGTGCGGAGTCGGTCTGGTCGCGCCAGAAGATCGTGTTGGTCTCATCGTTCACGTACGATTTGCCGACGGACGATCCGAGCGTCTTGTCGATCAGCTCGGTGAATTCCTGCGCCGCGCGGTATTTCGGCGTGTAGGCGATGCGCGCCACTCCGGTGCCCTGGATACCCTTCTGGCCGGGGCGGTCAAGCGCCGCCACGATTTCGTCGACGTAGGGCAGGAAGTCCTTGCCGGTGGAGACGAGGATCGCGTCCTTGGCGTCGGGTGCGATGGCCGTGACACGGCGGATCGTGGAACTGCGGTTGTAGCGCTGGATAGCGGAGTTCACGAACGGCAGGACGGACTCGGAGGTCACGTTCTTAAGTTCGTACACGCGGCTGTCGAAACGGGTCTGTCCATCGTCCTGTTTCAGGTGGATGGTTCTGGCGGACGCGTCGTCCTGGGACGCCTGATCGTCCGCTGCGAGGGAGACGAAACAGAATGTTCCGGCGGCCAGACAGAGAAGGAATCTAGCAGTTTTGTTCATGTGTTTTCTTGGGGTTGGTTTGGGGAGAATATAGTGTGTGGGTAATCGTTCGGAGAAAAGAGGAGCCCCCGGAAACACTGGTTCCGTTTTGAAAGTGTGGTGGGAGGGGTGTCCCGGGGAGCTGTGGCCGGCTCAGAGGAAATTGAAGCCGACGATGATGACATTGCCCTGGGTGTCATGCCCTGCGAGGACGCGGAAGAGAGCCTCGCTGTAGTATTCCTTGCCCTCTTTGTTCTTGAGCACGAACCGGACTTTCCAGATGTACGGGGTGATCGCGATGTGCTCGAGGGCGGTGACATAGCTGAAGGAAACCGGCTCGCCGAGCGTTTCCGTGATGACCTTGCGCGAAAGCTCGAACTTGTCCTTGCCGAATTCCTCCTTCATCTCGGGCGAAAGCAGGGCGATGAAGCCGGATGCGTCGTTTTTCAGGAACTTCTCCAGCAGCTTCCGGGAGTACTCGCGTTCTTCCGCGGCCTCGGCGCTGAGTTCGGCGTCGGCGGGCGTGGGCGGGAGTTCACGGATGGTCGTGCATGCGGAGACTGCGCCTGCGAGGAGGACGGCTGCAAGGGCGGAGAATCGGTGGAAGAGGGTCATGACTGGTTTCCTTTATCTGGGAAAGTGTCTTTTGTGAAAAATAGTTTTGCCTGAAAGATAATATACATGAAAAATGTTTAAATGCAAACATAAATCCGCTGAAAACCCGAAAAAAACGCGAAAAAACACGTCAGCGCGGAGAAAAGGCGTCACGAGGCGCTTTTGAGGCGAAGGAAAAAGAAGCGATGGATACCCGGGACCGTCTCATCGATCCGAAGATAATGAAACGGGAAAATGCACAAAGGAGGAAGAAAAATCAGTTTTCCGGCCCGGCGTTGTCCGGCAAACAGGATTCACGGTCGTCGTCTGCACGGCCGGAGTCTCCACGCGCGTCGATGACGAGCACGCACTCGCCTTTCCAGTTGACTGTCTTGGCCTGTTCGGCGAGCTGTGCCGCGGGAGCGCGCAGGATTTGTTCGTGGATCTTGGTCGCCTCGCGGACGAGTGCGAGCGGGGTATCCGGGCCGATGATCTCACTGACTTCGTTGAGAAGCTTCGCGATGCGGAACGGGGATTCGAAGACGACCGCGGTGCGTTTGTCGGCTGCGATCCGCTCGATTTCGGCGTGACGGCGTCCGCTTTTGACGGGGAGGAATCCGTGAAAGGTGAAATGGTCGGAGGGAAGGGCGCTGGCGGAAACCGCGAAGGTCAGGGCGGAAACCCCCGGGATGATGACCGGTTCGATGCCGGCCTCGACTGCTGCGCGAACCAGCATGAATCCGGGATCGGCGATGCACGGCGTGCCTGCGTCGCTCACGAGTGCGGCGGTCAGTCCGTCCTGAATGCGCCGGATGAGGGCCGGAGTGCGTGCGTGTTCGTTGAAAATGTGGTAGGATTCCAGCGGCTTTTTTATGTCGAAATGCTGGAGCAGGATGGCTGTGCGGCGCGTGTCTTCTGCGAGGATGAGATCGGCTTCTTTCAGGATGCGGAGAGCACGCAGCGTGATATCTTCGAGGTTGCCGATTGGGGTGGCGACGATGTACAGAGTGCCGGAAACGGGACGGTCAGCCATGGGGAGAGAGAGCGCCGCAGATCAGCGGTGCTCGAAAAATTCGGATTTCTTCTGCTCGAGGAGGAGTCCGACGCGATCGAGGTCGATAGGCGTGTATCCGTTCTCCTCAAGGAAGGCACAGAATTCAAGCCAGTCTGTGTGGTTCCATTCGCCGTTGTGACTGGTGACGAAATCTTGTGCGAGGCTGGTTTTTGCGAGTCTCGTCAAATTTTTTTCAGCAATGGATGAAGAAGACATTAACTACCTCTTTGTTTTACAAAACGGAGTAATAATATACACCTGAAATCAAAAAATGCAAGAAAAAAGAATGTTTTTTTGGAAAAAAAGTTTTTGCGTGACAGGGATTTCCCGCGATTGTCCCATCTTTCGCTTTAGGTAATTCCGGCCTTTCCTTGAGCGTGTTTCAGGTTAGGAAAAAAGGGGTGCGAAAACGGCTGTTTTCCGTGTGGCGGGCGGATCGGCAATCAGCGGACCGGGATGTTCAGATGCGCCAGGACGTCGCCGCAGAGATGCAGGGATCCGCAGAGAACGGTCGGACACGCCGGATCAAGCGTTTCGAGTGCGTGCTCCAGCCCGGAATCGGACGTCTGAATGCCCGGTGCGATGCGCGCGAGTTCGGATTCGAGTTCGGCGGTGGACTTGCTCGGACGGTTGGATTCCGGCTGCACGAAGATGAACTCAAGTGCGAGCGGGGCGAGCACACGGAGGCTGTCAATCGTGTCTTTGTCGGAGAATGCCCCGAAAATGAAGCGGAATTTCTGTCCGGGGAAGACTTCGCGGAGGGTTTCCACGAGGACGCCGATGCCTTCCGGGTTGTGAGCGCCGTCCAGCACAAGCCCGAACTCCGGGTACAGGTCGAACCGTCCCTGCCATGCCGTCTGTCTGAGGCCGTCGATTGCCGCCGCAAAATTGAAGCCGCCGAGGTCGGCAAGATACCGGAGGACGGAGAACGCAAGCGCCGCATTCCTGCGCTGGTGAGGGCCCGCCAGCCTGAGTGTGAGCGGGACATCGTCGAACGTGAAACGCTGCTCCACGATGCGGCCGCCGTTGAGCAGCCGGATGCTGTCCGGCGCGGACGGTTCGGGCGGGATGCGGAAAGGCGCATTGAGCTCTGCGGCACGGAATCCGATCACATTGCGGGCGGGGATCGGGGTGCCGGAGGAGCAGTACACAGGGATGCCGGGCTTGACGATGCCGGCCTTTTCCCCCGCGATCTTCCGGATCGTGTTTCCGAGGTACTGGGCATGCTCCATGGAGATGCCTGTGATGACGGAGACGAGCGGCGTGACGATGTTGGTCGCGTCCAGTCTGCCGCCCATGCCGACTTCCCACACCACATAATCGCAGTGCGCGCGCGCGAAGATCAGTGCGGCAATGAGCGTCGTGACTTCAAAATAGGTCGGCTTCATGCCGTCCTGTTCCAGTTTCGCGACGGCGGGCAGGACGACATCCTGAACGGCGCAAAGATCGTCTTCCCGGACCGGGCGCCCGTTGATGCGGAATCGTTCGCACGGCGAAACGAGGTGCGGGGAGGAATAGAACCCGGTGCGGAACCCTGCGGCGCGCAGGCCGGATTCGATCATGGCGCAGACGGATCCTTTGCCGTTGCTGCCGGCCACGTGGATGAACTTCAGGTCACGTTCCGGCGACCCCGCGGCGAGGAAAAGCGCACGCGTTTGGTCGAGGCCGAGTTTGATGCCGAAAAACTCGAGAGAGGCCAGCCAGTCGAGAAATTGCCGGTTCGTCATGACTGCGGAATCAATGCTGTTTGGGCGAGGGCGAACGGTCCGGGATCACTTCAGGATGGGCGACCAGCTGGACTGGCCGAGTTCGCGTGCGCCGGTGACGAGGGTGCGCTTTTTGCCGAGCCTGGTGTCGATCACGTAGATGGCGTTGTTTCCGGTCAGCGTGACATGGCGGTTGTCGGGTGCCCAGGACGGGTCTTCGCCGGGGAACGTGTCGTTTCCGGGGACGCCGATCTTCTCTATGGAGGCGGACTTGCCGTCCGAGCTGAGCTTCGCCACGCGGAGTTCGTAATTCCGGCCGATTTTGGCGCAGTAGGCGAGCTTGTTTTCGGAGGACCAGGACGGTGCGACGCGTTCGCTGCCGACGAGGCCGGAGATCTCCGCGGGCTTGCCGCCCGAGAGCGGGTCGACCACGTAGATCAGGGGACGTCCGCCCTTCATGTCGGAGACGAAGCAGATCTTCTTGCCGTCCGGGCTCCAGCGCGGGCTTGTTTCGGCCGGTTTTCCGCTGGTGATCTGTTTCGGTTTGCTGCCGCCTTCGAGCGGACGCGTGAAGATGTCGACATTGTTGGTCAGGGCGAGGGTTTTTCCGTCCGGCGAAAGCGAACCGCCCGCGCTGACGGCGACCCTGCGGGAAAGGCCGAGCTCCATGTTGTACTGCATGAGGGTGGTGTGGGACGGGTTGTAGTAGATGTAGAGGAAGCTCTTTCCGTCAGCCGCCCAGACGGGTTGAATGCAGAGCGTGTTGTAGTGGGTGAGCTGTTTGATGTTCGACCCGTCGAAGTCGCAGATGAAGATCTCGCGGTCTTTCGAGTTGGTATAGGCGGAGAACACGATTTTCGAGCGGCAGATGCCCTGGATGCCGAAAAGCCTGTTCAGGACTGTGTCGACCGCCGTATGTGCGGCGGAATCCACCTCCTTGCTGTCCGTGATGCGGAAGGAGGACATCGCGGCGCCGGCACTGTTCGAGATCGTGACCGTGAAGTCCTGCAGACTGCCCTTTGCCGAGACATGATAGGCCGCGCTGCCGGATTTCAGCACCGTGAACCATCCGCAGTTGTTGAAGTCGGAGAGGATCTTTGCGGAAAGCGCCTGATTGGAAAGATTGCCGGTGAAAACGAGCGTCGGGTTGGCATTCTTGGCATCTGCCGTGATCAAGAGGCCGCCGGACGCGGAACCCTGTGCAAAGACGGGGAATCCGGCGGCGAAGAGAACCGCCGCCGCCAGAAGGAACAGGAGTTTTTTCATGGGAGCTTCATCTTTCCTGTGTCAGATGGTGTCTTCTTTTGTTTCCGGTTCGTCGGCCTTGTCCTGCGACTTGTCGTCACCCTTCTGTTCCACCGGGTTGGTGTTCGGACTGACAGCCGGGTTGGTGTTCGGACTGACAGCCGGGTTGGTGTTCGGACTGACAGCCGGGTTTGCGCCGGGCATACCCATTCCCGGTACGGGCGGCATTCCGCCCATTCCGGGGACGGTTCCGGGTCTTCCCATGCCTGCGCCGGGGACGGTTCCGGGGATGGTTCCGGGGACGGTTCCGGGTCTTCCCATGCCTGCGCCGGGGATCGTTCCAGGGACAGTTCCGGGTCTTCCCATGCCTGCGCCGGGGATCGTTCCAGGGACAGTTCCGGGTCTTCCCATGCCTGCGCCGGGGATGGTGGTTCTTCCGGGCCCTATTCCCATACCGGGGATCATGCCGGGGGTCATGCCGCGGCGCGGGACGGTAGGCCGGATGACGGGGAATCTGGGCTGCGGGCGGGTGGATCCGGTTTCCTCGGCGGGTTTGGTCGTGGTCGAGGTCGCGGCCGTGGACGTTGACGCGGTGCCGTCCTCGTCCTGGATGTACCTCGGGATATACTTCAGGAGGGAGGAATACTTCGCGGCGAAATTGCTGTTCGGAGATAAGACATCGGGGATGCCTTCCTTGAAGATGCGCTCAAGCTCGCGGATGGCGGGTTCATATCCGTTCGCGGCCGCCTCATGGAGCAGGACGATCCCGGTCCATTCGTTCTTTTCGACTTCGAAATCGGTATTTCCCTCCATGTAGATCTTGGAGAGAGCCATGGCGGCGAGGGGGCTGGTCTGGACAGAGCGGAATGCCGGGTTGAGGCTGGTGGAGTCGTAGTCCTCGCCCTCGATTCTTTCGAGTTCCTCAAGGTAGGCGTTGAAATAGCTCGGGTATTTGAGCTTGTAGTCATGCTGGACGAGCATGTCGGTGTATTTCTGCGCGAGTTCGGGGACCGGTTCCGGCACGCCGTATCGGGCGCCGCCGCGCGTGTAGAGCTGGACAAGCAGGTCCATCGCGGTCACATGGCCCTTTTCGGCGGCCTGGATCATGTATTCGAGAGATTTTTTGAAGTCGCGGCTCTTGTTTTCCGTGCCGCCGGAGCGGTAGCAGACGGAGAGCGTGTAGAGCCATTCCGGGGCATCCGGGTGCGGATCGAGCTCGAGTGCCCAGATCATGCGTGCGTATTCGCGGCTGCCCGCCTCAAGGAAGTAATCCATGACGGCGAGGAAGTATCCGGCGTTGGACGCCATGTGGAGACGTTCGAAATAATCGGACTGCGCACGTTTGTCATACTGTTTCAGGCGTACTTTCCCGTCCTTGAATTCCTTTGCCTTCAGGTAAATGTCTTCGGCGGACCAGCTCATTCCGGTGTTTTTGCGAATCACATCGCGGGCATTGCGGAGGTCATTTGCGAAGACCAGGAACTTGAAGAGGTTATAGGGATCGTTTTGCTTCTCGACGTAGCGGAGCATGCGCTTCGCCGCGGTTTCACGCGTTTCGGAGGATACGAGCGCGAGGTCGTACCAGGCGACGCCCTTTTCCTCGTCTACAGGAATGAACTCCCTTCCGAATGTGTAGATGTCGCCGAGGTCGATGGCGGCGTTCAGGTTTCCATAGCGGACTGCCAGTTCATAGATCTCAAGGGATTTCTGGACTTCCTTGGGGAAGTACTTGCCGGAGAAGGTGCTGCTTGCCAGGAAGTAGGCTGCAACGGGGTCGCCGGCATGAGCCTTGCGTTCCAGAAAATTCGAGAAGGCATCGACCTTGCCCGCGGTACGCAGCAGGCCCATGATCTCGGGAATGCGTTTTTCGTTTTTCGTGAAGACATCGAAGAATTCATACATCGCGGCATCGGTGTTTCCTTCGATTCTTGGCCTGATGGAGTCAATGCCCTTCATGAAGTTACGTGCGAGGGCGAGGCGTGCCTTTTCGTTCTGGACGGAGGCGAAAAGGTAGTAGCGGAATGCAAGCTCAAGGTTCGGCTGCACGCCCTTGCCGTTTTCGTAGCATTCGCCGATGAGGGCATGCACCTCGAAATACTGCTCGGGAGTGAAGTCCCTGGACGGCGGAAGCTTGGCGAGTTCGAGCAAGTACTCGAAAGCCGTCTTCTGTCCGGCGCGGAGCGAGCCCGTGCCGGAGAGGCGGGACATTGCGAACTGGTAGCGTGCTCCGATGCTTCCGAGCTCGGCAGCCCGGCTGAGGTAGCGTTGAGCCGCACGGTCGTTGTCATCTTTCCTTTGGTAGAGCTTGCCGTCCCGTGCGGCCTCGTACAGGCGGAACGCCGCGTCGGCGTTGCCTCTGCCTTCCTGGGCGATAAGGGTGGCATATTCGGGAGAGGATGGGACGGGTATCTGGGCATAGATTGCCGGAACAAGCAATGCGGCGCAGCAAATGGCGGTAAGAGTCTTTTTCATGGTCACACCTCGCGAGGTTAAGCGTTAACTTGGAGACCTTTGGATTTGAGGTAGGCTTTCAGCTCGCCGATGTCGATCATGTGGAAGTGAAAGACGGAAGCGGCGAGAAGGATGGAGGCGCCCGCCTCTGCTGCCTCGTAGAAATGCTCCATCGTCCCGGCTCCGCCGGAGGCCACGATGGCGGCCCGGCAGTTCTGGGCGAGGGTGCGGATGAGCGGGAGATCGTAACCGGTGCGTGCGCCGTCCCCGGCCTTGCTGGTCGGAAGGATGACGTTGACGCCGGTGTCGTCGACGAATTTTGCAAACTCAAGCGCGTCGGTTCCTGTTGCCGTGCGTCCGCCGTTGATGTAGACTTCATAGCCGGAAGGCATGGCCTTGTTCGCGTCGACGTCGATGGCCGCTGTGATGCGGTCGGCGCCGAATTCCCTGACCAGGCTGGCGAGGAGCTTGCGGTTCTTGTATGCGGCGGAGCTGATGGAGATGCAGTCCGCGCCGGCGGAAAGCACGGCTTCCGCACTCTTTTCATCGCTGATGCCTCCGCCGACGGTGAACGGGACGGTCGCGGCGGCGGCAACGGATTTGACGACGTCGAGGAGCGTGCCGCGGTTTTCGACCGTGGCGTTGATGTCGAGGAGGGCGAGCTGGTCTGCGCCCGCGGCGCAGTAGGCTTCCGCACAGGCGACGGGATCTCCGGCGTCGGCGATATCAATGAAATGGACGCCCTTGACGACGCGTCCGTTCTGCATGTCCAGGCACGGCATGATTTGAACTTTGTTCATAGGAACTCCTGAAGGAAAGTTGCGGTTTATATGTTTCTACTATATAATAAACCGGATTGAGCTTAATTCAAGCGGAAAAAGCCAAAAACGGTGTTTTTTTTCGAAAAAAAACGCGTTCATTTCAGGAAATAAAGTGTTTTGAGAAAAAATACCCGCAAAAACGGGAGAAAGCATTTTTGCGGGTACAAGGAGAAAATCAGTGTTGAATCTGTGCGTGGTCAGCGCCGTATCGTGGAGGTTTTCGAATTGGATGCCGGACGGCTTGCGACGGTGGTCCCGGATTTCTTTGCGGTTTCCTTCGCTTTCTGCGCCTTGAGCTGGCGGTCGCGTTCTTCACGTCTGGCCTGGACGAGCGCATCTTCACGGACTTTGCGTTCATGCAGGGCCTTCTGCGCCGCGGAGCGTTCCGCAAGCCATTCTTCTCTGGAGAGCTGCGGCTGGACGTGCATGTATTTGAGCGTGCGTTCGGCGATGGCTTTGAAGGTCGGGCCGGATGCCGAACCGCCGTAGCGGCTGCCGAGCGTGGGATCGTCGCAGGTGACGAGCAGGACGAACTTCGGATCTTCCGCGGGGACGAATCCGACGAACGACGCATAGTAACGGTTGGAGTATGCGCCGTTGATGACCTTCTGCGCGGTGCCCGTCTTGCCCGCCACGTGGAATCCCTCGATGGCGGCTTCCGTGCAGGTGCCGCCCGCCTCGGTGACGCCGATCATCATGTCGGTGATCATTTTTTTCGTGGTCGGGTTCGCGAAGATGCTCTTCTGTTCCTTCACTACGGGCATGACCCGCACGTCGTCGCCGCGTTCGATGCGGTCGACCAGGCGGAGGTTGACTTTGTAGCCGCCGTTCGCGATCATGCAGTAGGCGCGTGCGAGCTGGAGCGGGGAGACCGCGATGCCCTGTCCGATGCAGAAACGCGAGACGGAGAGGGAATCCCATTTTTCGAGCGGGCGGAAGATCCCGGACGTTTCGGGCTTGAGCTGGATTCCGGTTTTCTGTCCGAATCCGAACGAACGCAATGCTGTGTCGAGGTTTTTCGCGCCCATCATGACCGAGACTTTCGCCGTGCCGATGTTGCTGGACTGCTTGATGACTTCGGTCACGGGCACTTTGCCGACATTGTGCGTGTCGTGCAGGAGACGGCCGGCATATTTCCAGACGCCCTGTTCGCAGTCCACGATGGAATTGGGCGTCACGAAGCCTTTGTCAAGCGCGTAGGAGATTACGAACGGCTTCATGATGGAGCCCGGCTCCAGCGCGAGTTCGGAGAGACGGTTCGCGGAGGATTCGGCTGTCATGGTGCTGCGGTCGTTCGGGTTGAACGTGGGACGCTGTGCGGCGGCGAGGATGTCGCCGGTCGACGGGTCAACGAGGACTGCCCATGCGGCATGCGGCTTCACGCGTTCGCACATGAGGTCGAGCTCCTCCTCCACGATGGCCTGGAGCGGTTCGCGGATGGTGAGGAAGATGTCGTAGCCGTCGAGCGTGGGCTCGCTTTTGCTGTTCGCGAATGTCACATGGCTGCCGTTTCTGGCGCGTTCGTAGACCATGGATCCCGATGTGGCGGTCATGGCATCGTTGAGGGAGCGTTCGATGCCCTGGATCGGGACGAACGTGTCGTAGGAAACGTTCGTGAGCCCGAGGATGTTGGCGAGCATCGCGTCTTTCGGGTATTTTCTGCGGTAGGAGCTGGTGAAGGAGATCCCGTGGAAGGAAAGCTCCTTGACTTTTTCCTTGAGCATTTTTGCCGTTTTGTATTCGACGCCGGTGGCGATGACTGCGTAATGGCAGTCCTGTTCCTTCTTTTCCCCGTCTGCGGTCGTGGTCGTGACCGTGCGGCGGCTCAGCCGGCGGAAGATTTCGTCGGATTTGACGTTTTCGCATTCTTTTTCGAAGAAATCCGCGATCAGGCGGCACTCGGTCTCGGTCTTTGCATCATCCTTTTTGTTCAGGATGTAGATGTTGGCCGGATCGCCGATAATGTCCATCGTGGGGATGTTTCCGACGAGGAGCGACCCGCCGAAATCGAAGATCTCCCCGCGTGTGCCGTGCGTTTCGATCCGGGTCGTGTAGGTGTTCTGCGCCTTTTCGAAGAGTTCGTCGTGGCGCGAGATCTGAACCGAATAAAGCACGCTTGAGACGTAGCCGAACCCGAAAATGAGCAGGATGTACACGAGAGCCATGCGGATGGCCATTGAGCGGAACAATGTCATGTCGGTAGTCCTTTCCGGTTGCGGGTTGCTGGTTCAGGTTATTGGATTTCTCCTGCGGAGGTCTGCTTCGAGCCCGCGGCGGTGTCCGCGACGCGCGTGTCCCCGCCGTACACGGACGGAGCTGCGGTCTGGCCTTCGAAACGCTTCATGTAGCGCACCTGGCTCGGGTTGACCGCATGGAGCGCCAGTTTGTGCTGACGGATCTTTGCGTTGATGTTGTCCCAGGATTTGAGCTGGGCAAGCTCGAATTCCTTCATCTTGATCTCTTTTTGCTTTTCCTCGATCTGTTTCCTGATCTCGTTTGCTTCGCGTGCGAGCTGTTCTGTTTTGTCGTTCAGGTGCACCCGGGCGTAGAAGGCGGTGAAGATGATGCTCATGATCAGCGCCATTTTGAAGATCAGCCCTGCGACCCAGGGCGTCTGCGTCCGGCCGGTTCCGGCCCCGTCTTCCGACGGATTGGTCTTTTTCGTGAATTGGTTCATGTGTGTCCCGCTCTCGTTTTGTGTTTATGGTTAAAGTTTTTCTGCAGCACGCAATTTCGCACAGGCGGCCCTCGGGTTGGCGGCGAGTTCCTGCTCGTCGGCCTCCACGGGCTTTTTCGTCAGGGGCTTCAGGACGGCGCGCCAGGAGCAGATGCATACGGGCGTGCCGGGCGGACATTTGCAGTTCATGGCCATTTCCCGGATGAAGTTCTTGACGATGCGGTCTTCCAGCGAATGGAAGCTGATGACCGCCATGCGGCCGCCGGGGGCCAGGAGATCGACTGCCGCCTGGAGGCCGTCGCGG
>Ga0265298_10008843_pt1 | contig 12060 bp, 8 predicted proteins | sample AusTroGonzalo_MG_3_FD_193486 | JGI IMG/M metagenome (GOLD analysis project Ga0265298, IMG submission 193486) | Bovine rumen microbial communities from tropical cattle in Woodstock, Queensland, Australia - Gonzalo_01 | ecosystem: Host-associated > Mammals > Digestive system > Stomach > Rumen ...
TACATTAACCCAATACAGTGCACGTTCAAAATTCAATTCTACAGTGGCAGGATTGGTGTTTGGGTTATAAGTACCAATTCTCTCAATGAACTTTCCATCACGTGGAGCTTGTGCATTGGCAATAACGATGGTGTAGAACGCATAGTTCTTGTGACCATGTCTTTGCAGTCTAATTCTTGTTGCCATAAAATTTTAATACTTTTATTAATTAATAATTGAATTGATGCCTTTATCTCGTAAAGGCGGGTGCAAAGGTAGTGGTTTTCTTTGACTTGGCAAAGCAATTTTGTGTTTATTTTAAGAATATTTCCTGGGAAGACGCAATAATATCGCCAAAATGGCACATATTCCCATTAGGAAGGGGTAGTAGAGCGATCCAATGATACTGACAGGCGAGATGCCGGCAAGGCCTGAGGCAATAAGCATTTGTGCCCCGTATGGAATGATGCCCTGCACCATGCACGAAAAAGTGTCAAGTATGCTGGCTACTTTGCGCTTGTCTAGACCAAACTGTTGAGATATCTGACGAGCGATTGGAGCTGTGGTGATGATGGCAATGGTGTTGTTAGCAGTACAGAGGTCGGCTAAACCTACTAGGGCACCGATGCTCATCTCGGCACCTCGCTTACCCTTGATGTGTTTTGTCATCTTTTTGATTATGAATGATATTCCGCCATTGAAGCGTATCATCTCTAACATGCCTCCTGCCAGTAATGTGACGATGATCAATTCACTCATACCCATGATGCCTTCGCCCATAGCACCCACCCAGCTGAAAAATGGCGTGCCTGTGAGAGTACCTATGATACCAGTAGCTACTAAACCAATGAGCAGTACCAGCATGACATTCATACCAAAGAGTGCTAAAATAAGCACCAAGAGGTAGGGGATGACTTGCAGCCACTCAATTGGACCAACGTCAGGTGTGACATCAAGCGCTATACCTTGAAAAATATAAATGACCAGCGATACAAGGGCTGCTGGCAAGATAATTTGAATATTAACATGGAATTTGTCTTTCATCAGGCAGTCCTGTGTCTGCGTAGCAGCTATGGTGGTGTCGCTGATAAACGAAAGGTTATCGCCGAAGAATGATCCGCCCACTACAACAGCAGTGATAAAGGGCAGGTCTATGCCTGTTTTGGCTGCCAAGCCACTGGCTACTGGCACCAAGGCAGCTATGGTACCTACACTGGTGCCTACAGACAGAGAGATGAAGCACGATGCAATGAAGATGCCTGCGAGAAGAAGGTCGCTAGGAAGGATGGTGAGGGTTAGATTGACTACCGAGTCGATGGCTCCCATTTGTTTGGCACCCTGTGCAAAAGCTCCTGCAAGTATGAATATCCACACCATGAGCAAAATGCTCTTGTCGCTGGCGCCTCGAGAAAAGACGCTAATTCGCTCATCAATGGTCAGTCCGCGTGTAATGGCAACGGCATAGCATGACGAAAGCAGAAATGCCACTGTGATAGGTATCTTGTAGAAATCGTTGAGCAGGAGTGAAGCCCCCAGATAGGAGAATAGGAACACCAGCATAGGACTCAAGGCCAGCCAACCATGAATCCTGTATCTCTGTTTGTTATTAGTTACCTCGTCCTGCATATTTATATCTCATCTTTATTGATTATTGCCCCAGTAGCACAGGTTCACTCTCATTGCCGTAGCGGTCGATGGCCGTAACAGCAAAATAGGTCTTGCGGTTCCATGGGAAGATAGGCGCATAGATATACTCCGTTCCCTGCACCCGTTGGGCAATGATGTTAGCTGGATTATTGGTATCAACAGACGGCGTGGTAGCACCATAAACAACATACATGGGTGCATTCTTGGTGTCGTTGTCCGTAGCCGCTTCCCACTTCAGGTGGAGGTAGCCGTCAGCATCCGTTGTCATTTGCAGGTTCTTGGGGGCAGAAGGTGCCACATTATCCAACCAAGGCATAGCAGGAGGCAAGGCAGGTGCCGTGTAAAGCTCGTCAGTAAGCAGGTCATACAGCCCTTGCACATTGTCCATCAGGTACTTTATGCGGTAGTGGGCTTGTCCTGCCAAGCCGTTGCTGCGGCTGAAGAGTATCTGTCGTTCTATCTCGGTGATGTCCCAGTCGCCCTCTTTGGGATCTAAGAAATAGATACCCAAGCCAGGGATTACCTGCCGTCCGTTGCTCTGCTCCTTCCAATCCAAGGCAAACGGATAGAAGTTGTTGCCCTTGAAATACATCATGGGGTAAATCTGGTCTTGTATGCCTTCGCCCAACCAGCCCACCACGTCCTGCTTCACGGCTTTGTAGGCGTTCCAGCCACGAGAGGAATAACGAGTGGTGTCGTCATACTTGCCCACCGGACTGGTACTTACCTTCACCCAAGGCTTCAGGGCTTTCACACCATTATAGATAGTACGCACAATCTCGGAGATGTTATCACGTCGCCACTGGTCGATATCGCGTCCGTTCCCATACTTGCGATATTCGTTCCTATCGGGGAACTGGGGTGAGTTCTCAGGATAACGAAGATAGTCGTAATGCACCCCATCCACATCGTAGTTCTGCACAATCTCACGAGTCATGTCCATCAGGTATTTCTTGGTGTCGGGATGCCCAGGGTTCAGGAAATACTCACGCTTGTAGGCAACGGTGATGCTGGGTCTTTTCTTCGTTACCGAATTGTTTCCTAATGCATTGACATGCGTACGGTTGCCCAAGGGGATAGCCACAATCCATGCATGGCACTCCATGCCTCGCTTATGGCATTCCTCTATGGCAAAAGCCAAAGGATCATAGCCCGGATCACCACCCACCTTGCCTGTCAGAATGGAGTTATAGGGTTCGTAGGCAGATTTGTAAATCACATCGCCTCGCGTACGCGTTTGGAAGAGAACGGTGTTGAAGTTGGCCATCTTCAGTTTGTCAAGCATATCCAGCAGCTCAGCCTTTTGTCGTCTGATACCCTCGGCACTGGTGGCTTTTGTCTTTGGCCAGTCGAGGCCATAGACGGCTGTAATCCAAGCAGCCCTCACTTCGTGCTTGGGAAGGGGAGTCTGTGCCATTAAGAGTTGGCAACAGAGTAAGAATAGTATAATGAGTGCTTTTGTTTTCATTCCATTTATTTTTGTGATGCAAAGATAATGCAAGTCGAATACAGAACAAAATATGCTCGCATATTTTTTATGTTGAGGTGCAGCTTATATGTGCGTATCCCTCATTTTGACAATTTTCTTTTAATTTGCTTCTTTATTCCGATTATATCTATTAATTTTGCAACGTTTTATGCAACAACAATAGGTATTTGTTATTATGATAACGTTTTTCTTGGCAATTTTGGCATTGATAGCTGGCTACATGTTCTATGGCAAGTTCGTTGAGCGCGTGTTTGGTCCTGATAATCGCAGAACGCCAGCCATGTCGATGACTGATGGAGTAGATTACATCCCCCTTCCTTTGTGGAAGATTTTCATGATTCAATTTCTCAATATTGCAGGCACAGGTCCTATCTTTGGTGCCATCATGGGAGCCAAGTTCGGCCCCTCGGCTTATCTGTGGATTGTGTTGGGATGTATCTTTGCAGGAGCCACCCACGACTACCTGGCAGGCATGATATCTGTGCGCAACAAGGGTGTCGGATTGCCTGACATCATTGGCAAATACCTGGGTAGCCGTGCCAAGAAGCTGATGCTGTTGTTCACCGTGTTGCTGCTCATCATGGTAGGAGCCGTGTTTGTGTACAGTCCTGCCATCATATTAAGTGGCATGGTGGGCAGTTTCATGTTCTGGGTCATCGTTATCTTCATCTATTACTTCATCGCCACCATGATGCCCATCGATAAGATCATTGGCAAGATTTATCCACTGTTTGCCTTTGCCTTGTTGTTCATGGCGTTAGCCGTGTTAGTGGCGTTGTTGTTCATCATGCCCGATGTGCCTGAGATATGGGAGGGTATCGACAACAAGAATCCCAAGATGGGTCCCATCGTACCTATCTTGTTTATCACCATTGCCTGTGGTGCTATCAGTGGCTTTCATGCCACCCAGAGCCCGTTGATGGCACGATGCATCAAGCACGAGAAGTTGGGGCGTCCCATCTTCTATGGAGCCATGATTACGGAGGGCATTGTGGCGCTGATTTGGGCAACGGTGGCATCCTACTTCTTCTTTGGTGGTGGTGCTGCTGATTTGGGTGCCGACACCTCAGCCAGTGCTCCGCAGATCGTCAATATCGTATCCAAAAAATGGTTAGGCATGTTGGGCAGTGTACTTGCCCTGTTGGGTGTGGTGGCTGCCCCTATCTCTACAGGCGATACCGCCATGCGCAGTGCCCGTCTGATTATTGCCGATTTCATCCGTTTAAGTCAGAAAAGCATTACCAATCGCCTGCTTATTAGTGTACCTTTGTTTATTGTCACCATATTGGTTCTTTGGTATAATATCGCCGATGTCGATGGTTTCAATAAGATATGGAACTACTTCGGTTGGGCCAACCAAACATTGTCCATCTTCACCCTTTGGGCCATCACCGTCTATCTGGCGCATAAGCGCAAGCCATTTATCATCACCTTGATACCAGCCCTGTTCATGACCTTTGTCTGCACCACCTTCCTGCTGATATCACCCATCGCCTTTGGCTTGGGCAACCTGATATCCTATGGCATAGGCGGTTGTGTCTTGATTGTGGCACTGGCATGGTTTGGCAGTTGGTACCGTAAACATATCTCGTAATCGTCAAAGAGTTAATCTAATTTTACTATGGAAACCAAACAAGTTAGCGTACAGTTCAACCTTAACTACGAGTCAATTAAGACGCTTCCGTGCATCACCCTTGAAGAAGATACGCCCATCAACCTTGACATGAAACCACTGCCCGAGCGGCCAGGTTACCGTTTCGCTGGGTGGTATCAAGATCCTGAATGTACCCAAGAATGGTTTTTTGGTGAGAAGAAACCGCAGTTCATGCAGCCGGCTACAGAATGGATGCCAGTGGTCTCAGACATAACGCTGTATGCCAGATGGGTTGCCCCTCTCCACATTAAGAACGCCCAGGAGTTTGACCAGATCCGACAAGATCTCTATGGTTGGTATGTACTGGACAGTGACATCGACCTTTCATCCTACGAAGATTGGGATCCTATCGGCAAGTACGAGAGCGACTACGAATATGCTGACGCCGAATGGTGGCGCAACGCCTTCAAGGGACGCCTGGATGGCAACGGTCACACCATTAAGGGGTTGAGCATCAAGAGTGTGGGAGAGCACTATCATCTTGGACTTTTCGGAGCTATGGCCAATGCTGAAGTGTATAACCTCACTATCGAGCATCCCATCATCTGCGTGAAAGGCCCTATGGCATATATCGGCGCACTGGCAGGCGGTGTAAGAAGGGACAAGGGGAGAAAAGTCATCTTGGAGAACATTACTGTAAAGAATGCCGATATGCGTGCCGATGTGGTGGGCGACTCCTTCTCCTACGTATGCGTCACTGGTATCGTTGGCGGCCTGTGGGAAGGAACGCTGCGCGGCTGTGAGGTAAGCGGCAAAATCAGCGTCCATCACGCCGCTCCTTGTACATCATTCCTCTTTGTCGGTGGTCTTGCCGGTGAAGCCTACTGCGAAACCAGCGGCTGCGAATCCAATGTAGATATAGACGTAAGCTTCGATCGTGCCGATGCTTCCGAAGAACTGCTGGCCTATATCGGTGCCCTGCAGGGAGGCTCAACCTACATGGACGGAAGTGAAGCCCGAGGTGCCATCCGCCTGAGCGGCAATAATGGTGCCGGCGAAGTGGTGGTGGGAGGCATTTCCGGTAGTGAACGATATGGACACATCATTGGCAGTGCTTCCAATGCCCGCATTATTGCCAACAATATCAAGAAACTATGCTTCGGCGGCATCACTGGTGAATACAACTTCCAATATGTTGTGTTTGGCATGATGAATGGCGTTACCGAAACCATACTCAAAGACAGTCATTTTGCAGGATCCTTCCATGCTGAGAATATCGAAACCCTCACCAATGAACCCGTTTGCGGCTCAGGACACGTCCCTTGCTACGACTATTTTGGCATGCACATGGATTACCATATAGAGAATTGCAGTTAGTGTTTTATCCAGCCTAATAATGACTAAAAAGCAAAGCCCCCGCTGATTAGCGAGGGCTTTTTCTTTACATAAAGATAGGACCATGTCTCTGTGCCCAAAATATTTTTCTAAAAATATATATTCTTTAGAGAAATACAGGACCATGTCCCATGCACGAGGTAGTGCTCATAGCAGTCAGTGCTGCGGTCATGATCGAGATACACCGTTTTCCTTATAAATATACAATAACGCTGGGGCTTGTTTTTAGCCCCTATAAGCCCTCATTTCATTTACTAGTACTAAACCGAGGGTTTACTAGTAGTAAGCCGCCCGTTTACTAGTAGTAAGCGCCAGGCTTACTTCAGGCACCATTTTGGGAGGGTTTTCAAGATATGTTGTATATACGAATAAATATACATGTTGCTTTGTTGCTATTGCAGGATAAGTGTAAATTGTAAATGAAAAGTATACCATCTATTGGCTGCACTTTGCAGCCAGACCCAGTGATAATCGTAGAAAGATTGGGTTTATGATAAAATGATAAGCTATCCCCGCCACTGGCGGGGGTAGTCTTTTAGGATAACCGTTGCAAGATAGAGTTTAGGACAATCTCAGGAAGATTGGGTTTATGATGTTGTGATTGATTGAAAAAACTATTACCTTTGCAGCAAGAAAAAAACAAAGCTATGAAAGATGTAAAGATTGCTGTAGCCGGAACAGGCTATGTGGGTTTGAGCATCGCTACTTTATTGGCACAACACCACGAGGTGACGGCAGTGGATATCGTGCCAGAGAAGGTGGAGATGATTAATAACCGTAAGTCGCCTATAGTGGATAAGGAGATTGAGGAATATCTCGCCACCAAGCCGTTAAAGCTGAAGGCTACCCTGGATGCAGAAGAGGCTTATCGGAATGCCGACTTTGTGGTGATAGCGGCTCCTACCAACTACGACAGCATGAAGAATTTCTTCGATACGAGTGCCGTAGAGGCTGTTATCTCGTTGGTGACGAAGGTGAACCCTAACGCCATTATGGTGATAAAATCGACCATCCCTGTGGGCTATACGGAAAGCATCCGCAAGAAGATGAATAGTCAGAATATTCTTTTCTCGCCTGAGTTCCTGCGCGAGAGTAAGGCGTTGTATGATAACCTCTATCCCAGTCGTATTATTGTAGGTACTAACCCTGATGATCCTCGCTTACTGGAAGCTGCTCATGTATTTGCCGACTTGTTGCTGGAAGGGGCTTTGAAGAAGGAGGTGCCTACGTTGTTTATGGGCTTTACCGAGGCGGAGGCTGTGAAGCTGTTTGCCAATACGTATCTGGCCTTGCGTGTGAGCTTCTTCAACGAACTGGATACATACGCCGAGATGAAGGGCTTGAACACGCACTCTATCATTGATGGGGTGTGCCTGGACCCACGTATTGGCAACCACTATAACAACCCGTCGTTTGGCTATGGTGGCTATTGCTTGCCGAAGGATACGAAGCAGTTGCTGGCGAACTATTCGGATGTGCCGCAGACGGTGATTCAGGCGATTGTGGAGAGCAACCGCACTCGCAAGGACTTTATTGCCGACAGGGTGTTGCGAATGGCTGGCTACTACGACTATTACAATCGTGGTGTCTATAACCCTGCAGAGGAGAAGCAGTGTGTGATTGGGGTGTATCGCCTCACGATGAAGAGCAATAGTGATAACTTCCGACAGAGTAGCATACAGGGTATTATGAAGCGTATCAAGGCGAAGGGTGCTGTGGTGATTGTGTATGAGCCTTCGTTGCCGGATGGTACTACGTTTTTTGGCAGTAGGGTGGTGAATGACTTGGTGGAGTTCAAGCGCCAGAGTCAGGCGATTATTGCTAATCGCTATGATGCTTGTCTGGATGATGTTCAGGAGAAGGTCTATACGAGGGATATCTTTAGGAGAGACTAACGACAACCTCGCCGAACAGATGTGCCGGCGACTGACTGCGAGTAGATATGTTAAATAATAAAGGCTCCCGATTGGGAGCCTTTATTTTATGCATTCTGATAGAGATATCGTTTGATTGATTTCTTTGGTGTCTTCTCGAATTCCTCGTAGAAGATCTTGATTTTTTGAATCTGGCAGTAGTTAGGCAACTTCTGGTTCAGCTGAACACGGTTTTCTTCCATCATAGCAGCCATCTTTCCATTAACGATGCCTTCTTTGTTGGCCATATCGAAATCGGGATAAACCAAACCTACCAGTTTGCCTTCTTGCTGGATAACAATACACTCAGCTACATAAGGCATGCTATTGAGCTGGCTCTCAATCTCCTCTGGATAGATGTTCTGTCCGTCAGGTCCCAAAATCATGTTCTTAGAACGTCCACGGATAGTGAGGTTGCCTTCTGCATCCAACACACCCAGGTCGCCAGTATGCAACCATCCGTCAGGAGAGAGCACTGCCTTGGTGGCTTCCTCGTTCTTATAATAGCCCAACATCACGTTCATACCCTTGGTGAGAATCTCGCCTGGGATGTTCTCTGGGTCTGGTGAGTCAATCTTGATTTCCATACGTGGAGCAGCCTTGCCACAAGAATAGGGCTTGTACTTGTCCCAGCCTTCGTAAGAGATGATAGGCGCACACTCTGTCATGCCATAGCCCACGGTATATTTGAAGTTGATGGAGCGCAGGAAGCTTTCCACTTCTTTGTTCAGTGGGGCACCACCCATGATGACCTCGATGAAGTTGCCGCCAAAGCCTGCCGTTACCTGGTCGCAGATGCGTTTCTTTACGATGTCGCTCAGTACTGGCAGGTTCAGCATCAGCTGTGCCCAGATGTTCTTCTCCAACTGTGGCAGTACTTTCTTCTTGATAATCTTCTCTACCACCAAAGGAACGGCGATGACGATGCGAGGCTTCACATCGGCAAATGCCTGCGCGATAATCTTAGGAGAAGGGATGCGGGTGAGGAAATAAACATGGCATCCCACCACAAACTCGTATAAGAATTCGAATGACATGCCAAACGTATGTGCCATAGGCAAGATGCTTACCACCTTGTCGCCAGGATGGAGTTCGAGTACACTTTCTGCAAACGCCATGTTTGACCACAGGGCGCGGTAAGGAATCATCACACCTTTCGAAGAACTGGTGGTGCCTGACGTGTAGTTGATCATTGCCAGTTCGTCAGGACTCTGCTCCTTATAATAATTAACATGTTCTGGGCGGAAGTTCTTGGGGAATTTCTTACCGAAGATTTCGTTTAGATGCTCGCGTGCATGCAGCAGTTTCTTGTTGCGTGCCACCAGTACTGAGAAGTCGGTCATCAGAATGATGCCTTCCAACTTAGGCATTTCCTGCTCGTTGAGGTCTTCCCACACCCTGTCGCCTACATACAGCATGCGTGCATCTGAGTGGTTCACGATGTGGTGAATGTTGTCGGCTTTGAACTCGTGCAGGATAGGTACCACGATGGCTCCGTAGGTGAGAATGGCGAAATAGGTCACTCCCCAGTGCGAGGAGTTTCTGCCGCAAATGGCAATCTTGTCGCCTTTCTTCACACCTGCCTCTTCGAGGAAAATATGTACTTTTTCTATCTTGCGTGCCACATCCTTGTATTGCAAAGTGGCACCATTATAATCGGTCAGGGCGTCTAAGTCCCAGTTCTTTTTAATCGAATTTTCAATTAATTGCAAAAACCCTTGTTCCATGTCAATAATTGCACAAATACATTAATTTTGTGCAAAGATAGGTCTTTTGTGTCAAACCGCAAAATAAAAATGAGGGATTTTTTTAGTTAGCTACGTTTATTTAAGTAGTCTTGGAAAGCCTGCTTGTAGCTATCACCTATGGGAATGTAGGTATTACCGAAAACGATACGATTATGCTCGATTATCCTAATTTTTTCTTTCTGAACAATATACGAACGATGCACTCGCATAAAGCGGTCGGAGGGCAGCATTTCTTCGAGCGATTTCATGCTCATGAGCGACATGATGGGCTTGGGTGCATTTTCTTCGTAAATTTTCACGTAGTCCTTCAATCCTTCTATATAAAGGATGTTTTTTAGCTCGATTTGGATAAGCTTGTATTCGCTCTTGACGTAGATGCTCTGTATCTCTGCTGCCTTTTCTGCTTTTTCTGGCTGTTCAGTCAGCTGACTTTTCTCCACCAGCTTGAACCAATCCTGTGCCTTGTTGGCGGCCTGCAGGAAATTGGGGTAGGAGATGGGCTTGAGCAGGTAGTCGAGGGCATTGACCTTGTAGCCGTCGATGGCATACTGGTTAAAGGCGGTGGTGAAGATAACACGTGTTTGTGGTGGTATCATGCGAGAGTAGTCCAGTCCGTTCAGCTCTGGCATCTGGATATCCAAAAAGACCAAATCAACAGGATGATCGTGCATCTCTTGCATAGCTTGCACAGCACTGCTATAGGCTCCTACCAGTTCGAGGAAGGGAGTCTTCTTAACATAACTTGCCATCAGTCCTAAAGCCAACGGCTCGTCATCTACCACTGCACAACGGATTGCTGCCATAATAGCGACAAAGGTAATAATTATAATTGAAAATTGAAAATGGAGAATTGAAAATTAACCCCTCAGTCAGCAAGCTGACACCCTTTCAGGGCCATCGTCGCTTCGCTCCCCAATTGCTTCCTATTCGGGCGCAATTGCCCCTTGTAATGGGAGCAGCCAATTGATAATTATTGATTAGTTGGTTTTTATTTCGAGCGAAGAGGAATACTCTGTGCCGTCGTTGCTGAGGCCATAATGCCAATTGTACTTGCCAGGGTATGAGAGGTCGAGGCGCTTTTTTACCTGTTCCAAGCCAATGCCACTGCCGCTCTTGTCGTAACCCACCTTGCGATGGTTGCTGTTCTGGATAAGGCAACGAACGGTGCCTTGTACCTCAGAGAAACGAATCTTGATGAAGCTGGGCTCTGTGGGAGAAATACCGTGCTTGAAGGCATTTTCTACCAATGATATAAAGATAAGTGGGGCAATGGGTGTCTGACTATTGGGGTCGAGGTTGTATTCCGCATCTACCGTCACATTGCTACTGAGGCGGATGCGCATCAGTTCGATATAGCTTTGGATAAACTCTATCTCTTTGCTGAGGGTAGTAAACTGCTCTTTGTCCTCGTAGAGCACATGACGCAACAGTTTGCTGAGCTCTTGTACAGATTCTTGTGCCTTGTCGGTATCGAAGGCTATCAGAGCATATATATTATTTAAGGTGTTCAGCAGGAAGTGGGGGTTCAACTGGCTGCGCAGGTTCTGCAACTCGGCTTCCGCCAAGGCTTTTTCTGCCTCCTTGCGAGAGGTTTCAGATTTTCGCCATTCTTCACTCATTCTAACTACAGTGGCGATGATGGCGATGATACAAAGAGGGAATGAATCTCTGACAACCTCTACCCATATAGGAGGTTGGAACTCTGACTGATAGCGACCTTCAAACTCCATCATCTGCTCTGGGAAACTCTCCATGAAATAGCGGTACATGTGTTCTCCCCACAGGTGGAAGCTAAATGAAAAACCCAAGATGATGATTAAATTCAATAGCAAATACCACTGTGCCTTGTGCTTGAGCATGAACTGAGGCACCAGCCAAAGATAATTCAAATAGAAAATCAAGGCCCATATACCCATCCAGAAACCACCAAACAGCAGGTAACTGGTGAAGGAGGTGTTGAACCCACCACGCAACAACATGAGGTAGGGGAATCCTAACATGATTCCCCATACCACGATGTGTATAATCCACTTTTTATTGAACTCTATCTTTGGCATAGTGAAGGCAAAGATAAAAATTATTATTCGTATCTCAAAGCCTCGATTGGGTCTAATTTGGCAGCTTTCTTAGCTGGATACCAGCCAAAGAACATGCCAATCAACACGCATACGCCAAAAGCCATAATCACTGAACTGGGTGTAATGGATACTGATACCTGATCGGACAACATGCCTACCAAAGCACCTAATCCATAGCCACAGATAATGCCTATCAATCCACCTGTGAGGCAAATCA
>Ga0265298_10008846_pt1 | contig 12059 bp, 16 predicted proteins | sample AusTroGonzalo_MG_3_FD_193486 | JGI IMG/M metagenome (GOLD analysis project Ga0265298, IMG submission 193486) | Bovine rumen microbial communities from tropical cattle in Woodstock, Queensland, Australia - Gonzalo_01 | ecosystem: Host-associated > Mammals > Digestive system > Stomach > Rumen ...
AATACTATTGTTTTCTATGTAATCTTTGGGTATTACTTTTAAACTATCTAATTCATTCATAACTGCATCTTTATAATACATTAGAGTAGTAAGATTTAATTTTTCTTTTTTGCCATAGAAAACTAAATCTTCATTATAAGCATTATTAGCTTCTTCTTGAGTAATATATCCATTTTTAACCATTGTATTTAAAATAATCTTTTGTCTTCTTTTAGAGGCCTCTAAATCATTAATTGGAGAATAATCCTGTGGAGAAGCAGGTATACCTGCAAGTATACTAGCTTCACCTAAAGTTAAATTACTTGAAGACTTATTAAAATAGTATTTAGAAGCGTTTTCTATACCAAAAACACCATTACCATAATTAATAGTATTTAAATAACCTTCAAGTATTTCATCTTTAGAATAATTAATCTCCATTTTAAAAGCTAAATATGCTTCTTTTATCTTTCTATTTAAAGTTCTATCAAAGTTAAGATATAGATTTCTAGAATATTGTTGTGTAATAGTAGAAGCACCCTCTTTAATTGAGTTAGTTTTAATATTAATAAATATAGATTTAATAATTCGTATATAATCAAATCCATTATGTCCATAAAATCTTTTATCTTCAGTAGATATAGTAGCATTTATTAAATCTTTATCTATATTTTTAAGATCTATCCATTCTTTAGAACCATTACCTCTAAAGAATTCTTTATTATCTTTATCATATAAAATAATAGTATTAGCTTTTTTTAAATTTAATTTAGGACTTAATTTTATATAAAAATAAAATAAACCAAAGAAAATATATATTAAAAATATAAAAATAACTATTATTTTAAGTAATAATCTTCTTTTTTTCATATTATCTCCATTAACTATTAATATTATGTTAAAAAATTATTAAATTATAAGTGCATTTTCTATATTGTTATGGTATAATTTCATTGAAAAAAGTGGTGATTTATATAATTAACTTTTATTTAAAGAATAATGATGAAATCATTAAAAAAAATATCTCTATATATAATAAGGAAAAGAATATATTAAAATTTAGTATAGATGATGATAATTATAATATTGATTTAAACAAGCTTATTTTAATTAAAGAAAATTCTGAATCTTTACTTAATTTTAAATTTAATGATAAAAAAGAAACAAATGGCACATATTATATTAAGGATATTAATATAACTATGGATGCCAGAATAAAGACTAATAAACTAATATATAAAGATAATAAATTAGAAATAAACTATGAATTATATTTACAAGATGAATATATAGGTAAGTTTGAACTAATTATAAAGGAGTAGAATATGGTAGATTTTAAAAAGATAATATCTTCTCTTATAGAGAAAGAAATTAATATTAATGTATATAATTATATTAAAGAAATAGATGATCCCTCTAAAGGAGATTATGCTTTTCCATGTTTTAGTTTATCTAAAAAAATGCATAAATCACCAGTAGAAATAGCTAATGATTTAGCTAATTCTATTAAGGATGAAAAAATAGAAAAGATTGAAAGTGTTAATGGCTATTTAAATTTCTTTATCAATAAAGAATATCTAATTAAAGAAGTATTATCTGACTACGATAGAAAAAAATCTAATTATGGAAAAGAAGACCATAAAGAAACTGTATTAGTAGAATATTCTTCTCCAAATATAGCAAAACCATTCCATATAGGACATATGAGAACCACTTTAATAGGACATGCTTTATATAACATATATAAGTATTTAGGATACAATACTATAGGAATAAATCATCTAGGTGATTATGGTACTCAATTTGGTAAATTAATTGAAGGATTTAAGCTATGGGGAAATGAATATGATTTATCAATTGATCCGATAGATAAATTAGTAGAAATATATGTAAGAATAAATGAACTTGCTTCTGAGGATGAAAAGGTACTTGATCGATGTAGAGAAAACTTTAAATTACTTGAAGAAGGGGATAAATACTGCGTAGATTTATGGCAAAAGTTCAAAGATTTAAGTTTAGAAGAATTTAATAAAACATATGATAGATTAAATATTAAATTTGATTCTATTAAAGGAGAAGCATCTTATGTAGAATCTATTCCAGAAGTAGTAAGATTATTAGAAAAGAATAATAAATTAGAAATATCTGAAGGTGCATCAGTAGTTAATCTTGAAGATGAAGGGATTAATACTCCTTGTATAATAAAGAAAACAGATGGAAGCAGTATATATGCTTCTCGTGATTTAGCAGCTATTATGTATAGGGCTAAGACATATGATTTTGATAAATGTATATATGTAACTGGGTATGAACAAGATTTGCATTTCAAACAAGTATTTGCTACTGCTAAATACCTAGATTTAGGTGAAAAATATATTAATGGTTTAGAGCATGTATCCTATGGATTATACTCATTAAAAGAAGGAAAAATGTCTACTAGAAAAGGTAATTTTATTAAATTAGATGATGTTTTAGATGAAGCAATTGATAGAGCTAAAAATATTATATTAGAAAAAAATCCGGAATTAGAAGATTTAGATGATGTTGCTAAAAAAGTAGGAATAGGTTCTGTAATTTTTAGTGATTTATATAACTCTAGAATAAAAGATGAAATATTTGATATGGACGAAATGATTAAGTTTAATGGTGAAACTTGTCCATATATTCAATATATGTATGTAAGAATTAAGAGTATTTTAAGAAAAAATGATAATGAAGTATTGCTTAATAATGTTAAATATGATAAATTACTTGAGGGTTCATCATATGAACTAGTTAAATTAATCAATAAATTTAATGAAGTATTAAATGATGTAATTAGTAAGAATGAACCATATATATTATCTAGATATTTAATAAAATTAGCTACTACTTATAGTGAATATTATAATGAAGTTAAAATATTAAGCGATGATATAGATGAAAGAAATTCTAGAATTTATCTTATTACAGTAGTTTCAGAAATTCTTAAAACAGGATCAAACTTACTAGGTATAGAAATGCCTGAAAGAATGTAACAAAATAATAATACTCACATAAATATAAAAGAAAGGATGATTTATTATGAGCATTAGAAAAAAGAAATTAGAAGAATTAGAATTAATGAGTTATACAGATATAGCTTATGAAATAATTAAAGAGGATAAAAAGAAATACGATACAAAGAAATTATTTACTGAAGTATGTAAATTACTAGAATTAGATGAAAATACATTTATAGAACAAATCGGAGATTTCTTCACAGCATTAACAACTGACGGAAGATTTATCTTTATAGATAGTAAAGCTTGGGATTTGAAAGAAAATCACAAGGTAAATATTGTTGTTGATGATGGTGATGAAGAAGATATTGAAATTGAAGAAAATGAAGATGAAGAAAATTCTGAAGAAAATGAAGATATAGAAGATGATTATTCAGATGAAGCGGTTGATGATAGTAAAGAAGACGAAGATGATCTAGGAGAATTAACTATCGTTGATGAAGAAGATATAAATATAGAGGAATAGGTGATCTTATGATAGAGAGACTAGAAGCTACTTTAAATAGATATAATGAATTAACTTCTATGTTATCTAGTCCAGAAATATTAGGTAATGTAGATAAAATGACTTCTCTATCAAAAGAACAAGCATCTATTGCAGAAGTTGTTGATAAATACAAAGAATATAAAAAAGTAGATACAGATTTAGAAGAAGCAAAAGAATTATTAAATGATCCAGAAATGGCAGACTTAGCTAAAGAAGATATTGATAATTTAACTTCTAAAAAAGAAGAATTAGTTAAAGAATTAGAAATATTATTATTACCAAAAGATCCTAATGATGATAAGAATATTATCGTTGAAATAAGAGGAGCAGCTGGTGGAGATGAAGCTAACATATTTGCTGGTGACTTATTTGAAATGTATAGTAGATATGCAGAAAGTCAAGACTGGAGAATAGAAGTAACTAATGCGGAACCAGGTGCAGCAGGTGGATATGCTCAAATAGAATTTATGGTTAAGGGTGAAAATGTTTACTCAAAACTTAAATATGAGTCTGGCTCACACAGAGTTCAAAGAGTTCCAGAGACTGAATCACAAGGAAGAGTTCACACATCTACTGCTACAGTACTAGTAATGCCAGAGGTAGAAGATGTTAACATTGATATTAAGGAACAAGATTTAAGAATTGATGTTTATAGAAGTACAGGTGCAGGAGGACAAGGAGTAAATACAACAGATTCTGCTGTTAGAATTACTCATATTCCTACAGGAATAGTAGTTACTTGCCAAGATGAAAGAAGTCAGTTAAAGAATAAGATTAAAGCTCTAGGAATTCTTAAAGCTAGAATATATGATGAAATGCAAAGAAAGAAAGAAGCAGAAGTTGGAGCTGAAAGAAGAAGTAAGATAGGTACAGGAGATAGATCTGAAAAGATAAGAACTTATAACTATCCACAAAATAGAGTTACTGATCACAGAATTAATTTAACATTAATGCAATTAGATAGAATAATGCAAGGTAAAATGGATGAATTAATTGAATCATTAATAAATGAAGATATAAAGAGAAAATTAGCAGGAGAATAATTTTCTTTTTTTTCTTTTTTTATTAGGGAAATTTTCATTTTTTCGCGATTATTATATTTGGAGGAAAAAATGAAAGAAGAAAAATTATACTTAATAAACAAATTATTTAAAAGCAAAACTATAAGAACAATTTGGAGCAAAGAAAATGAGAAATATTATGTTAGTGTAATAGATGTTATTTCTACTTTGATTGAATTATCATACCAAGAATCTAGAAATTATTGGAAAGTATTAAAATTCAGACTTAAAAAAGAAGGAAATGAAACGGTTACAAATTGTAACCAGTTGAAATTAAAGGCAAAAGATGGTAAATACCGTATGACTGATGTAGTTGATATTGAAGGAATGTTCAGAATTATTGAGTCTATTCCAAGCAAAAATGCTGAACCTATAAAACAGTGGCTTGCAAAATTAGGTAGTGAAAGAATAGATGAAATATTCAATCCATCTTTAGCAGCTCAAAGATCTATTGATTTATATAGAACTAAAGGATATGATGAGGTATGGATATCTAAAAGAATAAAAGGAATTCAAGATAGAAAAAGATTAACTGATGTATGGCAAGAAGGTGGAATTACTAAGGAAATTGAATTCGCTATTCTAACTAATGAAATATATAAAGAATGGTCGGGTATGACTGCAAGCGAATATAAAGAATTTAAAGGATTAAGAAAAGAATCTTTAAGAGATAATATGAATGATATTGAAGTAGCTCTTGCAGATTTTGGTGAAATGACTACTAGAGATATTGCAAAAAATGAACATCCAAAAGGATTAAAAGAAAATATTAATATCGCAAAACGTGGTGGAAAAGTAGCTAAAAAGATAAAAGAATTATATGAGGAAGAAACAAATAATAAAGTAATAACTAAGGATAACAATATAGATTATAAATATATAGATTAATAATTATGCTATAATTAGGGAAGAGGTGTCTTATGATAAGAGAAATAACTAGAGAAGAATCTGATAAAACTTTTTATGATTTAAATTATGAAGGATATTTATATCACTATAATCATAGAAAAGATATATTTGTTAAAAAAACATATGAAGAAATAAAAGAATACTCTTTAGAAAAAATGGATAAAGGTCTAAAAGTATTAGGATATTTTAAAGATGATAAATTAATAGGATTTTTATCATATTATATATGGGAAAGAGCAACTAAATATCTGTGGATAGATGAATTTATGATAACTGAAACCGAAAGAGGAAAAGGATATGGAACTGCCCTTATGAATGAAGTTATGAATATAGCAAAAAGAGAAAAGCTTAGTAGAATAGAATTTAATGTTTATGATTTTAATAAAAATGCTATTAAATTTTATAGAAAATTAGGATATGTAGATCAAAGACATGTACTTGAGATGAAACTGGAGAATTAATATGACAGATATAGAGTATTTAAAGAAATATTATAAAGGTAATATTGATGATGCTATTGAAAGACTTAATAATGGTGAACCAGTCCAATATATTGTAGGTAATGTGGACTTTTATAATTCTAATTTTATAGTTAATAAAAATGTATTAATACCTAGATTTGAAACAGAAGAATTAGTATTAAATACAATTAATTTTATTAAAGAATATTTCCAAGAACCAATAAAAGTATTAGATATAGGTACAGGTTCTGGAGCAATAGCAATCTCAGTTAAAAAAGAAATTAATGGAGAAGTATATGCTACTGATATATCTAAAGAAGCACTTGAAGTTGCAAATGAAAATGCTAAAAGAAATAATGTAGATATTAACTTTATTAATACTAATTTATTTGAGGGTATTACCGATAAATTCGATGTAGTTATTAGTAATCCTCCATATATTAGATATGATGAAGAAATAGATGAAATTGTAAAGAACAATGAACCACATTTGGCATTATATGCTGATAATAATGGTTTATATTTCTATGAAGAAATTTTAAAGAACATAAAGTCTATCCTTAATGATAAATATTTAATAGCATTTGAAATAGGTAAAGATCAAGCTACTGATATAACAAGTTTTATAGAGAAATATCTTCCTGAGTGTAATATTATATTAAAAAAAGATTTGGAAGGAAGAGATAGAATGCTATTTATACATAATTTTGAATAAAATAAAAATAATCATCCATAAAGAAATTGAAGGGATGATTTTTTTATGAAAAAGATAGCTATATTATTAATATCATTAGTATTATTATTTTCTTTTTCATATTTGAAAAAAGAAAAAGAAAGTATTATTCCGGATAGTGCAATCAGATTTAGAGTAATTGCTAATTCAAATACTGCATATGATCAAAATATTAAAATTCAAATTAGAAATTTAGTACAGAATAAAATATTAGAATTAACTAAGGATACAAAAAGTATCGAAGAAGTAAGAAAAACTATATTGGAACACCAAGGAGAGTTATATGATATTACCAAAGAAAAATTAGACGAATTAAACTATGACAAATCTTTTAAATTAGTGTATGGTGAAAATTATTTTCCAGAGAAAATATATAAAGGATTAACATATAAATCAGGTAATTATGAGTCTTTAGTAATTACTTTAGGAGATGGAGAAGGTGATAATTATTGGTGTGTATTATTTCCCCCTTTATGTACTCTAGAAGTAGATGAATCTACTAGTGATGTTGAATATACATTTTTTGTTAAAGAAATAATTGATAAGTATTTTAGAAAATAAAAAATTATGATAAAATTATTATAGGTGATGTAGATGTATAATTTAAGTACAAAAGTTAAAAAAATGAGTATAACATCAATAATATTCTCATTAATATTTATAGTAACAGGAGTATTTTTATTAATAAAACCTGAAACTGCTATAAATGTAGTATGCTATGTTTTAGGAATTGTTTTAGTATTATGGGGAGTAGTATCAATAATACAATTTTTTAGTGATAAGAATTCTACTAATTATTTATCAATGAGTTTTATATTTGGTGCTTTTGTATTTATTTTTGGTATTATTATTTTGATAAAACCATCAATAGTAGCTAGTATAGTTCCACTACTTCTTGGAGTGTGGATGGTAATTAATGGTGTTACTAAATTATCTTATTCTTTATCAATTTATAAAAATACAAAGAATATGTTATCAATAATAGGGTCTATTTTTATTATTGTATTTGGTGTAACACTAATATTTAATCCTTTCGAAGGGGCTAAAGGCTTAACACAAATAATTGGTGTTGCTCTAATAGTATATTCAATATTAGATTTAGTAGAAAGTATAGCTATTTCTATTAGTATTAAAGGTAATTCTGAAGAACCAGAAGGTAAAATAGTAGAAGCTAAATATAAAGATAAAGAAGAATAGTTTTGAGCTATTCTTTTTAATTACATATTGAATATTTTATATAAATATTATATAATATAAGTAACATTATACTAAGGAGGGATAATATGAAAGTCACATCAGTAAATGTTAAAAAAATCGAGAAGGAAGGTTCTAGAATGAAAGGTATAGCATCTATCGTATTAGATGATTGCTTTGCTGTTAAAGATATTCGTATCATTCAAGGTGAAGACAAATTATTTATAGCTATGCCTAGCAGAAAATATCCTGACGGAGAGTATAGAGACGTTGCTCATCCAATTAATGGTGAAACTAGAGAGATGATCGAAAAAGCTATTCTTGAAGCTTATGATCAAGCCGAAGAAGCAAAAGCTCCAGAAGAAGCACCAGCTGAAGAAGAATAGTCTTCTTCTTTTTTTTTGTGCTAAAAATATAAATTTATTCATATATTTAAATAAACGGAGGAAAATATGGATAAATTAAAAGAAATAAGTTCAGGTTTAACACATTCATTTTCAGTACAAGAAAGAAAAAATATAGCGTTAACTGGTGTAGTAAAAATAGATAGTTTTGATAAAGAAGAATTTTTAATAGAAACATCTCTAGGAATAATGAATATTAAAGGTCAAAATTTAGAAGTAGTTAGATTAGATACATATCAAGGAAATTTAACTATTAAAGGAGCTATTAATTCGATTAGTTATACTGAAGAATCTAAGAAAGAATCATCCGTATTTAGTAGATTATTTAAATGATATTAATATATCAAATTAAATCTTTATCCTTAGCTTTTATATATGGAATATTTTTTGCTTTCACTTTTAGAAAAAGTAAAAATATATTATTTAATAATAAAATAATAGGCATAGTATTAAATTTATTGTTTATGATAGATCACACTTTATTATTCTTTATATTAATAAGATTTATTAATAATTCAAGGTTACATATCTATATGTTTCCTGTTTTTATATTAGGAATATTATTTTATAGATATTACTTTACATTCTCTAATAAAAATAAATTGACTAGCAAAATAAAATAAACTATACTTAAGGTAGAATGGAGGGTATGTAACTTGAAGAGAAAAAAGGTAAAAAGAAACTTCATAATAATAGCTGTTATATATTTAGTTCTTGGTTTTTTATTAGCAGAAACAGTTGTTAAAACATCTTATGAGTTATATACTAAATCCAAAGAAAAGAAAGAATTTAAGGAAGAATTAGCAATTCTTAAAGAAAAAGAAGATGAATTAAAAGGACAAGTTAGTAAGCTAGAAGATCCTGATTATATAGCTAGATATGCGAGAGAAAAATATTTATATTCTAGAGATGGAGAAATAATAATAAGAATACCAGATTAGGTGTTCTTTTTTATTGTTTTATGGTATTATATGAGTGGTGAAGAAGTTTGAATATAAATGAAGTTAATATATTGGCTTTAGCATATTTAGGTGACTCTGTTTATGAACTTAAGATTAGAGATTATTTAATTAACCAAAAAATATATAAAGTTAATAATTTACAAACTAAGTCTTTGAATTATGTTACTGCTAAAAATCAATGTAAGTTTATTAATTATTTGTTAGATAATAATTATCTTACTGAAGATGAAATAGATATAGTTAAAAGGGGTAGAAATGCTAGTACCTATTCTCATCCAAAAAATACAGATATAGTTACTTATAAATGGGCGACTGCATTTGAATGCTTATTTGGATATCTTTATTTATTAAAGAAAGATAATAGAATAGATGAACTAATGAAAGTTATATTGGAGGAAAATATATGATAGTATTTGGTAAAAATGTTGCTAAGGAAGTAATAGATAGTAAAAAAGAAATTAAAAAAGTATATTTATCTAAACAATTTGATGATGAAAAACTAATTAAATATTTTGAAGATAATAATATTAAAATTAATAGAATGGATAAAAGAATACTTGATCAAAAATTTAAAGGTAATAATCAAGGTATAGCTTTAGAAATAGAAGATTATAAATATTTAGGAATAGATGATGTATTAGATGCTAAATTTTTAGTAATGTTAGATCATTTAGAAGATCCACATAATTTTGGAGCGATTATTAGAACAGCAGAAGCAGCTGGAGTAGATGCAATTATTATTCCTAAAAAAAGAAGTGTAGAAATAACTTCTACTGTTATGAAAGTATCAGCTGGTGCTTTAAATAACATTAAAATAGTTGAAGTATCAAGTCTGCCTCAAACTATTGAAAAGTTAAAGAAATATGGATTTTGGTTCTATGGAACTGATATGGACGGAAGTAATTATACTTCTGTTGTTTATGATGAAAAAACATGTTTAGTAATTGGTGCAGAAGGTAATGGAATATCTAAATTAGTTTCTGAAAAATGTGATTTTATAATTAGTATTCCTATGACTGGTAAAATTAATAGCTTAAATGCATCAGTTGCTGCTGGAATATGTATTTATGAAGTGGTGAGACAAAAAAATGAAAAATTATAAAGATAATGATTATGAATTATTATATTTAATATCAGAAAATAATGAAGAAGCTAAGGATTTATTTTATAAAAAATATAAACCTATTATAGAATTAAAAGCAAAAAAATTCACTAAATATGTTGAATCTAAAGGTTACGATTATAATGATTTAGTACAAGAAGGTATGATAGGTTTATCTAAAGCTATAAAAGATTATAGTGAACAAAAAGATGTTCAATTTACTACATTTGCTAATTTATGTATAGAAAGACAAATGTTTTCTTTTATGAGAAATATTAGTATTGGAAGGCATAAAGTTTTAAATGATTCTTTATCATTTGATACTACTACTAATTCGTATGGAAAACCATTAATTAATCTATTAGATGATAAAAATATTAATCCTGAAACAACATTTATTGAATCTGAGGAAAGAGAAAATTTATATAACGATATTATTTCTGTATTAAAAGATGTAGAAGTAGAAATATTTGAATTAAGAGCTAATGGTTTTTCATATAAAGAAATAGCTAGTTTATTAAATATAACAGAAAAATCAGTAGGAAAACATATAGAAAGAATAAAAGATAAAATAAGTAAAATATTAGATGAGAATAAATAAGGTGGTTTTATGAAAAGAAAAATAAATAAAAAGAATTTAACTAAGTTTTTGTTAGTAGTATTAGTAATTGTAATTGGTATATTTTCTTTATTTTTTTTAAGAAATACTAGTACTAAGAAATATTATAATGAGTTTGTTCTAGTTAGTAAGGATTCTAATTTATATAATTCTAAAAATAAGAGTATAGGTAAAATATATAAGAATACTTATTTAGAATTAGATAAATTTAATAATAAAAAATATTTTAAGATAAAAAATAGTGATTATTATGTTTATTATGAAGATATTAAAAGTACTAAAAAGAAAGATACTAATATAAAAGAATATTATGTATCTATCGGAGAAAATATAACTCTAAAAGATAATGCTAAACTATATTTAAATGATAAAGAAAGTTTAGAACTTAATAAAGGTAGTGTATACGAAGTAATACGTAAAGATGAAAACTATTATTATATTAAGCTTTTAAATAATTTTTATGGTGTTAAAAAAGATGATATAAAAGTAGTAACCCCTACTAAAGGGTTAATTAAAAGCTATATGAGTATTCTGTTTTTTGAAAGTTATAGTGATAATGTAGAATCTATATTTAAATATTTAAAAGAAAATGGTAATTTTGGTATAGAATTAGAGGATTTTACTTTATGGCTAGATAATAAAATAAATATTAATCAAAATGGATTATTAATATTATCTAAAGATGAAGAAGTATTAAAAATAGCTAAGAAATATAATATCTATGTAGAAAAAGAATATGGAGATTATATATATAAAAATAATAATACTAGTACTAAAAAAGGTACTAAAGATAGTATGTCTATGTATAAGATAGATTCTTCTACAAATGAAGAAAATCTAAAGAAAATTATAGCAGGAGAACCGATTGTTAATATAGATTTGAGTACTAGTTATAATCATACTTTAAGAGATGAAAACAGTAATGCTACTAGCATTGCAGTTTTGAATTACCATTTTTTCTATGATTCATCAATTGGTGAATATTGTGGAGAAGGTAATTGTATGGATACTGTAGATTTTGAAAAAGAACTATACTGGTTAAAAGTAAATAATTATAAAACTCTTACAATAGATGAATTTATTAAATGGATGTATGGAGAAATAGAA
>Ga0265298_10008847_pt1 | contig 12058 bp, 10 predicted proteins | sample AusTroGonzalo_MG_3_FD_193486 | JGI IMG/M metagenome (GOLD analysis project Ga0265298, IMG submission 193486) | Bovine rumen microbial communities from tropical cattle in Woodstock, Queensland, Australia - Gonzalo_01 | ecosystem: Host-associated > Mammals > Digestive system > Stomach > Rumen ...
TTTCGCGCCGGTCTGGAGGTCGCTCTTGATCATGTTGGTCTTGCCGTCGCGGATCCTGGAGCGGATGGCGTCGGTCGAGGTCATGATCTCGAACGCGGCAACGCGCCCGTGGACCTCGCCGTTGGCATCAAGCTTCGGCAGGAGTATCTGGGAGATGACGGCCTGGAGGCCGGCCGCGAGCTGCGTCCTCACCTGGGCCTGCTGGTTCGTCGGGAACGCGTCGATGATTCGGTCGACGGTCTCCGCGGCGCCGGTGGTGTGGAGAGTTCCGAAGACGAGGTGGCCCGTTTCGGCGGCCGTCACCGCGGCGCCGATCGTCTCGATGTCGCGCATTTCGCCGACGAGTATGACGTCAGGGTCCTGGCGGAGCGCGCGGCGGATCGCCTCGGCGAAGCTGGGCACGTCGTCGCCGACCTCGCGCTGGGTTATGAGCGACTTCGCCGACTTGTGGTAGAATTCTATCGGGTCCTCGATCGTTATGATGTGCGTGGAGCGCTCATGGTTGATGACGTCAAGCATCGAGGCGAGCGTGGTGGACTTGCCGGAGCCCGTCGGGCCCGTGACAAGAATGAGTCCGCGCGGCTTGAAGAGAAGCTCCTTGACGACAGGCGGCAGGCCCAGCTGCTCCATCGTGAGCAGAGTCGAGGGAATCTGCCTGAGCACCATTCCGTAGCGCTTGCGCTCCTTGAACACGGAGACGCGGAAACGCGTCGCCAGGCGCTTCTCGTCCTCCACCTCCTGCTCCTCAGGCGTGAGCAGGTCGCGGAACGCTATGGCGAAGTCGGCGCCGCCGTTGGCCTCCACCTCCGCCATGTGGGCGTCTGTCGAGATCTCGCGGCAGAGCCCCAGGGAATCCGCCTCGCTCAGATCCTCGTCGGCCAGCGGAAGAAGCTCGCCGTGTACGCGCAGCTCGGGCGGCATGTAGGCGCGGATGTGGAGGTCGCTGCCTCCTTCGTCGATCATCGCGGCCAAGAGTTCTTTCATCGTGACATCCATCGTGTTTCTCCTTAGCTTAGTCAGCGTCGCCCATGGTGACGCGGAGGATTTCAGAAAGCGAGGTCATGCCGCTTGCGACCTTTAGCATGCCGTCTTCGCGCAACGTGCGCATGCCCATCTCGCGGGCCCTCTGCCTGAGGAGCGTCGCGGGAGCATGGTCGAAGATGAGCCTTTCGATCGTGTCGTCGACCTTGAATATCTCGAACACGCCCTTGCGCCCCTTGTAGCCGCTCTTGCCGCACCTGTCGCATCCGGCGCCGTGGAACATCTTGTCGGGGACCGTGGCGGAGAACTGGCCGAGCATCTTCATCTCCCTGTCAGTAGGGGTGTAGGCTTCGCGGCAGTTGTCGCAGATCGCGCGCACGAGGCGCTGCGCCATCGCCGCGCGGAGCGCCGAGGCGACGAGGAACGGCTTGCAGCCGATGTCAAGAAGACGGGTCACGGCGGACGGAGCGTCGTTGGTGTGGAGGGTCGAGAACACGAGGTGGCCCGTAAGCGCGGCCTCCATCGCGATGCCGGCCGTCTCCTCGTCACGGATCTCGCCGATCATGACGATGTTCGGGGCCTGGCGGAGGATCGAACGGAGAGCGGCCGAGAAGTCGAGGCCGACGTCCTTGTTCACCTGCACCTGGTTGATGCCGCTCATCTGGTATTCGACAGGGTCCTCGACGGTGATGAGCTTCTTGTCGGGCGTGTTTATCTGGCCTAGGCACGCATACAGCGTAGTGGTCTTGCCGGAGCCGGTAGGCCCCGTCACCAGCACGACGCCGTCAGGGAGCTTGATGAGGCGCTCGAACGTCGCCTGGTCGTCCGCCAGGAAGCCGAGCTGCGGAAGTCCGAGGGCAAGGTTGGACTTGTCGAGGACACGCATCACGATCGACTCGCCGTGGTTCGTCGGGACGGACGAGACACGCAGGTCCAGATCCTTCCCGTTCACGGTGATCTGGATTCGGCCATCCTGCGGAATTCGCTTCTCGGAGATCTTCATCTTCGACATGATCTTGATTCGCGAGATGATCGCCGACTGGAGACGCTTTGGAGGCGAGTCCATCTTCCTCAGGGCGCCGTCTATGCGGTAGCGGACGCGGAACTCCTTCTCCATGGGCTCGAGATGGATATCGGAGGCCTTCATCTTTATGCCGTTGGTGATAAGCATCGTCGCAAGCTTGACGACAGGCGCATCGTCGCCGGTCGCGTCCTCGTTGAGGTTCGCGAACTCGTCGCGCGTCTGCACGTCCGCATCGGAATCGGCCCCTTCGTACAGCTTGGCCATCGCCGCCTTGACCTCGCTCTTCGGCGAGACCACGGCATCCACGTCGCGGCCGTGCAGCACGTAGCGGAGGGAATCGATCGCGTCATATCCCATCGGATCCGAGAGCGCGACGGTGATGGAGTATTCGTCGGCCACAACAGGCACGACGCCGTACTTCTTGGCGATGTCCGCCGGAATCTCCTTGACGATCTCGGGGTTTATCGCCTCCGGGTTCACATGGCAGTACTTCAGGCCGAACTGGTCGGCCACGGTGCCGAGCACCTCATCCTCGCCAATGGTGCCGCCTGAGACGAGCACGTCAAGCGTTGTCTCGTTCTCGGCCTTCATCGACTTCGAAGCCGCCTCGATCTGATCGGGGGTCAGGAACCCGCGCTCGGTGAGGAGCTGAAGAACATATTCGTCGTTGCTTGTCATTGTTTGTGGATATTATAGCGCAATCCGCCGCTAATGGCAAGCGAGCTGATGACGCGCGTCAGAAGCGCGGCAGCTTCGCCAGCGAGTCGATCCGCCCGCCCTCGCGCGACCTCATGCGCCATATCCGGCCATGCTCGTCCCTCAGCGCCCTGAGCCGCCCTTCATCGCGCCGGTGGCAGGCGCAATCTATGAGATCGGCCATGTAGACGATCTCCTTCGCCCAGTCGTTGCGGTCCTCGTAGCGCTCTGCGGCGAGGCGGCAGCCGTGCGCGACGCCCCCTATCTCGTCCAGCACCGACTGGGTGAGGCCGGGGTGCCTGGAGTAGCCGTGGCCGTTCGCGAGGATGTTGAAGAGCTCCGAGCAGTTGCAGCGTATCGCGCCGCCGCGAAGATACAGAGTGCCTAGGCGCAGGAGGATCCCGCCGAGGGGGGCGTCCATCACACGGTCGAGCTCGAGCTCGAGATCCATCTTGGCGGCCTTGGGGCCCGATGAAGCGAAGGAGCCGCCGAGAATGATGCCCGGCAGGGAGGCCGCAAGCGGCTGCCAGTGCCCTTCGTCGCCCCAGTCGGTCACAAGGTACCCTTTCGCGCCATTGAGCCTTCCGGCGCGCTCGGCAGCCTCCATGTTCTCCCTCATGTTCTCGATCCGCCCCGCAAGGGAGCGCCACGAGGAGGTGCCGGGACACACGTAGAAGTCGAGCCCGGCCGATCTGAACGTTGCGCACTCCCTGTCGAACGGATGGTTCGCCTCGTACCCCCAGTCCAGGGCGATGAGGTCCTTGGGGAGCCGGCTCACGAGCTCCGGATGGCGAAGCACTATATCGCCCCAGAACATCGGCCGCTTGCCGCGGCTCCGGGCGGCGTCGCAGACCTTGAGGAGAAAGTCAAGGTACTCCTCGGGGTCCTCTATCTCGAACGTCTCGTCGCACCCGATGTTCACGAGCGGAGACGTGAAGTTCGGGAAAAGCTCGTCGAAGAGCGACTCGACGAGCCTGATGGAGCCCGGATTGGACGGGTCCAGCGTCGTCGGAAACTTCTTGACCGCACCCCACGGCGTCACAGCGCCGCCCTTCGGAAATTTGGCGAGAGGGTTGTAGCGCGGATGGACGAGCCACCGCTCCATGTGGCCGAACGTGTTCTGGTTGGCGACGAGCTCCATGCCCTGCATCGTGCAGTAGGCGTCCAGCTTGCGGATTTCGGCAGGAGTAAGGGGGTCGGCCTCCTCCCACACGTCGGGATGTGCTGCGTATGCGAAGGTGTGCTCGGTATAGAGCTGGAACTGGTTATAGCGACACCGCGCGAGAAGATCGACAATCTCGCGCAGCGTCTTGAGCGTCGGGACGCGGTCCCGGCTTATGTCCAGCATGTAGCCGCGTACTTCAAACATGCGCAAATACCGCAGGCACCTCCGCCGTCAGCTTCGCGAGGCAGCGCCTCAGGTTGTCGACGTACTGCCCGGTCATCGCACCCTTTCCGCGGACATCGGTTATGCACTTGAAGGCGACGCATCTTACGCCTGCCGTCTCGCAGACCTGCGCGACGGCGGCGCACTCCATGTCCCTGAGCGAGCACGTAAGCACGTTCATCAGGAGATCGTTGTCGTCGTCGCTGTCGTTGAAGCGGTCGCCGGTGCCGATGGACTTCGGCGGATACTTGCCTGTCACTGCGAGCGGTATGTATGGGGTGGAGCGCTCGTCAAGCGTCCCGACCATCGTACCGTTCACGGCAGAGAGGTCGAAGTCGTACTGCACGGCGCTGTCGATCTCGTAGATGTCGGCGACCTCGATGTCGGGTTCGAGCCCGCCAGCAACGCCAATATTGATGATCGTGTCAGCACCGCTCTGTATCGCCAGCTGCGTCGCCGCTGCGGCGTTGGCCTTGCCTATGCCGGACACGACGACCATCGTCGCCTCTCCGCCAAGGGTGCCGCGCACCACGCGGCGGCCGAATTCACGCGTCTCCGAAGAGTCCGCAAGGTTGTCGAGGACGCATTGCGCCTCGTTATCCATCGAAATGACGAATGCTTTCATGCCGGAATTATACCATATCTCATCCCCATCGGACAAACCGCCCTGATGGAGCGAATATCCTCACCCGTTCGATATGGTCTATCTCTGGTCGCACGCTCCAGGGCCTTCCGTAGACCTCCACGACGTCGAAGCGATACGCTCCGTTCCATCTGTTGGACCTTCGCCACGCGTTGAACGCGCGGCGAAGGTTGCTGAGCTTCCTTTTGTCGATGCTCCTGAGGCGCTTCTGGAACCGGCTTCTGCAGCTGTGCTGCTTGACCTCGACGAACACCATCGCGTCCGACTGCCGGTCGTACGCGACTATGTCTATCTCGAGGCGCCTGTCGCGGACGCAGGGACGGACGTTCCGCTCCACGATCATGTAGCCCTTCCGGCGCAGCTCGGCCACGGCAATGTCCTCTCCCCAGCGCCCGTGCTCGACGCCTACGTTATCGCCATCAGGCGGCCGTTGCATCGCCGACCCCCTTTGCGGCAACGCGAACGCGACATGCGGAGCGCGGCACCCCGAAGCATATGAAGCCGATCGAGTTCTCGAGAGCGGCCGCAAGACCGTACGATTCGGCGGGCGAAAGCAGTATGTGCGCCACCGCGTCCTCCTCGCCCCTGTCGCCGGAGTTGCGGTACACCTCGAGCGAATACGCCTGCAACGGAGTGACGATGTGCCTCAGGACGATCCTCGCGGAATGGTTCGCCGAACGGTGGTAGAGACCCTTGCCGTCGTCGATAGACTCGGACTCTCCGCGGAAGACCTGCAGCATCTTGCAGATGTCGTTGAAGCCGAGCTTGACCGTAATCCGCTTTTCCCAGTCGAACGTCGGGAACTTCCTCACCGGTCCGTTCCTTTCGCCGACGGTCAGCTGGTTGGCGAACTTCAGCATGAAGAATCCGTCCTCCCTTGCGGTCGCCGGATGAAGCTCCAGCTTGATCGCGCAACCCGTTCCGCTTGCGTTGGCGTGATATATCGCGAACTCTGCGTTGAGGTTCGCGGTCTTGTCGATGTGTTCGTTCATCTTTCCATCTCCTTGTCTTTGTGTTTGTTTTTGTTGGTCCGGCGCAACACCCGTCACGCCAGAAATCCGCTTTTGTCGTCAAGCTGCCTGTAGCCGGCGGCCTCCATTATGTCCGAATCGCGGACAGCGTCGGCGCCCCTCAGGTCCGCGATGGTGCGGGCGACCCTGAGGACGCGATCGTACGCACGCGCGGAAAGGCAGAGCTTTTCGAGATTCCGCCTAAGCTCGTCCTGTGCGGCGGAGTCCAGACGGCAGACTTCCGGCAGGTCACGGCTCCGGACATCGGCATTCGTGCATACGCCCGTCATGCCGCGATAGCGCGCCGCCTGCAGGCGCCTCGCATTGACGACCCGCGCCCGGATCGCCGCGCTAGGCTCGCACGAAGGCGCGCGCTGAAGGTCGGCAAGCGGAACCGAAGGGACGCCCACCTGTATGTCGATCCTGTCCAGCAGAGGGCCGGACACCCTTCTCTGGTATTTGAGTATCTGCGACTGGGTGCATCGGCAATCATGCGCGGGGTCGTTGTAAAAGCCGCACGGACAGGGATTCATCGCGGCGACGAGCATGAAGCGGGACGGATAGTCGTGCGCGGCGGCGGCGCGCGAAACGCCGACATGGCCGTCTTCGAGGGGCTGCCTGAGGACTTCCAGCGCCTGACGCGGGAACTCGGCGAACTCGTCCAGGAAAAGGACGCCCCTGTGGGCGAGCGAAACCTCCCCCGGCACCGGATGCGTACCGCCGCCGAGAAGCCCAATGGAGCTGACGGTATGGTGCGGAGCCCTGAAGGGACGGCGCGTAACGAACATCCCGCCCCCCTTCGCCGCACCTGCGACAGAGTGTATGCGCGAAACCTCAAGGGCCTCCTCGACCGTCAGCGGGGGAAGGATGCCCGGGACCCTTCTCGCAATCATCGTCTTGCCGGAACCGGGAGAGCCGATGAGAAGTATGTTGTGGCCTCCGGCGACGGCGACCTCCATTGCGCGGACTATCGTGGACTGCCCCTTCACATCGGCATAGTCCTCGCAACACGAGGCGCCTTCGCCCACAAGCGAAGCGATGTCGGTGTATGCGGGCCTTATCGTCAGCGAACCGTTGAGATATTCCACGGCCTCGCGAAGCGTCCTTACGGGAATCACGTCAATTCCTCCGACGACGCTGGCCTCCTCCATGTTTTCGTACGGCACGAGCATGGCGCGTCGGCCTATGCGTTTCATCTCCATCACCATCGGAAGTATCCCGGTCACCCGGCGCACCTCTCCGGAAAGCGCCAGCTCTCCCACTATGCCGTATTCGTCGAGATGCTCGTTCTCGAGGCGGCCGGTCGCCTTCACGAGGCAGATGGCGATGGGGAGGTCGTATATGGGACCTTCCTTGCGGACGTCCGCAGGAGCAAGATTGACCGTCACCTCGTACTCGCGCTTGGTGTCGAAGCCCGAGTTCCGCAAGGCCGTGGATACGCGATCCTTCGCCTCCCTGACGGCCTGATCAGGAAGGCCCACAATGGCGAACGAGCTCGTCCCCTCATGTGAGAACACCTCTATCTCGACCGTTATCGCGTCGACTCCGCATATGGCGCCCGAATAGCATCTTGCAAGCATGTCTTTTCTCCTCTGCTTTGTTGTCGTTACGCAACCATTATGGCATATGCCCCTGAAATTAACGTTACGGTAACGTTACGATAACGTTACGATTTCGTAACGTTAATTTTTCGGGACATGAGGGGAAAAAACGCGTTTCGCCCTTATGGCACAGGGCTTTCACGCACTTCGCGAGGCCGAAAACCGAAAGGCCGGTTTTTGTCGACGTTTGTCGAACAGCAAAAATCGCCCGCTCGCATGCGCACAGTTTATCCATAGGCAAGGCGCGGCCATGCGGACGACGCCCTCATGCCGTGCCTTGACGCCCTTGCGTTCGACTCAGGCCATCCGAAGGCGCACTCCATGATTGGATAGCGGAAACAGAATGGCCGGCGGAGTCGATCCGCCGGCCATTTAGCGCTTCTGTCACTTCTCGCATCAGAGCGCGGCACCGACTATGGCGCCTATCACTCCGCCTACGACAGTCGCGCCCAGCACGGCCCAGCCGTCATTCCTCTCATGCACGACCACGACATCGTGCCTTTTGTCGTGCTTGTGGACATCATGGTGGTGCCTGTGGTGATGCCGGTCATGATTCTCGACAAAGTGCGCCTTGTGATCGTGATGAACTTTCGCGACATGACCTTTGTCCCTGGCGTGACCCTTGTGCTCCACGAATCCCTTGTGCTCGACACGCCCCTTGGAAGTCGCCTTCATCGCGATGGGAGCCTTGCCCTTGACATCGTGGCCGCCCTTCGTCGCGGCATTCGCGGTTCCGCAGACAGCGCCGATGAGCATGAGCGCCATCATGAGTTTCTTCAGGTTCTTGTTCATTGTCTTGTTCCTTTCTTCATTACGCGCAAGTCCATTCTCGCGCTTACACTCAGCAAGGAGCGCAACCAGGAACTTTCTGACAAAAGTTTTTTTCACGTCGCCGGGAGGCGAAGCGTGAAGATGCAGCCGCACGGACTGTTGGGTCCGAGGGTGAGGTCGCCGCCCATCGCACGGGCATAGTCTCGCGATGTGCAGAGCCCGATGCCGAACCCTCCCTTTCCGGACTTGAGCACCGTCTTCGCGCGCCAGTAGCGATCGAAGGCGCGCTTCATCTGCCATGGCGTCATGCCCGGGCCTTCGTCGGCGATCTCGACAAGAACGCAATCGCCCTCCGTCCTGAAGCGCGCACTGACATTGCCGAACGGCGCGGCGTACTTGAGGTCGTTGCCGAGAAGGTTCCACAGGATCTGGGTCGTCAGCTCGATGTCGGCCACGGCAACGGGCGATCCGTCGCAGGATACCTTCACCGGCCCCGACTTCTCCTCCTCGTAGTCGGCGGCGAAGATCCTGTACGCCGCGTCGAACGCGTCCTTGACGTTGAAGGATTCCTTCCGGGGGACCTTGCGCCGTCCGCCGCGCGAGAGGAAGTCCGTTATGTTGCCTACGAGGCGGAGCATTCGTTCGTTCAGCGTTTTCGCCTCATCGTCGTCGCTCCCTATGAGAAAGCGCATCCCGACAAGCGGTGTCGTAAGGTCATGCGCGGCCGCGGCGAGAAAATCGTCCCTCGTCCTTGCGTAGGAGACGAGCCTCCATACCGCCGATGCGGTCGCAGCGACAAGCGCCGCCATGAGAAGAGGAAGTACGAGCCATGACCAGAAGACGTAATCGAACTCTTCGATATTCGCGCAGGCCGCATGGACAAGCATGCCTCGCCTTGCCCACACCATGCGAACCGGCCGGGCGCGCGAGGGGATGCGCACCTCATGCCAGCCCCACATGTCAGCCTTGCGTTTCGCGCCGCGCGAATTCCAGTCCTTCCACGTCATGTCGGAACGGAACCTGTCCTTGGCCCATTGGGGCGCACCGCCGTCGTCAAGCACGCCCTTTCCGTACTCCCAGACGAAGTCCGGCCTGGCGGTGCCATCCTTCAGCCTTTCGGCGAACTCCTTCGACTCCTCCTCGGCGCGCGCATGTTCGCTCGCAGCGATCCTTGGAACGCTCACAAAGAGGAAAAGCAGGCCGAAAACCACCAGCGCGGCAGTCGGAAGCGCCAGCAGAAGGCAATACCGGAAGAGGCGACGGTCCATCAAAGACCCATCAGGCGCCGCGCGGCGGCGAACTCGTCCGTCAGGTCGATCTTGCGGTTTCCGCCAAGGTAGCCGCCCTCCTTGAGGTTCTCGACAAAACGGCGGAACTTGTGCGGGCCGGGATTCAGGTTGTCGAGGGCGAAAACCTCGGCCGAACCGAAGGTGCAGGCCTCGGAGAGCATGCCTGTGGATTCGGCCGTGACGTACAGCCGCTTCGCAAGCTTCACGAAGGCGGGTATCGGATTGAAGTGGTCCTTCGAGTAGAGCAGCTTGTACTGGAACGGGAACGAGTCGACGACGGCCTCCACATCGGCAGGAGTCCTTCGCGAGGTTGTGACCCAGAATTCGCACCCCTCGTTTTCGGAGAATACGTGCTCCAGCTCGGCCTTCATCCAGTCGGCGGTCATCGAAGAGCATTTGTTGGGACCGCCGACGATCACGGCGATGGCGTCCTTGCCGCCGGGCGCATGCCTTTCGCGAAACGCAGCGACACCCTTATCGTAGAACGACTCGTCGTTCGCCACGAGGTTTGCCGGTATCTCGACGATATTCGGACGCTTCGGCGGATTGTCGAAGACCGGAGAGAGGATGCAGTCGAAGGAGGCGAGGTCGTATCCGCTCGGCGTCAAAACGACGCCACACTTGACGCCAAGCCTTTTGGCGAGCGACTTCGCCGCGTAGAAGGTGCCGGAGCCCGTCCCGATCACCGCGGACGGCGAACAATCGAATTTCTCCGGCACCTCAAGAAGGGAAAGAGTCCTTACGCCAAGCCTGTCGAAAAGGTAGCTGATCGACTTGGACAACCTGGACTTGAACCTTACCGGAACGAGCTCGACGTCGCAACCGAGCGCGCGCGCAAAGGCGCGAGACTGGTTTTCGTGGCCGGCCTTGCCGTCTGTAAGGACAATGGCCTTCATTGCTTCTCCTCCGGGGGCTTGACTTCAGGCTTGGGGGCTTCGGCCGGCTTCACCTCCGGCTCCGGCGGAGGCGTTATGGGCTGGATTCGCGCAGTCTTGCCGCAGGCGGACTTCAGGAGTCCCTTGACCGCAGCGCGCATCTGACGCTTGGCGACGCCCATCGTGGCCTTTATGGTGCATCCGGCAGCCTTGCGATGGCCGCCGCCGCCGAACTTCGCGGCAAGCACCGTCGCATCCCAGTCGCCACGCGTGCGGATCGAGCAGCGTGTCTCCTTGGTGCGATCGGGGATCTGATAGAAGAAAAGCGCTATTTCATTGCGGACGACGGACCGCGGAATCTCGATTATGTCCTCGGCCTCCGCCTTTGTCCCTCTGACGGATCTGAAGTCGTCACGCGTCAGGGTGACTTCTGCGACCTTGCGGTTCTTCCATATGTGAAGCGAGCGCCATGCGATACGCTTGAGCTCGATCGCCTTCTTCGGGAAGGTGCCGTATATTATGTCGTTTATGAGCGCCGTCCTGACGCCGTACTTCAGAAGGTCCGCGGCGGCGCGCATGGTATGCGGACGTGTCGAATCGTAGGCGAAACGCCCAGTATCGGTGATGAGGGCGACCCAAAGCGCCTCCGCGATCACCGGGTCGAGCTTCCAGTCCATCCACTTCGCAAAACGCCACACGACCTCAGCGGCGGAAGAGGCCTCGGGGTCGATTATCGCGGCCTTGGCGAACTCGCCCGTCGAGGTGACATGATGGTCGAAACACACAACGGGGAGCTTCTCGGCGAAAGGCCTCACTTCCGGCGGAAGCCGATCTGGGGCGGCGCAGTCGACGGCCACGAAGAGGTCGAAGCGCTGCCTTTTGAGTTTCCTCAAAGGAAGCAGATCGCGAGCGCCGCGCAGAAAGCCAGGTTTGCCGAGGGCGTTCACATCGGCAGTCGCGACAGCCTGGATGCCGGCATTGTTCAGCATCCGCGCCATCGCGATCATGCATCCGAGAGAGTCGCCGTCGGGGCTGAGGTGTCCCGAAATGAGAATCCGCTTCGCACCCTTGAGGAGCGAACAGACAGCCTTGTAGTTCTCGATTTCTGATGCCATTATCAATAGATGAAAAGCATTGAACGGTACTTTGGAAGCGGCCACTTGCCGTCGTCGACGAGACCCTCCAGCTTGTCGACCGTCTTTCTCAGATCATTCATCTGCCTCAATATCGCGACAGGCTCGCCTTTCGCGATCGCCTTCTCGATGCGCTCGCACTTCACATGCAGATCGTCGAGCCCGGCGCCAAGCTTGAGCGAAAGAGACCTCAAACCGGTGATCCCGACCTTGAGCCCATCGCGTGCGGCGCGACCGATCGCCGTGGCAAGACGGCTGAACTCGTCCGCCACCACAGGACGTATCATCGAGCGCGCTATCTCAAGGGCGACCTTGCCCTCTATGAGCACGCGGCTGCGGTAGTCCGCGGCGGCGATTTCGTGGCGGCTGGCCATTTCCCCTTCCGTCAGCACGCCGTACTTCGAAAAGAGAGCCTTGTTCACGGGATCCTGGAGAGGTGCGATCGCCTCTAGCGTGCTGCGGAGGTTGGGGAGGCCCCTCTTCTCAGCCTCCTTGGGCCAGGCGATGCCGTATCCGTCGCCGGAGAAAAGCACTCGCTTGTGCTTCCTTATGAGGCGCTGCAAAAGCTTCTGAAGCTCTTCATTGAAGCGAGAGGCATCGTCGCCCACCAGCACATCCAGCTTGTCGCATATCGCATCGATGGATTCC
>Ga0265298_10008849_pt1 | contig 12056 bp, 10 predicted proteins | sample AusTroGonzalo_MG_3_FD_193486 | JGI IMG/M metagenome (GOLD analysis project Ga0265298, IMG submission 193486) | Bovine rumen microbial communities from tropical cattle in Woodstock, Queensland, Australia - Gonzalo_01 | ecosystem: Host-associated > Mammals > Digestive system > Stomach > Rumen ...
GATGCCTGTTTCGCCCGTCAAGGTCAAGATATTTCCATTAATTGTTGCGGGGCCTTCCATCAACTCAAAACTGACGGGCAAACCCGATGAGGCAGTGGCCTCAAGGGTAATCGGGTCGTTGAAAACCAATTGGTTGGGAATGTCGGCCATCTCAATGAGTTGGGCGTTGCCATCGGGCTGTTGGCGCACAAGGAGGTTGTCGAAACCGCCTGTGCCGCCTTGCGAGTGGAAAAAGATGCCGTCCCACACTTGGTAGTCGTTCTTGTCGCCGCTGCCGGGCGTGAGGTTCATGCAAACGTTGGTGCAGCCCGCCATCTGAATCCAGTCGCCTTCGCAACCGGGTTTCACGAACACCGTGACAGCACCCGCGCCATCGTAAGCCGTGAAATCAAACGACATCTTGTAGCGTGTCCAGCCGCCTTCCTCATAGTCGAAGGGGACGCTTGTGCCGTCGGGCAGGTGCACTCGAGCATGGCCGCTGTCGCCTTGGCTCTTGATGAAAAGATACACGCCGCCGTCGGGGTCGGTCATGCCGGGCAGGATGTGGCCGTCGCCGTCGGCATCGAAGCCCACGCCGAAGAAACTGCCCCACCAAGTGCGGTTCATGTCGATTTCAAGGTCCATGATGCCGCCTTGTTGGAAACTGAAATTGAAGTTGTTAGAGGCTTTGCGTGTGGCCGTGCGGCCTACGCCCGAGCCGCCGTAAGGATACCAAATGGCCATGCTCTCGTCGGGAGCCATGTCGGAGCCGCACACATAACTGACATCGAAGTCTTGCGACGAGGTTGCGGTCTGGTAATGTGTTTTCCATCCGTCTTGGCCGTTGAGGTTTTGCGAGCCTTCAGTGAGGCTGTTGAAATCGTAAAGATACTCCACCTGCGCCGTCAGTGAGAAAGCCGCGAGGAGGAACAATGCGAGTAAGGTTGTTTTTTTCATAGCTGTAGGAATTTTGGGACAAAAATAACAATTCTTGCAAAGTCAAGGCTCATTTTGGGAAAAAAACACTATTTTTGCCCATTCTTATCAAAGTTTATTTCAATGAAGAAACTACTTTTTTCTCTTTCGCTTTTGGCCGGCTTGGTTTGTTTCCAAGCTTGTACCACTGATGTCAACCTTTATGCTGACTACAAGGACATCCCTGTGATTTATGGTTTGATTGATGTTTCGCAAGACACCAATTTCATCCGTATCAACCGCGCTTTTTCGGGCAACAACGACCATCCCATCAATGCCAACGAAGTGGCGATGATTGCCGATTCGTGCAACTATCCGGGCAAGCTTGATGCGTATATCAAGGAGTACAGGTCGGGTTTCGGAAACAGTTTCGATCCGACGGGTCGCATCATCAGGCTCGACACGATGACCATCCACGACAAACAGGAAGGCATTTTCTATTCACCTGACCAAAAGGTGTATTGGACCAACGAGAGGTTCAATGTCAACACCAATGGGGCTAAATACAAGTACAAGCTTTTCGTCCATAAGGGCAACGACACCATCACCTCCGAAACGGGCGTTGTGGGCGGCGAAAACTTCAAGCTGCTCAGCACTTCGGTCAGTTTTTCCTCCGAGCCAAGCGATGCGTCGGGGAGAATCAAGTTCAAACTTGCCGACAATGCGGCATTCTATGAGGTGAAGTTAGTGTTCAACTACAAGGAGTCCAAGAACGGTGGACCTTTGGAATACAAACAGGTCGTACAGAATTTCGGTATGAAGAGCGTTGATGAATTGCTCGTCGAAAACAACACTTCCTATGTCGTCTATGCGGAGAACTCGTTGTTCATCATGTTAGAAGCCGCCATCGGGGCTGATACGATGAATGTGGTCCGTTATTTCGACGAAAAACCTGTTGAGATCATGATTGCGGCGGGAGGCGATGAGTTGTACAACTATGTCCAGATTAATTCCCAGTCGGGATTCTCGCAAACGATTCCCGACTACACCAATGTCAACGGTGGCTATGGCGTGTTCTCTTCACGACTTAACCTCGTTGAAGACATCCGAATCTCCAGTCGTACCCAGACAGACCTTTATGGCAAACGTGCCTGGGGATTCATGCAACAATAAAAATCTTCGCACATGATTCGCTCCATGACTGGCTACGGCATCGCCGAGCAAACCTTCAACACAAAGAAAATATCTGTCGAAATCAAGACGCTGAACAGCAAGCAGTTGGACCTTCAGGTGAAGTTGCCCAACGAGCTTCGTTTTGCCGAATTGGATTTCCGCAACAAGATTGGCGCCAAGCTGCAACGCGGCAAGGTGGATGTGGTGATTACCATCACCGACACCGACCTGACCCAGTCTTACCATATCGACCAAGACATCGTGAAGGCCTACAAGGAACAGATTGAGGCGATTTCGGGGCGACTTGGCATTGCGCCTGCCGACGATTTGGCCACGCTGCTGTTCAGGATGCCGGGCATTTTCAACGTTCCCGTCGAAAACTACGACGAGGCTTTCATCGCCAAGGTTGACGAAACCCTGACGCAAGCTTTGGATTTGGTGGACAACTTCCGCATTCAGGAAGGCCAAACCCTGAAGAAAGACCTTTTGCATCGCGTGGAGCTGATTCTCGACCTTCTCGGCCAAGTGGAACCTTACGAAAAGAGCCGTCACGACGTCATCAAGCAACGCCTGACGAAAAACCTCACTGAACTGACCACAACCGGCCAATACGACGAGAACCGCTTCGAGCAGGAATTGATTTATTATCTTGAGAAATTGGACATTACCGAGGAGAAAGTGCGCCTGCGCCAGCATTGCAACTACTTCAACGAGAGCAGCGACGAAGACCAAGCGGGCAAGAAACTCGGTTTCATCAGTCAGGAGATGGGCCGCGAAATCAACACCCTTGGCTCGAAAGCCAATGAGGTGAACATCCAGAAATTGGTCGTCAAGATGAAGGACGAATTGGAGAAGATTAAGGAACAGGTTTGTAATATTCTATAGTGACGGCCCTTCGACAGGCTCAGGGACCTTTGCTTTTACAGAGGGTTAGGGTGCCTGAGCCTGTCGAAGGCCCCGACAAAAAAACATGAACTATGAAAAAAGGTAAACTTCTGATTTTCAGCGCGCCATCAGGCTCGGGCAAAACAACTTTGTTGAACCACGTGATGGCCAACATCCCTGAGATGGCTTTCTCCGTTTCGGCCACCACGCGCCCGCCCCGTGGTGAGGAGGTGAATGGCCGCGAATACTATTTCCTGACCATGGACGACTTCAAGCAGCGCGTTGCGAACGGCGAGTTCCTTGAGTGGGAAGAAGTCTATCCGGGCCGCTGCTACGGCACTTTGCTCTCAGTGGTGGAGCAGATGCAACTCGACGGCAAGCACGTGGCTTTCGACGTGGATGTGTGCGGCGGCGTGAACATCAAGAAGCATTACGGCGACCAAGCGCTTTCCGTCTTCATTCAGGCACCCTCGGTGGAGGTGCTGCGCGAAAGATTAATCAAGCGGCAGACCGATTCGATGGAGGAGATTGAGAACCGCATCGCCAAGGCCGAGTGGGAGACAGAGTTCGCCCAAGGCAAGTTTGACCGCACCATCATCAACGACGACCTCGAGACCGCCAAACGCGAAATCCTCGAAGTGGTGCAAGCCTTCCTTGAAGCCTGATAAAGTTAATAAAGTAAGGTCTCTGAGCCTTCGGTCTTTGGGTTTTCGGTCCCTGAACTTTCGGTCCCTGAGCCTGTCGAAGGGCCGAACGGTCGAAAGGCCATGCTAATAACAACATTATGAAAAAAGTAGGCATTTATTCCGGCTCGTTCAATCCCATCCATCACGGCCACGTGATGCTGGCCAACTATCTCGTCGAGTTCTCCGACTTGGACGAGTTGTGGTTTGTGGTGACACCGCAAAACCCGCTGAAACAAAAAGAGGAACTTTTGGACGACGCCGAACGCCTGAAGCTGGTGCAGTTGGCCGTGGGCGACGACCCGCGTTTCCATGTCAGCGACATTGAAATGCACCTGCCTCGACCTTCCTACACCATCAACACTTTGACCACCCTTTCAGATCAACATCCTGATTGCCAGTTTATTTTCATTTGCGGTATGGACAGTCTGCAAAACTTCAAGAACTGGCGCGAATACCAGAAAATCTTAGACAATTACGAACTCCTCGTCTTTCCCCGCGAGGGCTACGACGGCGGCGAATTGAAAGATTATCCCTCCGTCAACATCCTGAAAACCCCGATTTTGGAGATTTCGTCCACCTTCATCCGCCAATGTATTAGGGAAGAGCGTGATGTGCGGCATTTTATGCCTGAGAAGGCGTTTCTTTATTTGAAAGAAAATCGGTTTTACAAATGATTTGTAGGGCTGTCGTATCACGGCAGCCGCGTAGGGGCGGACCTGTGTGTCCGCCCAATAAAAAAGGCAATGGCATCAAACGGGCGAACACGCGGGTTGCAACGGGCGAACACATGGGTTCGCCCCTACGCGGGGGCGCGAGGGAACCCCGTAGGGGTGAGAGGATGTTAGGCAGGCGGTTTCAACCCCTGCCAATTGTATCACGACACCCGAACCACTCAAAAATCCAAATTAAACGACAGATAATACCTCGGTTTCTTGCTGATGTGCCCATCCTCGATGCCCCATGCCACATCACCTCTAATAAAATAACCGAAAATGGTGGTGCGCAATCCCACGCCGATGCCGCCCACCAAAGGCTCTTTCATTTCCGTGACCGTGATGTTGAGGTTGCCGTCAGTGATGTAGGTATTGAAAAGCGAATTGCTCGGACTGTATGGGTTCCAACCCGTCCAAGCCGTGCCGAGGTCGCCGAAGGCCACAATTTGGAAGTTCTTGACGAAGTTGTTGTTGATGGGTCGGTTGGCAAAATAGCTGAACACGGGGAAACGCAGTTCGCTGTTCAGCACGACGAAGTTGTTGCCGTTGCGGATGTTTTGCTGGAAACCGCGCATGTTGGTCGCAAGGGTCTGGTAGGCGTAGTTTTGCGTGTAGTCGACAGGTGTGCCTCGATTGAAGGAGGCCAAAATCCAGTTGTCGACGCCGCCCATGTAGTAGATGAGTTTCTGCTGCCCAAATGAGGTGCTACCCGCGATGCGGTTGGCCCAGATGAAGTTGCGGCTGATGCGGGTGTAACGGCGGAAGTCGAAGCCGGCCACGACCATGTTGTTGGTGTTGCGCGCAATGCGTTGGTAGTATTCAGCGAAGATTTTCCCTCGGGTTCCTATCAGCAGGTTGGTGCCGATTTTCTTCGAGTTGTCGTAGACGAGTTCGGCCCGCACGCCGCCCCAGTTCTGAAAGGTGTCTTTTTCAGCGAGGCTGTAGTCGTCGATGGGCAAGTTGACGATTTGGTCGTTGCGGTAAATGATTGTGCCTCTGAGGCCTAAAATTTCACTAAAGGGGTAACTCAGCGTGTAGAACGCCTCGTTGGTGAAGGTGCGGTAATAGTATCCCGAAGTGTTGTCGGTGACGTAGCGGTGCAGGGTTATCGACTTGTCCAAGCGCTTGCTGAAGTCGCTGAAACGCAACATGTATTCGTTGTTGGTGAGGGTGGTGTTGAGCTTCACGCCAAGCTCGATGCGGTAGTCTTCCATCAAGTCTTTCATGGTGGTGCCGAGGAAAACGTTGAAGCCCGAATTGAGGTAAATCGGCGTGGTGCCGCCCGTGAAAGGCTGGTAGCTGAAGTTCATGCTCGAAAAGTCGATTTGGCTCATGAGCTGGTCGGTGAAAAGCTCCACGTAGTAGTTGTTGGGCCGCTGGATCGTGTCTTTGGGTTTGGGCTTGGGTTCAGGTTTGGGCGCATTGGCTTGCGCAATTTGTGTGGAATCGCTGCCCCAAGGTCCGTTGGTGGGCTTTTTGCGCCGGGCGTAACGGTAACTGGTCGAGAAATGGTGTTTGGAGATAGGTTCCACCACTGTATCTATCTCTTTCTTGATCACTTCTTTGAGTAGTCTCTTCTGTGCGAAGGGGTTCATTTGGCTGATGCTGGTTTCCTTGCCACGCAGGATGGGCGACATGAAAAATTTCTCTCCGTTTTGGTCGGCCATGAGCATGGCAGCCTTGTGGTCGCGGGGCTGGTAGGCGTAGTCGATGATGTTGGTGGAATAGTCCGTAAGTTGCTCACGCTTACCAAAATAGCGGTAGTGTACAATCGTGTCGATGTGGCTGATGGCGCTGTCGAAGCGGATTTGGTAGAGGTTGTAGAAGCCCGTGGTGTCGCTCAGGTAGAGTAGGCTACCGTCTTTCAGCGGTTCGGGCAGGATGTTGTTTGAGAAGCGTTGGCGCGTCAAGTTTTGGAGCACCTCACCTTTATTAGTATAATGGTAAGCGTAAAGGTCGAATTGCTTGTTTTGGAAACCGATTTGCTCGTCGGTTTTCAGCGTGTCGTTGTCGCGGTTCGAGCTGAACACGATTTGCCTATCGTCGAAGGTGAAAACGGGATTCAAGTCGGTGTGGTAGTCGTTGGTGATTTGTTCCAACGTGTTGGAAAACAGGTTGTAGACATAGATGTCGGGCTTGCCCATGCGCGTGGCGGCGAGCACAATCTTACGGCTCTTGTGGGCATAAGAAAACGAACTGACTTTTTGGAAATCAAACAGATAGGTGTTGGCTTTCTTGCCCGTGTTGATATCTAAATGGTAGAGTTGTATCTTGCCTTTCTCTTCGAGGATGAACGACAGGATTTCGCTGTTGGGATGCCAAGCCAAGAGCGGGAAGGAGGTGTCTATGTTCTCGTCAGAGCGGTAACCGGCGCTGAAAAGTTGCTGCCGTTTGCCAGTTTGCATGTCCTCAAGCCACAGCCGAATCTTGCCCTCGTCGTTGCTGACGTAGGCGATATGTTTCCCGTTCGGGCTGATGGAAGGCTGTGTGAAAGTGCGGTACTTCCTGTATTTCAGCTTCATGACTTCGGTGGGCTGGTTACTCAGCAGCGTTTCGAATCGCGCCTTATAAAATGCGTACCATTCCTCGATTAGCGTCTTGTATTCCTTTCCGGTGACGTACAGCAGCGCTTTTCGCACGTTTTGGGCGTTTTCGGCCAAGGCGAGGATGTCGTTGAAGGCTTGGCTGCCATATTTTTCGTCGATGAAATTCCAGAACGAATATCCGGCAATCAAAGCGTCGTCGTTTTGCAGGTGGTTGATTTTTTTGTAGTTGCCCGACATGATGCCGCGTTGGAGTCGGCACTCCTTGTGGCTGTCCCAGTTGTCGGCGATGTAGGCCACCAAGCTGTTTTGGAACCATTGAGGGATGTCGTAGCGGAACGAATTGCGGATTTGCGAGCCGACCGAAATGCCGTTCATCACCTGACTGAACAGCAGTTGCGTGATGCCCTCGCGGATTTGTGCCTCGAAATGGGTGTAGTCGCCGTCAAAATAAAGAATCACCTTAGAGCCGATGATTTTGGTGATGCCGCCCGTGTTGCCGTTTTCCTCTTCCTCAAGGTTGATGTTGCTTTGCTTAAAGTCGCCCTTGCTGTTGAAAACAATGAACTGGATTTTTTTCCCGAAGCGGCTGTTGAGGCGGGCTTCGAGGCGCGGAATCTGGTCCTTGGCGTAGGCCTGCGCATATTTGGCCAAATCATTCCCGCCTTGGTAGAAATACACGTCAAAATTGTCGTTCATGTAGTACGACCAATGGAAATCAGTCCACTGCACGCGGTTTTTCCCAAATGGCATGTTCATGCCGTTGTAGAACTGGGCATGGGCCATCGACGCCAAAGCGAAGAGCAGGGCGAAAAGGATCGTGTATGTTTTTTTCGGCAACATAATTCCAATTAAGCGGACAAAAATAGGCAAAATTTTGCAGTTGATGGGGAAATTCTGAACGAATGGTAATGATTGTACTTGTGGGGATAAAAAATTATCCCTATTTTTGCAAGGTCAATAATTAATGTATGCCAACTGTATTTGAAATATTTGGACTTCGTTTTTTCTTTTTCTCGGAAGACCACGACCCCATTCATGTTCATGTGGTCAAAGGGGATGACGAGGCTAAGATTGCTATTGTACCTGAAATCGAACTGGTTTACAACCACGGATTGAAGGCTCAGGATGTGAAGCGGGCATTGAAACTCGCAAAAATGTACAAAGAGGAAATTATTGAGGCATGGAACCAATATCATGATTGAAAGTGATGGAAAACGAGACAATAAAAAATGTATGGTTTAAGGATGGCCGCATCTTTATGCTCTCTGATGAGGGCAAGGAATATAGCCGCCCGTTGGAGGCTTTTCCTTTGTTGAAAGAGGCTTCGGAGGAAGAACGCAACAGCTTTTCAATTGTACTTCACGGAAAGGCTTTGCGTTGGGATAGTCTTGACGAAGACATTCACATTTCGAGTTTTTACAATACCGAAGAGCCGGATGAAACCAATGAAGTAGCCTGCATTTTCAGGCAGTTTCCACAACTGAACGTTTCTGAAGTAGCACGCAGCATGGGCATCAATAAAAGTCTACTGTCGAAATACATTTATGGCATCAAGAAACCAAGCCCGCAACGGATGTTGCAAATCCGAGAGGCTTTGCATGTTTTGGGAGAACAACTTGTTGCCGTGTAATAATAATCGCTATCTTTGCCCAAAATTCTCAAACCATGCTCAAATTAGAATCCTTCATTTTCAATCCCTTTTCGGAAAACACTTACGTCCTTTACGACGATACCAAGGAATGCGTCATCATCGACGCGGGCTGCTCTAACAAGGCTGAGGAAGACCGCCTGTTCGGTTTCATCGACAGCCACCAACTGAAGCCACTGATGGCCATCAGCACGCACGGCCACGTGGATCATATCATTGGTAACGAGGCTGTGAAGAAACGCTATGGCATCCCAGTAGCGGCGCACCCCGACACAAAGTCTGACTTCGTCCAAGCCAAACGTCACGGCGCGTGGCTCGGTCTCTCTCCGGATGGTGAGTTTCCTTTGCCCGACATTGACCTGAAAGACGGCGAAATCATCAAGGTAGGGGAGAGCACCTTGGAGGTGATTTGCACACCGGGCCATGCCCGAGGCAGCGTGAGCCTTTATGCCGAAATCGAGGGTTGGGTGTTCACCGGCGACGCGCTTTTCTGTCGCAGCATCGGGCGCACCGACCTTGCAGGCGGCGACTTCAAGCAGCTTATCGAAAGCATCAAGGAGAGGTTGTTACGCTTGCCCGATGATACCGAGGTTTTCTCCGGCCACGGCGAAAGCACCACGATTTTCGACGAGCAACGCTACAACATGTTCTTGGGCTGATGCGTCGCGCAACCAACATAGTGGTTTTGTTGTTGCTGATTTTGCCCGGTTTTGCCCAAGAGGAAACACACATTGTGGATAGTTTGGAAAGCATCTTGCCCTCGCAGCAAGGCCGCGAGAAAGTGCTGACCATGATTGAGTTGACTTGGGAGTTTTACGACATTTCGTTTGACGATGGCATCCGTTGGGGCGAAAAAGCCATTCAAGAAGCTCAAATTTTGGGTTATGATGATTTAGAGGCCAAGGCGAATTATGCCCTTGGCATTCAGTATGCCTATCACGCCGACCTCGACCTTGCCAAAATGTATCTGAAGAAATCATACCAGATGTTCATGGATTTGTCTGATGCGCAGAATGCTTTCGAGTCGCTGTGGAACATCGCCACCTATGAATTGAACTTCGGAAGCATGGACACAGCGAGACAAGTGTATTCGGAGGCTCTTTCGCTTGCCGAACAGATGAACGACAGCGTTTCGGCGGTGTATGTCCTTTCCAATTTGGCCGTCATTCATCATCAGAAAAACGAGTTGGGAAAGGTTGCGGAGACTTATCTAAAGGTGAAGCGCCTCTCGGAAAAACTTGGAATGGAGCGGATTTCGTGGAATGCGGAAAACAATCTGGCGACCTTGTATGTGGAGAGCGGCGAGCCTGTCAAAGCTAAGGAAATGCTGCTCGGATTGATTCCGAAACTGGAAACCCACGAGGACAATTATTATTTGGTGATGGCCTACAAAACTCTCGGGACGGTATACGGTGACTACTATTTCAACTATGATTCCGCCATGTATTGTTTCGAGAAATCCTTGCACCACGCCGACAGCCCTATTCCCCTTCTCCCTGACGAGATTAGTGCGCGGATGTACAAGTCGGATGTGCTTTCCGACATGGGAAATGTTGGTTTCCAAAGGCATGACTATGCTATGGCGTTGAAGAAATACAAGGAGGCGTTGCAGTTGGCCGAAGCGGAATCTTATTTGTCGGGACAAATGAGGGCCTGCTACGGTCTCGGGATGGTTTATGCCCATTTGGGTCAAGCGGCGAACTCGATGGAATGGTTGGACAAGCTTTTCGAGTTGGAGGAAAGGTCGGGCATCACCATGATGAGACCCGGCATCAACAAACTGATGATTCTCAATTATGCCCGATTGGGTCGATACGAGGAAATGACCGAAGAACTTGATGCACTCGATGAGCAAAAACTGGCCTTGCAACGCGAAAACAATGACTTGTATGACCAGTTGGGCACGCTGCAAGACGATGCCACAGGTCTCCTCCAACAATACGAAGCCCAAAACGTGCAGATAAAGACTTTTCAAACCCAGCGCAACCGTTACCGTTTGGCCTTTTTCGGGCTGCTCGCCATCGCTTTGGCAGCAGCGATTTTGCTTGTGGCCTACAAAATTATTCGGAAAAATCAGGTTAAAAATGAAAAGGTTTGAAAAAAAACTTACCTTTGCACGCCGTAGCGGTCGAAGGCCCCTGAGCTTGTCGAAGGGCCGACCAAAACAGAATCGGTGAATATTAAATCTTTAAATTTTAAATCTTAAATCCTTAAATAACAAATCATGATCGAAAAAATCACATCATCGCAACAAGCTATGGACCTCGAAGCCAAGTACGGGGCCCACAACTATCACCCGCTGCCGGTCGTCCTCGCCAAGGGTAAGGGCGCCAAGGTGTGGGACGTGGAAGGCAAGGAGTATTTCGACTTCCTGTCAGCCTATTCCGCTGTCAACCAAGGCCACTGCCATCCGGCCATCATCAAGGCCATGACCGACCAAGCAGAACGCCTCACCCTCAGCAGCCGCGCTTTCTATAACGACGCGCTCGGCGTGTGGGAAAAGTATGTGACCGAATACTTCGGCTACGACAAGGTGTTGCCCATGAACTCGGGCGCCGAAGCCGACGAAACGGGCTTGAAACTCGCCCGCCGTTGGGGTGTCGTCAAGAAGGGTATCCCGAACGAGAAGGTGAAAATCGTGTGCTGCGAAGGCAACTTCCACGGCCGTACCATCACCATCATCACCATGAGTAACGACCCCGAGAGCTACGCCAACTACGGCCCCATGACTCCCGGTTTCATCCGCATCCCTTACAACGACCCCGATGCACTGGAACAAGTGCTGGCCAAGGAAGGCAATGAAATCGCCGGTTTCTTGTTGGAACCCATCCAAGGCGAGGCTGGTGTGTATGTGCCGGATGATGGCTACCTGAAGAAGTGCTACGACATCTGCAAGAAGTATAACGTGCTGTTCATGGCCGACGAGGTGCAATGCGGTATCGCCCGCACGGGCAAGATGCTGGCCTGCGACCACGAAGGCGTGCGCCCCGACATCCTCATTTTGGGCAAGGCCCTCGGTGGCGGTGTGGTGCCGGTCTCTTGTGTGTTGGCCGACGACGACATCATGCTGAACATCAAGCCCGGTGAGCACGGCTCCACCTTCGGCGGCAACCCGATTGCAGCCAAGGTTTCCATCGCCGCCCTGCAAGTCATCAAGGACGAGCACCTGATGGAGAACGCTGAGCGTCTTGGTAAGATTTTCCGCGAGGAAATCGGCAAGATCAAGAGTCCAATGATTGAGAAAGTCCGTGGTAAGGGCTTGCTCAACGCCGTGATTATCAAACCCAAAGACGGCAAGGAAGCATGGGATGTGTGCCTCAAGATGCGTGACCTTGGTTTGTTGGCCAAGCCCACCCACCAGCACATCATCCGCTTCGCTCCGCCCTTGGTCATCACCGAGGCCGAGCTTCGCGAAGCCATCGAAATCATTAAGAAGGCTATCGCCTCGTTTGAATGATTCTCTAACAGCTTTTGAAATCATCATTTTATTACAAAGCCTCTCGCAAGGGAG
>Ga0265298_10008852_pt1 | contig 12050 bp, 9 predicted proteins | sample AusTroGonzalo_MG_3_FD_193486 | JGI IMG/M metagenome (GOLD analysis project Ga0265298, IMG submission 193486) | Bovine rumen microbial communities from tropical cattle in Woodstock, Queensland, Australia - Gonzalo_01 | ecosystem: Host-associated > Mammals > Digestive system > Stomach > Rumen ...
AGGATGCTGACGGCAAGGATTTGAGCAAATGCCTCTCCAATGCGGATTCTTGTGCAACCTTTGGACGTTTCTACGATTGGCAGACCGCCGTTGAGAGCGTGTGCCCCGAAGGTTGGCGTCTGCCCACCGAAGACGACTGGAGGGACTTGAACGAAACAGTCTATACAACAGCCGTATCTCTTATGGGGTCGGCCCAAAATATGGGTTACTTCCTAGCATCTACCAAGTATTGGAATGATGGCGCTGGCCTTGATATTTTTGGAATGGACATTCGCCCTGCCGGATATTTCAGTGAGGATGGAGAAATCGTGTATGTCGGCTACGGCACCAACTATTGGGGAAATGCCGAAACGGAAGAAGGTGATGCCGGATTTGTAATGGATATATTTGAAGATTCGTATGATGGCCCCACATACTTCTATATGGATCACTATGGCTTAAACAAAACAGAATATGCTAGTGTTCGCTGCGTAAAGGGAGCACCCAAGGCAACAACCAAATTTGAAGAACACGTTCGATAGGACAATCATCCATTAGCAAGTTGAAGCAGGCGGGCTCAGCCCGCCTCTTTTATATGCGCACAAGGCAACGGCAACAGCCGTCACTTATAAATATCAGGCAAAACACTGTAGAACCGGCGGTGGGTAAAACCGTACCACAGGGTGGGTTCTTCGGCAATACGGGATTCCAGCCAAGCGTTGTAATGCTGCATCACGACGGGAGCCGCGGGTGCCGCTACCTCGGGGGCGATAGGCGCGCAGGTAGATAGCCGCTGTGCATGGAGCCGCTTTGTCCTGGAATCAGGCTCCTCTATCCAACATATGTATACAGGCGTTTCGGGGCGGTGCTTCAGCAAAAATCCCGGCACAGGATTGTTGTGGACCCCACGGCCCATAAACTCCCCTACTTCCGCACTCTGGATGCGGCTATCCTGATCCGAAAGCAGGCAGAAAAGCCGCCCGCCTGCCAGCAAGCGCAAGAATTCCCTCGGGGACTTGGCATTGACAGAATAAGTCTTGCCACCCACGGCACGGATATGGTTTTCTAAAATCCTGTTGAGCCACCCGGGCTTCACGGGAATATAACTTGCCGCCAGGGGAATACCCAAGCAGCAGAACCACGGGCCCATGGCCTCGTAGTTCCCGTAGTGGGCCGTCAAAAAAATGCCGCCCTTGCGCATTTCTTCCACAACCGCCACGCTGGACTTGTCAATTTCAAAATTCAAGCCGCCCCGGCTGCAAGGGTAAGCCTCCAGTTCCCGGGGCAATTCCTTGAATAGGGGGAAACAGAAAAGCAACTCTCCCCCATGCCGGCAAAGGTTCCACAGCAGCTTGTAATAGAAACGCCAAAACCTGCCCGTAAAAATTTTCCCGTTCAAGGAACTGTTCCACTTTTTGGCCAAGCGGTAGTTGGCATATACCGTGGAACGTTTCCACCCTGAAATGGACAGGAACGCAAATAGAATCACGGAAAAAATGCGGGCAAGGGCGTAGCGAAACATGACTTGGTAAATATAATTACTGCGGCATCATTGAGCTTGGGATACGCACCGCACGGAGCGGGCGTCCTCTTTGAGGAAGGCGTTTATGTTGGCCGCCTTGCTGCTGAAATCCAGAAACAGGTAATAGGCCAGGCCGTCGGGGTTTTCAGTAGCGCTCCAGAAGTAGGCGTAGCCACCGATGCCGTCAAAGGAACCGCCCGCACCGCGGTAACCTGCAGGCAAGGCATTGAATCCGAAGGAATCCGAACCGTTCCCCTTCTTGAACCACCCGCTGGTAGACTTCAGGGCCTCCCCCGCCACCGCAACACCTCCGGCATGGGCGACTAGCGCCGCCATCTCCGAACTGTCGGGTAGACGCCAGCCCTCGGGACACGCGGTGCGGGCCGCCTCCCATGTATAAAGCCTTCCCATTTTAGAACAGTTGCGATTGTCCCCGTCGGGGCAATAACTGTTTTCCGATTCGTAAGCCAGATTTTCCGCCATCCACTTTGTATCGCCAATTTGAATTATTTTGTACGTATTACCGTCACGGGAGTCCGTAAAGGACTGACTGCAGGCAACCAGCATAACAATAAACAAAGTAAGGATTAACCGAATCATAAACGTTTGGATATTCTACAACAAATTATATATATTAAACAGGTAAAGTTCAACCAAAGGCGACGCCCATGCTCATTGAAAACATTAAATCCCCCACAGACGTAAAGAAGATGAACCCTGCAGACCTTATGGCACTGGCGGCAGAAATCCGCAGTGCGCTGCTGGACAAGATTTCCAAATGCGGTGGGCACCTGTCACCGAATCTGGGTTTCGTGGAAGCCACCATTGCGCTTCACTATGTTTTTGACTCCCCGAAAGACAAGATTGTCTATGACGTTTCGCACCAGAGCTACACCCATAAGATTTTGACGGGGCGCGCCGAAGCATTTATCAATCCGGACAAGTACTGGAGCGTAACGGGCTACACGGAACCCTGCGAAAGCGAACACGACCACTTTATGGTGGGCCATACTTCCACCTCGGTGAGCCTGGCGCTGGGACTTGCCACCGCCCGTGACATCAAGGGGGAATCGGGCAACGTGATTGCGGTCATCGGCGACGGTTCCTTGAGCGGCGGCGAGGCATTTGAAGGCCTGGACAACGCTGGCGAATACGCCACGAACTTTATCGTGGTGGTGAACGACAACGAAATGTCCATTGCCGAAAACCACGGTGGACTTTATGAAAATTTGGCAGAACTCCGTGCCACCCAGGGCAAAAGCGAAAACAACTATTTCAAAACTCTGGGCTTTGACTACTTGTATGTGGAACGAGGCAACGACATTGATGCGCTTGTCGCCGCATTCAAACTGGTGAAGGATTCCACAAAACCCGTGGTGGTGCACATCCACACCATCAAAGGCAAGGGCTACAGCTTTGCGGAAAATGCGAAGGAAGGCTACCATTGGGCGGCTCCCTTTGACATTCCCACCGGCGTTATCAACTGGGGCAAAGGCGAATCTTACGGAGGCATTCTGGGCGACTACCTGATGAAAAAAATCAAGGCGGACCCCAAGGTGGTAGTAATCCACTCCGCTGTTCCCGCGGGTATCGGATTCTTTGCCGACCGGCGCAAGGAAGCGGGCAAGCAGTTCATTGACGTGGGCATTGCTGAGGAACATGCGGTGGCACTTGCCTCGGGACTGGCGAAGGGTGGTGCCAAACCCATTTACAGCACCCACGGCACCTTTATCCAGCGCACCTACGACCAACTTTCCCAGGACCTTTGCGCCAACAACAACCCGGCCACCTTGCTGATTACCATGTCCGGTGCTGACGGCATGAACGACACCACCCACCTATGCATTTTCGATATCCCGATGATGAGCAACATCCCGAACTTGGTGTACCTCTGCCCCACCTGCGTGGAAGAGGCCATCGCCATGATGGATTACGCCATCGATCAGACAGAACACCCCATGGCCATCCGCATTCCGAACGGGGTTACGCACAGGAATGTGGCATTTGACAAGGACTACTCCAAGCTGAACACGTACAAAGTGGACAAGCGCGGGAGCAAAGTGGCCTTGATTGGTCTCGGGAGTTACTATGGCCTTGCCGAAGAGGCCGCTGCGGAACTTGCGAAGTCGGGCATTGGTGCAACCATTATCAACCCCCGTTTTGCCACGGGCATCGACGACGATGTGTTGACTGGATTACGTGCCGACCACCAGGTTGTCGTCACACTTGAAAATGGCGTGGTAGATGGCGGCTTTGGCGAAAAGATTGCCCGTTTCTATGGCAACACCGACATGAAGGTCTTGGTAAAGGGCCTCAAGAAAGAATTCTACGACAAAGTGCCCTATGGCGAACTCATGGAACGGAACCGCCTCACACCCAAGCAGATTGCGGAGGATGTGATGGGGGTGCTACAGTAAAGCTCAGGGGAGCGAGGGTTACTTGGTCGTTAAGAAGCGCGGGAAAAGCCGAGAAGTTTTTTCTTCTCCTCGATAAGTTTCGCCTGTTCCTTGATGTGAACCAAGGCCGGAATGACACGTTTCGTCAATTTCAGCTCCTCTTCTTCCAGTTCATCGATTTTGCCGGCATCCTTTGCCGCCATAGCCTTAATGATATCTACGATATCATCAATTTGCTGAACACCAATGGCTACGCCGCCCGTTACATTGGCAATCCACGAAAAGAAGGCAGCGTCGTCAAGCCGTGATACATGGTGACTAAAATCGCCGATGTCGACCTTGTGCAGATTTACCAAACGGCGGTAATCTACGCCTTCCGAGCAGTAAACGGTATTGACGGCAACCTGTTTCTTGAAAAGTGACTGGACTATATCGAAGTAGTCGTACTGATAGGGGCATTTACTAACTTCGTGAGGCCTTGCGTCGCCAAAGAGTACAACGGAGTGGGTGTTGATATCGCTCCAGTTCATTTCCAGGGCATCGTGCAAGGCATCTTCCACCGCTTCGTCCGAGTCGCCTCCGTAACCATCTGGTGTGCCCAAGATAAACGACTGCAATTGCTCGACATTGACTGTCAACGGCTGGACTTTCGTGATGTAGGGATCTCCGCTTCCGTGATCCAGGTAAAAGATGATACCTATGCGCAAATTGGGAATCAGCTGGAAAAGCGTAGTGCATATTTCCGTAAACTTGCGCTTCAATATGGCGTGGTATGCGCTCATAGAACCGGTCAGGTCACCCATAAGCACCAGGTCGAGGCCCTTATGCGCCTGCTGTTCTTTGTGTATCTGCGCCTTGATGGATTCCTTCTGCAAGGCTTCGGTTAAGGCCGAATTCTTCTTGATTTCGGCGATGCTGAAGGTCAAAAGAGCTTTGTTGTCGGCCTTCTTTACTAAGGCTCCCGTGGGCTTCTTGAGTACCGGGAGTGAAATTTTTTTGCTGGTCTTGGTTTCGCTGTCCATAGCTAGTCCTCCGATTTGTGGTGAGTGTTGCGTTTGTCGATGTAGCAGCTGTCGTATACCGAACGCTTCTCAGCATCCGAGAGAGTGCTCCAGATTTCGTTCAATTTCTTGAAGTGTTCGGTATATTCCTCCTTGTTTTCTTCCGAAGCCTTGTCCGGGTGGTATTTCTTCGCCATTTTCTTGAATCGCTTTTCCAGTTCAGGCTGCTTGTATTTGGTGTAATCGCAAGTATCGTCATAATCGCTTTCGTAAAGAAAGCTGTAGTAATCTTCCCAGTCGTCATCTGTGGATTCGCTAGCAGGCTCCTCGGAGCTACCGGCGTAGTCGTTGAACAACTTGATAACATCTTCATAACCCTTGCAGTAACTCAACCCTTCAATGGTATGGCGATAGCCTTCTGCGAACAGGAATGATTTAATGTTCTTGTCTGCCTCCAAGATGCTGGATTCAATTTTGTCAAGCCAAATAGAGAAATCTAGCCCTGTGGATTCCGCATGCTCCTTGATAGCGGCGTATTGGCTTTTGAGTTCTTCGTAGGTAACATTGATCTCGTCGATGGGTACAGAAAAACCCTTGAATGTTCCGCTCGCATATTTCTCGTCAAGTTCCCTGAATTTTTGTATTGATTCCTCAAGTGCCTTGATGCTGACACGGATGGTTTCCTTGACAACAATCTTCGCCTTTTTCCCGTCTTCGCTGTCGTCGAAAGCGATATTGTCCAGTGTCTCGGTGGCCGCTTCCATGTCGGCCATTTTGCGGTCATATTCCTTGATTTTCTCATTGAGACTGTTTTCGATTTCGCTTCTGTCTTTTTCCCAGCGCTCCTTCTCGGCCTCGAACGCTTCTCGCATTTCACGTTCTCGGGAATCAAACGTTCGCTCCTTTTCTTCCACTTCGGCGAGTCGCGATGCGATGGAGGCCTCTTTTTCTGTACATTCCCTTTCACGGGATTCCAGGTCCGTTATTTTTGCCTTGTATTCGTCTTTTAAGGCGTCTGCATCTTTCTGCTTGTCTTCGTAGGCCTCCTTTTCCCGGTTAAATTTTTCTTCCGCCTTTTCAGCCTTTTCGACCCGGTCCTTCATGGCGGAGCGCTCATCCTTGATGTTTTGGCGCTCGGCGTCAAGGTCGGCATCTTTCTTGGCGATTCGCTCTTCATCCTTTTTAATACTCTCGCTTCGGATGTGGAGAGAAATTTCTTCTTTCCGATTTTGTTCTTTACGTTTGTTCAGGTCATCTTCCCAGCCCGCCAGGCGGTTCTGTTGCTGTTGCAATTCCACTTGCAGTGAGCGGTTTTCGTCAACGGTCTTTTGGAAGTCGGCGACCTGACTGTTGAATTCGTCGATCCCCTGTTGTAATTCCTTTTTGCTTTCGAGCGTCTGAGCAAGTATGTCCGTAGTGCGAAGATTTATAGCAGCAGACTTACTGAGGTTGCGTTCGGTCTTCTTGACGCGCTTGATCTGTTCACGTTCCTGCTGGATTTTTTCTCGATGTCTGGAATGAAAAAAACCAAAGAACATCTTTAACTCCTAAAAAAGGGTGTAAGGGAAGAGAGCCATTCATGAGAAAGGCTTTGAAATTAAATGAGGCGAGAGTTAATACCTCCCCATAGGGCGTTGTAAGAAACGTCCTATGGGTTTTGACTATGATGACGCTTTTTTACGTTGTATGCTGTTCCAAATGACTAAATAGCTTACCGAAATTTGAAAGGGTATCTGCGCTTAATTCACTTTTTGCGACATGATTCTTGAATATAGACGATGTTGAAGCGTGTTTTTCATCTAAACCGAATTTCTTCAAATCGTCATCAGTAAACAGGGATTCGATAGACTTGAACTTTTGATCAATTTCGCCTAAAGAAATCACCTTCAATGCTGAATGATCATCGTTAACGCTTTTCATTTGCCGCCCAGCGTTGTCGTTATCAACAAGGAGTATGGGGTTATGTTTGCGAATTCGTAAAAGCTCGCTACTTGTAGTTTTACACTCCGACTCGTTTCCTCCTACTCCATTTATAGGAAGGAATGTAAAACCCTTTTTGCCGAGAAGTTTTTTGAATGCAGTGAGGTAGTTGTAGTCAGTAATTCCCTCCACAAATATAACCTTTTCATCGGGGTCAACCAGGATGCGGTTCTCGACGGTCAAGCTCTCTTTTATGGGTCGAAGAGAGTCAGGATCGCCTTTGAAAACAGCGGAGAAATTGTTTTCAATACGAGAAATACCATTTTCGTTAATTACAATCCTGACTTCGTCAAGGTTGTCCATGTCGATAAGGAACGGCGAATGCGTTACTACAATAATAGTAATGTCATTTTGAATGGCAAAGTCTTTTAGGAATCCGCGTAGTTCCCGCTGTCCCTTCACATGAAGGTTTGTTGCCGGTTCGTCCATGGTGATGATGTCGCCTGGATTAAGGTCTGTAGAATTAAGTAGATTAAAGAACAGGTTGAAAAACCAACGGAAACCTGTAGACTGGTAATCAATTAAAATAGGAGTTTCGCCTTTATAGAGATAGAAATGGATTTTTTCTTCCTGTAATTGTATTTCAAAGGAGTAAGACTCACTTTCAAGATAGTACAACTGGTTAAACTTTTTTGAAACGTCTTCTAGCTTTTTTGTGAGTTCCTTGCTTTTCTTGCTTAGTATGCCCATGTTGTGGCGGATTCTATATTCATCGCGCACTTTTTGCAAGTCAGCAATGTTAACATCGATGGAGTGAAAAAGTGCCAAGAAAAATTGGCTTTCTTCAATTGATTCGTAATCTGAATTCAAATCATCATTGCTGATGAATTCTTCTGTATATGCCAGAATCTTTGGAATAAAATTGTATCCAAATTCTTTTTTATAGATATAATTCACTTTATCTTTAATCTCGTCATTTGAGGATTTGAAATTAAGATATGCTTCAAATTCTTTATAAGCGTGTGTTCTGGAAATGGCTCTACGAAATTTTTCCCATTCACGGGTGCTACCGTAAGCGTTTTTGTAGGATGTAAGAATAGAGAGCATCTTAATGCTTGTCTCTTTAAAAACATCGTCAATGCTTTCCTCTTCATCATGATCTTCATTGTATAGATCAAGCAGTTTATCGCAATAATACTGGAGGTAATCATTCTCTGCATCGGAAATGACATTTAGTTCATCAAGGAAGTTTTCTTTGGTTAAATAACTGAAAGAATATTCTTCATCCATGGGCTTAGGAGTGGTGATGGAGTCTTCTTCCTCAAGAGTTTTAGTATAAGCATATCTGTCTTCTTCGTCGCCATCATCTCTAGCAAATAAAGTGATTTGGGGGATCTTACAGTTTTGCTCAACGAATAAGTCTGTGACATCACGTTCCGAAAGTTCTTCATCGCTAAAGACGTTCAATGCACGGATGACATTGCTCTTTCCTGAGTTGTTTGCTCCTATTACGATTCGGAGCCCTCCAAGTTCTCCCTTCTTGAGGGAATTGCTGAGTACAATCCTTTCGTACCAAGGCTTTTCATCTTTGAAGCCGATATTTCGGAATGCCTGGATTCTTAAAGAACGTTCTGCCATTGTTATTTCTCCTTCTTGTTGTCGACGATGTTCCTGATGTCATCGTACGGCTTAATTAATTCGATTTCCGCATCGGTTAAACGACGATTGCGGAGTAATGGTTGTATTTTTAGTAGATAATCCATAATGCTGTCAAAATCATTTGTCTGTACAGCAAGTTGAATGAATTGGCTTTTAGGTGAAGTGGGATACTCTGCTAAATATTTCATAACAGGGGAAAAGGCCGTATTTTCATCCTTATCAATAAGTTCCATTTCTTCAGAAATGTTCGCTAAGATAAATGAAATAACTTGTTTTTTCCTAGCTAAGGGATGCTCCGTTATATAGTCAAAAAGTTTTAAAACTTTGGTATTGACAACAGATTTGTCCCCATTATCGTAAGCGTCTATAAAGGTGTATAGGGTTGTTCTAGACATGTGCAAATAATCGGACAAGTCCGTAATTCTCATTTCCATTTCTTTGAGGCGATCTCTAATCATGCTCCAAATATATATCCAAATTTAGCTAAAGTCAAGTAAAAAATGAAAAAATTCTAACAAATTGAACATAAAATGTTCAAAATATTAACATTTCGTTAAATTTTGAAAGCACTAGCTATCTTATGCATATTAACGGAAGAAGAGCAAAAAAAGCTTTTTTTTCTCAAAAAAACACCATCTGCCCAACCAAAACATATATTAAGAGGAGTCTCCTGGAAACTTTATGAAACCCACCACCCCAATCGGAATTCTGGCATCCCTCGCCATTGCATTGACCGCCTGCGGCGATGACGGTAGCAGCACTTCTGTGGAAGAATCCTCCAGTTCTGCACAGGTCCTGTCGTCTGGCGACCCCGAGGCGGCAGTTTCCAGTAATGAAAATGGCTATTCCGGCTCGGAGGCCGGAATGACATCTTCCAGCGGTGCCGACACCGGTTCTGCAGCGTCCCCCGACACCACCAGAATCACCTACACCCTCAAACGTTTCGATGGTCCGCTGGCCAACCCCCACAAGGGCTTTACGGTCCCTACCGGTGGCGCCTGGGTTTTTGTCCCCGAATTTGAATACGGTCCCTACGGTTCCCTGAACAACAAGGCATGGGACCTGGTTACCTACGGCTCCGGTCACCAGAAGTGGAGCAAGCTGAACCCGGCAAAAGACGTTTACGACTGGACGGAACTGGACAAACTGCTGGACGCGCTCTCGGAACACGACATGGGTTACGCCTTGCGCGTTCTCCCCTATTCGCCGTCGTATATCAAGGGCGACGACACGCCCGAAGAAGAATACGACTGGACTCCGCCCTTTGTCTATGAACTGGGAGCAAAGAAAATCACGGCCACCCTGCAGGGGAAGGGCTACCACGCCACGGTTCCCGTCTGGGATGACAAAATCTATTTGCAGGCGGCAAAGGATTTTGCCAAGGCTCTGGCGCAAAAATATGATGGCGACCCGCGAATCGAATACATCGACATACGCCCCTTTGGTGAATGGGGCGAGTGGCATGCCTCCCACCTAGACGGCAGCGAGATGCCCTCCGATTCCATAAAAATGGACATGCTGGATTACTACGCCTCCGTTTTCAAGAAGACTCTGCTGGTGCTGCCTTCGAACGGTGCGGGGGATGTGTATACCCATGCGCTCAGCCTGGGCATTGCCAAGCGGGATGACGGATTCATTGGTACCCCTGGCAGGCCGGATTCGTTGGTGCGCGCCTACGAGGCCAACTTGCCGACCATCGCCGAGAACATTGCCGGCTATACCACCATGCTGAATTACACCGACGTAATTCCCGGCGGTTACCTCAAATGGACTCCACAGCGTTGGGTGGATGCCATTACCACAGCCCACCTGACCTACTACGTGCTGGACCAGGATAGCGATTGCGGCTACAATTTCTACAATGACAACAAGGCCCTTGCCGATTCCATGAGCAAGGTCATCGGCTACAATTTTACCGTGACGCAGGCGGAACTAGTGACGGTTACGGGGACTGACAAGGCCGCGGCCGGTACAGCGACGAGCACCTTGAACATCACTGTCAAGAACACCGGCGTGGCCCCCTGCTTCTTTGATATTTACATGGTGGCGGAATTTGTGGACACCACGGGAGCGGTCATCGCGCAGTTGGGCAAGACTATCCGCATTCCCAAGGGAACATTCAAGGATGGAGCAACCAAGGAATTCTCCTTCAACGGTGCGGCACCTCTTGGCACAGCACAATCCGGCGGAGCAGCCCCGACAAGCGCAAGAATCGCACTTTCCCTCTACGAAAGCGAAGAAACCTTCAAAAACGGCAAGAATCCCACGGTCCGGTTCGACAATGACGGCCTCCAAGGCAACAAGAAATTACTACTGAAACCATAGGAATACTAATTTTACCCTATGTTTATATTCCTTTTTATCCTTGTGGCAGGACTCACGCTGATTTATTTGAACGTGAGCACCGTTGCCGCAGGTAAAAAAGGCAAGTTGATCGCCCTCGGGGTCCTGCTTTCCATTTTCTTCGGGATGTTCTTCCGCAACTCCCTTGCAGGTTTTGCCGTAGTGGCGTTTACCTCGGTATGGCTTTGCCAGGCACTCCTGGTGTACATCCCCTGGGGCATTTTCCGGGTGGCCCGACGGTTAATAAAGCGACAAGCCATGCCGGCCCGTACCTTGATGCTTGTGAGCCGTATTTTGCTGGCGGCAACAGTCTCCATGACGGTAGGGCTTTTCGCCTATGGCGTCCCCCACAACTCCCACTATATAATATATAGTACAACAGTGGAGTTGCCGCAGTATGCCAGCCAGCAACAGTTCCAAATCGAAGCCGACACGGCTCAGCTTGACAGCAGGCAACAGCCCCAATCTCAAAACTTTACCGCCCTATTTTTCAGCGACATCCACGTGGACCCGCTTTTTGACCGCAAAAAACTGGAACGCATGATTGCCAGTGCCGATTCCATCGCCCCGGACTACCTGCTTTTCGGAGGCGACTTGGCCGATGTCCCAACAGCGACCCTTGACGAGTGGGGTTACGACACCCTGTTCAAGCAGCTTACCGCCAAGGCGAAAGTGGCCGCCATAGGAATCAACGGTAACCACGAGGGTATGCAGGAACGCAGCGGTTCCGATATTAATGCATGGATGCGCAAAGTGGGATTTGTGTTTTTGGACGACTCCACCGCCTGTATTAAAAACGCCTGCTTTACGGGCCGCACCGACTTCCAGGTGGCACGGGGCCGCGACGTAGAACGCAAACCCCTCGCAGCACTTGCACCTACCGAACCTACGCTCCCCTGGATTCTTTTGGACCATCAACCCAAAGGTATTGAGCCAGAACATTCCGGACGCCTGCCGGACTACGCCCTTTCGGGGCATACCCACAACGGGCAATTCTTTCCGGGAACAATCGTCATCAACTTCGTGTGGCACCTTGCCTATGGCGAAGGCATTCTCGATGGCGTACGCTGGCTGGTCAGTGCCGGCGTGGATTGCTGGGGCCCACCCGTGCGTGTAGGCAGCGATGCCGACATGTGGGTCATCCACTTTATAAATAAATGACAAAAAATGACCTTTACAAAAGGCCATTTTTTTACTATATTGTAGCTCCAAGTTTTACCCCCCCCCGAC
>Ga0265298_10008854_pt1 | contig 12049 bp, 5 predicted proteins | sample AusTroGonzalo_MG_3_FD_193486 | JGI IMG/M metagenome (GOLD analysis project Ga0265298, IMG submission 193486) | Bovine rumen microbial communities from tropical cattle in Woodstock, Queensland, Australia - Gonzalo_01 | ecosystem: Host-associated > Mammals > Digestive system > Stomach > Rumen ...
TCTTGTCATACACGATATTTCCACCACGGTAAAGCTGGAAAGATACGTCTCCGGCAGGAGCGGTATAGAAAGTGTTGCCATAAGGGGCAACACCCTTGACGGCGAGCTGACCATAACCTCCTACACCGGCTACGAATTTGCCGTTAATATAGATGGAGTCCATGGCGTTGCTGACGTTGGTCGCAACCGGCTCGAAATAGTATATCTGGAACTGAGCATTATCCCCTACAAAATCGTGGTCGATATAGTAGACGATCTCGTGCTTCTGGCATGAGGCCGCTGCGGCAGCGATGCCAAGAGCGCAAAGTATATATTTTATATATTTCATGTCTTTATCTGTTAATAATTAAAGCGTTTCAGGGACTTCTCCAGGATAAGCGAACCAAGGGATCGAACACTGGTAATTCGCAGCCAGACCGGAGATAGGCTTGAGAGCATCCAGACCGCTCTTGTTCCAAACATACTCGGAGTTGTAGCGGGGACGCACACGGTAGCAGGGTGAGCCGTTGTTGTTGACATTATATGAGCCCTTCCTGTCCTCCACCTGTGCAGGAGCGAGATAGAATCCCTTATAGACCTTGGTCTCATCTGTATCCATTTTCTGATCCACAAGAGAGAGGTTCCAGCCGTTCCCGAATGAAGGATAGTCACCGGTGTATTTGATGTCGTAGTGATACTTGCGAAGGTCGGTCCATGCTTCAAGAGCGCCCCAAGGCCAGAGATGCACATATTTCTGCATCATGATATGGGAGAGGGTGAAGTCGTTTTCGGGAAGACCGTCCACATAAGGACCGGCAAGATACTCTTGTGCAAGAGTATTATATGTGGCGGAACTGATCATGCTTCCGCCGGGGAGAGCTCCACCTTCAGCATAAACAGGGTTTCCGCTGCCGTCGACTTTACCGGTATCTTTCGGTCTGCCGGGGTTGAGATATTTGCCGCAGAATTCAACATCAAGAGCGACTGCTTTCTTCCATGCCTCATAAGCATCATGCTTGCGGTCAAGTTTCCAGTATGCCTCTGCGAGGTTGAACTGAATCTCTGCGGCTGTCATAAGGATATAAGGAGCAGAATCTCTGAAAATCCACCTTCCCGTACCTTCCAGGTCTAAATTGGTCTTGTCTGAACGGAAGCCGTAAAGGTTGGGTGTGGTCTTTCCCGTATAGCTGTTCGAACCGGTAAAGCCAGAGCCCACAAAATGGTACTTCTTGATAGCTTCAGGATTATCGATATCAGTATAATACTTACCATCAGCGGTACTAAGCCTTGCTATGGCGCGAGGGTCATAATGGCCGGTAGCCTTAAGTGTATCTGTGATGATCTGCTTCTCTGCAAGCGTCCAGGGATAATACGCATCTATCGCATTTCCACTTCCATCCAGGGCTTTAGTCTTATTACCATTCTCATCATATACAGGTACTGTACCAGTGGATATTTGCACCATATAGTCAGACTGCCAGTAGGAGTTGCTCAGATTGTTACGGTAGGTTCCCCAATAGTTAAGGAAGCTTATGAATTCCAGATCAGAACCTTTTTCACTAGAACGCTCAACAGTGAAATTATCGCTGTTTTCAGAGAAAGCGAGCTGAGCATGAGCAATGAGTTCTTCTGCATAAGCCGTGCTGAAATCACTCTTATTGGTAAGGGCGGCAAGATCATTTACAATGATTGAATGAGCAAACTTGAGCCATTTGGATTTATCTCCGTGATAGGCAAGGTCTCCATCGGTAAGATAGGAACCATAGTTGGTATTATCCTCCATTTCAAGGTACTCAATAGCGGTTTTTGCCCATTCCCTCACCTGTTGCATGATCTCTTTCTGGTAATCGTAATCATGAGAGAGGCGTCCAGATTCGAATGCCTGTTTCATGGGGAGATCAGCATGATATTTTGTAATGCAGTCCCAGGAGAAGGCCTTGATAGCATAACCAATACCGGCGAGAGTCCATGATTCGTTTTCGACAGACTGATTGATCATGTTCTCGAGGTTCATGCCATGGAGCCAATATGTCATACGCCACATATTTCCACCGGCATCGCTGGCGACGGGGTAGTAGTTTGTGGCGTAAGTGTTGTTTACGCCCAGCATCTGTGCGAGAGGCGCAAGGGCGCTTACGTCCTGATAATTGTTCACAAAGGCAGAGAGGATACCAGGAAGTAACAGGCCCTCGTTGACTTTGTCAGGAGCATCAACGTTATTGTTGACATCCAGATATTTTTCGCAGCCGGCAAAAGAGAACAGGGCTGCGGAAAGCATTATGGTTGATATGATTTTTTTCATTGTGATATCAATTAAAAGGTGAGACTGACACCGAATGCGTATCCGCGAGGGTTGGGAATAGAGTAGTAGTCGATACCCTGACCGCCGGTACCACCGAGAGAAGCGGAGTTGGAGTTACCCACGGGATCGATACCGGAGTAGTTGGTCCAGGTGCAGAGGTCGCTGCCCTTTATCCACACGTTGGCAGAAGAGACGAACTTGCGGGTAATGGTCTGAAGTGCTTTCTGAGGTACATTGTAAGAAAGGCGGATTTCAGAGAGATGGATATAGTGGATATTCTTCTCAAGCCAAGGGTCTGCACCACCTCCCCATACGGTTGTGCCATAGTGGTTCATATCTACAGCAATAGTATTGACCGTAGGATTGTCGGAGTTCTCTTTTCCATCTTTAATGACACCCTTGAAAATAATCGCGGGGGACTCTCTGAGAGTAACGGATTCCCATGATGTGCCCTTGGTCATCATATCGTATTTGGTACCGTTAAGAACGGATGCGCCAAATTTTCCGTTGAACACGGCAGACAGACGGAACTGCTTGTATGTCATGGACGTGGTCAGACCGAAGGTAAGCTTGGGCTGCCGGTCGCCGATCACACTCCAATCGTCATTTGTATAAGGGATACCGGTCTTAGGATTGATAAGGATGTCGCCATTGTCGTTTCTCTGATAGGCAAGACCAGTGATGGTGGTGATAGGGTGACCGAGAATAAGACCGTTTCTGGTATTGCCTACAATCCAAGTAGCGGAATCATAGTATTCGTTCAAGTTTTTCGGGAGAGCAGTCACCTCGGAAGTAGAGTGATCCATGTTGAGACCCAAGTTCCAGCGGAAGCCGTTGCTCAGGCGGAGGACATCGCCGTCAATGTGAGCCTCCCATCCGTTGGTGGTGAAGGTACCGACATTCATATTGTTAAGGATGAAGCCGGTAGCATAACTCATACGGAATCCCTTTACATACTGGTTCTCGCATTTTGTCCAGAAGTAAGTGAAATCAGCGTTGATACGGTCGTTGAGGAAACGTCCTTCGAAGCCGATCTCCTTACTGGTGTTCATCTCAGGCTTAAGGCTGGTATTGGGGCCTGTATATCCGTAGCGGAAACCGCCGCCATAGTCTTCAGTGGCTTCAAGTGCAGGATAAATGGAAAGTGGTGTGGCATCTTTACCGACCTTGGTGACAGCGCCTTTAAGTTTGAGATAAGAGACAACGATATTATCCTTCAGGAAAGGAAGCTCCGTTGCTATAAATGATCCCTCTACTGCGGGATAGAAGAAGCTGTTGTTGTCCTTGGGAAGGGTGGACGACCAGTCATTACGCGCACTGACAGTAATATATGCCAAATTGTTGTATCCAATCTCGGCACGGGCAGAAAGAGCCTGGATGCGGCGCAGGGTGGTCTTTGTTCTGGAGACGGTATTCTTGCAGTTGGAAATACCATAGAAATCAATTACTTGAAAATCATTGCCGTGGACAGACAGTACAGATTCACCATTCTCTTTCTGGTGATATCCGACATGAGCCGAAAAGCTGAATTTATCCCAGTCATTGTTGTAACCGGCAATCAAGTCCAGCGAGTTGTCCTTATATACAGGCTTGGCATAGTCCATAGAACCCTTTTCGTATGAAGCCATATCGCTTCGGTTAGCGTAGTAGGGATGTATATATATCTTATTCTCTCCTACTGAAGTATCATTTCCATAAGTAGCACGTATGAAAGTGTGCTCAAGCGGAGTGATGTTTACGGAGACGCTGGTCATGAGGCGGTCAACGTTATCTTGGTAAACATTCTTGTAAATTGCGTAGAGAGGGTTGAAAAGATCCGTATCAGTGTACTTCTCCGGAAGTCGCATCTGCTGGCCGTCAGCATCAAGATAGTTGGACATATTGTCCGTAAAAGGCCAACGCATGGCATTGTAAAGAGAGCCGCCGTAGCCTTTGGGAGCTTTGTTGTTGGTCATGCTGACATAACCCAGTTTACCGTCGACGGAGAGCCATTTCTTGATGTCAGCGTGGCCGGAGAGGGTAATGTTTATACGGGTCATGTCTGTTTTCTTAACGATACCCTTGCTGTCGGTGTATGCAGCAGAGAGACGGATCGTCGCTTTCTCTGAACCACCTTCTACCGCGACATTATGAGTCTGGGAGAAGCCGGTCTGGAGAAGGGTGTTGACATTGTCATAGAACGTCACGTCAGAAGGATACTCTGTACCAAAACGGCCCATGGTGTAATAGTTCGTGGAACCATACATACCGTTGCCATATTTGTTTTGTACCTCAGGCCAGCCATATGCCTTATCCCAGCGGAAAGAGTTGCTGTAGGTGACTTTGCCATTGCCGGCGGAGCCTTTCTTGGTGGTGATGATGATGGCACCGTTGGAAGCGTCGGAACCATAAAGTGCTGCCGCGGCAGCTCCTTTGAGGACGGTCATTGATTCAATATCATCGGGATTGATGTCGTTACCGCGAGAGGAGAAGTCCATGTTTCGGGATGAAACTGCGTCATCAACCGCGAAGTCGGTGCCACCATTGACAGTCTTGTTGTTAATGGGGACACCATCAACGACATAAAGCGGAGAATTATCTCCGGAAATAGAGGTCACGCTTCTCAGGATGACTGTCGTCGAGGCGCCAGGTGTACCACCGGTTGAGGAAATGGTCATACCGGCGACACGGCCTTGGAGGGCGTTGACAAAGCTTTCGCGACCGGATTCGGCGATTTCGGAGGCTTTGACGTTTTGTACAGATGAACCGACAGCGCGGGCGACACGTTTCATACCGAACTCTGCGGTAACAGTGGCCTCGGAGAGTTTCTCGGAGTCATCCTGCAGGACGATGTTAATAACAGTCCGGCCCATTACCTGCACCTCCTGCGCCTTGTAACTAATGGCGGAGAATGTAAGTGTGGCCTCTGATGGAACGGTGATGCTGTATGCACCATCAAGATCGGCCTGAACGCCGTCTTTCGTTCCTTTTACCAGAACGGCGGCGCCGATGACCGGTTCGCCGTTCACATCTGTCACGGTGCCTTTCACAGTGATATTCTGTGCAGACAGCCCAAGTGACAACAGCAGCATCATTACAATGCATGCTGTTCGTGCTTTTGTAGTTTGAAACATAAGGTTGGTGTTAGTGTGTAAGAAAGAGTATGTGAGTTAAGAATAGTTAGCCTGTGTGGTCATTTTTCAATTATTATTAAAAATCGAGCGACGAAGGTAACGATATTTTGTGTAATAGCAAAAACTTTTTAGCACGAAAGAAATACATTAAAAAGTATTTGGATAGTAATTGGAAAAAGATATATTTGTATTTGTAAAACACTTATCTTTCAACTAACAGGGTCTTTAACATGTACTTAACTAATTTCACCAAGGTATTTTGCACGGGCAAATACCTGGCAGCGCTGGCTTTGTCCGCGTCCCTTATGAGCGGCTACAACGTCTCCCATGCTGCCGTAGCCTCATCTCAGGAGGCTGTGACACAACAGCTGGTCAACGTCTCCGGATCTGTTGTGGACGTACAGGGGCAACCCGTTCCCGGAGCGTCAGTCATCCAGAAAGGCAGTACCACAAATGGCACCATAACCGGCGCCATGGGAGAATTCTCCATTACGGTTCCTGCCGGTTCCACTCTTGTAGTATCATGCATCGGTTTCGCCGAAACCGAGGTAGCGGCAGCAGCACAAGTCAACATCGTCCTCAAGGAGGATAATGAATTCCTTAGCGAGGCTGTAGTCACCGCTCTCGGTATCACTAGAGAAAGGAAATCTCTCGGCTATGCCCTGGAAGAGGTAAAGGCCGAAGAACTTATGAAAAACAAGACCGCCAATCCAATCAACTCCCTTTCCGGTAAGATTGCCGGTGTAAATGTCACCCAGTCCTCCGGTGCCGCCGGCTCCGGAGCCCAGATTATCCTGCGTGGCGGCACCTCATCCGATGAATCCCGCGACAATCAGCCGCTGTTCATCGTGGATGGCATTATTTACGATAACTCCTCACAGGTCGTAGGAAATTCAGCTTTCGACGGTTCCATGAAATCAGCCACCACCACCGCAAACCGAGTGATGGATATCAACCCTGAAGACATTGAGAGCATGACCGTTCTGAAAGGCCCCGCCGCTTCAGCCCTGTACGGATCCCGCGCCGCCAACGGTGTGATCCTCATCACCACGAAAAAAGGTAAAGAGGGTACGGTGGAAGTGAACGTAAGCGCAAAGTATATCAATAACTGGGTGGAGAAAGCCTCCCTGCCAGCCGTGCAGAACCAGTTCCGCCGCGGTTACATGCAGGATACCTATGATGCCGACAAAAACTACACAGGCACCGAGTTCAACGACTTCTCCTACAATTCATGGGGCGACGCCTACAACGGGCCATGGTACGACAACATCGGCAACTTCTTCAACAACTCCAGCACCTTTGACGGAACTGTGAGCATAGCCGGTGGTACCAAGAACAGCAACTTCTACCTGTCCGGTTCCTACTATGACCAGGCCGGTATCGTTCCCGAGACCGGCTATCAGAAGTACGCATTCCGTTTCAACGGCGAACAGAAGTACAGTATCTTCACCTTCGGAGCCAGCGCCGCATACTCAAGGGCACATACAGACCGCACCCTTACCGGTGCCGCACTTTACGGTTCATCAGGTACAGGAGCACTTTATGCCGTGTACAACTGGTCTCCTTCTGACGATATGCGCAAGTACCTCAATGACGACGGCACCCGTTATCGCTTGTTCGGTACCAGGCTTGACCCGGAAGACGAGCAGGACAACCCTTATTGGATCGTCAACAACAACAAGATGTACGACAACACGGACCGTTTCACCGGAAATTTCAGCATAAAAGCTGACATCACCCCCTGGTGGTGGATCCAGGCCCGCGTGGGTATCGATCAGTACACCACAGTCAACTCCAACCGGTTCAACCCCGGCGGTGTTATGAAGAAGGTATGGCAGAAGGGTATGATAAGTGACAATACTTTAAACTTCACCTACCTCTCCACCAACTTCATTTCCAACATGAACAAACAGTTCGGTGATTTCAACCTCAACCTCATGCTCGGTACTTCTACTGACGATACCAAAACAATTTCGGACTACAAGATGGCTTACATGTTTGCCACGCCGTTCATGTCTTATGCCAACACTATCAGCACCAACAAGCAGTTCAGTCACGCCGTCACACAGAAGCGTCTCATCGGTGTGTTCGGTGAATTCCGAGCCGACTGGAAAAACACGGTCTTCCTCACAGTCACCGGACGAAACGACTGGACATCCACCCTTCCCGTCAAGAATCGCAGTTATTTCTATCCTTCTGTAAGCGGTGCCGTCGTATTCACCCAGCCGCTGATCGATGCAGGAATCATTGACGAAAACATACTCTCATTCGGTAAGATTCGCGCTTCCTGGGCCGAGGTCGGTAAAGACACAAGCCCCTATGTAACCAGCACCCAGCTCTGGCCAGCAGGAGAATACTTCGGTGTCTATTCAGCCGGCAACTATTGGAGCAAAGGCAACCCGATCCTCCGTCCCGAGCGCACCCGTTCCACTGAAATCGGACTGGAGCTGAGTTTCCTGAAGAACCGCCTGCACCTGGACTATGCCTACTATACCAACGACTCCTTCGACCAGATCCTTAGCCCCCGAACCTCACAGGCTACAGGATACATCTTCTGCGCCATCAATGCCGGCAATGTGCTCAACAAGGGTATGGAACTCACCATCAGCGGCACACCTGTCATGACAAAGGACCTCACCTGGGACGCATCACTCAATGTTTCCGGCAACCGCGGCAAGATGACCAACTTCCCTGCCGGACTCACCGCAATGTACGTAACGGATGTACAGTACGGTACTGCCAAGGCCGGTACCATAAAGGACGGATGCTTCATGGGCATAGCCGGTTACAAGTGGATTCGCGACAATGAGGGTAATGTGGTTCTGGACAAGAACGGCTTCCCCACCCATACAGGCGACTACGTAGAAGTAGGTAACCGCGAGGCAAAATTCCAGGGCGGTTTCAACAACACACTTAGTTGGAAGGGCCTCACATTCAACATGCTGTGGGAATTCCGCGTCGGTGGTGACGTGTTCAACGGCACCAAGTACGCCATGACTGCGAGCGGTGTAAGCAAATTCTCCGGCGACTTCCGCAACCAGCCCCTCACAGTAGAAGGCGTTGATTCCAACGGTGATCCCGTAAGCAACACCTGGGAGCCGGATAAGGTATACACCTTCAACGGCGTACAGAAACTGGGCGTGAACATCATCCAGGACTACTACACCAATTACTACAACTACGAGACGGCAAACTACATCACTTCAGTGAACATGCTCCGTCTGCGCACCCTGTCCGTGACCTACGACGTGCCCAAGAAAGCACTTGAAAAGGTCGGCTTCCTCAAGCGCGCATCGGTAACCGTAGCAGCCAACAACCTGCTTCTCTTCACCAACTATGAAGGCGATCCCGAGGTGGCCGCCGCCGGTTCCGGTGTCGGTGGTTCTTCTTCCGTAGGCTTCGACTATTGCGGCGTTCCAGCCATGTCAGGTATGTCCTTCGGTGTGAACCTCACCTTCTAATGTGTTGAACCTAAAAAAATGACTATAATTATGAAAACCATTAATAAGATTCTTCTTTGCGGTTTGGCCGTTATGGGGGTGACGCTCTCTTCCTGCTCCAATTGGCTGGATGTCAATGTTGACCCCGAGAACCCTACCGCTGAAACATCAACCTACGACGGCCTTCTGGGCAACGTAGAATTCTATACCAACAGCGCACATCAATTTGCCGACTGGCGTACAGGCCAGACCACCGGAGACTGGACAGGCTGCAGCGGCCGCGGCAACTACGCCAACTCTTCATTCTGGCTCCCTGCCAACGCATGGGTTACCACTTCTTACCAGTGGTGGTTCGTAGGTGCTTATGTAAACATTCCCCAACTCATCGAGAAAGCCGAAGCGGCCGAGGCTTGGCACTACGCAGCCGTTGCGCGCGTCATCAAAGCCTATGGGTTCATGCTGATGACGGACCTGTACGGTGAAATGCCCTACGAAGAGGCCGCTGGTACGGACCCTAGCATCACCGCCCCCAAATATGCCACAGGCAAAACCATCTTTCTTGGCTGCCTGAACGATATTGACGATGCCCTGAAACTCTTCGACAAGGAACAGAGTACCGCTGCCGCAAGTCTCGCTGTCGGAGACTGGTGGATGAACGGAGATATCGGAATGTGGAAGAAATTCGCCAACTTCCTCAAGGCCCGCTGGATACTGAAACTCAGCAAGAAGCAGGCGGGAAGCTATCTGGACGGAAAATATGACGAGGATGCCATCCTGGCTGCCCTGAACGCCAGCTTCGGAGAAGGTGAAAACTCCGTTATCCATCATCTTGACGGCAACAGCACCACACACGACCACCTGGGATGGGACGAGCCGGTAGACTATTCTCCTCTCTACTCCGTCTGCGGTATGAACTGGGGTTACCTGGCTACCAAGATGCTATACGACAATCTCACCAACTTCGACGGTCTCGGTGTCGAAGACCCTCGCGCAGACCATATGCTCCCCTGGCGTGAGGCCACCAGTCCTCGTACCGACGGCATTACCCTCGACCCCGTCACCGGCACGAAGTGGACTGAAAATGGAGTATGGTACCGCGGCCTGGGTGTAGACCTGTCACAGCCCATCTTCTCGCAGAACGGTCCGCTCCGTTCATACAAGGAAGATGACGGTGCATGGTATGTAGACACACAGACCGAGGCCCGGAAGGGAGACACCCTGTATGTAGAAATGACCAGCAGTTCCAAGGGTTATGCCGGCAACAAGGACCTGTTGTACCGCCGTGGCGGCAAGGCCATCTCCGGTTCTTTCTACACCCGAGTATCTTCTCCAACTTATCTGGGCACCTATGCTGAAGCCTGCTTCATCAAGGCCGAAGTCCTGTTCAAGAAACACGACCAGACCGGCGCATTCAACGCTTATAAAGAAGGAGTAAAGGCCAGCATCGCCCTCATGAACGAGCAGCTGAAACTCTGGGTCGCCGAGGATATTACTCTCAACGACTGCCCTTCATTCAAGCCAATGGACCAGGCCGATATCGACAACTATATCAATAACGGCATCGGCACCGCCGCCGATCTCACCCTGGCCCGCATCCTCACCCAGAAGCGTCTGCACTTGATGCACTCCATTGAAGTATGGAATGACATGCGCCGCTATGACTTCTCCGAAGACATGTTCCTGAACTGGCACATAGCCGCCGACTATTATGTAAACACGTCGGCCCTGAAGGCGATCCCCGAAGGGAAACACCTGCGCCGCTGGCGCCAGTGCAGCCATGAGCTAAATTACAACTCCGAGAACCTGAAGGCTATCGGTCTGGAAGTACCCGGAGCGGACACCACCCTGGATCAGTGGAACAATGCCGACGACGTCTGGACAATCCCCGTATGGTGGGATTCCGACCAGCAGTAATAAAACGATAAGGACCGGCCTCTGAGACCGGTCCTTTCAATTAACTCGGTAATCGCCTTAATAGTTGTTACCGATTTGGGTATAACCCGCCGGGGCGAAGCCTTCATTATCCCCGATATTCCCTCTCAGGATATGGGTATATGCCCGCCCGATATATCCTTGCCAGTAGTCCCCCGTACCAGAGACAAAATTCCCGCTTTCGTCAAGGCATCGGAAGCGTAGCGTCTGATAGCCGGAACTGTTCTGGATAGTTTTATGTATCACGGCGGGATTACGGTCCGTACTCTCCCCGAAGGAGACAGGAGAGCCCAAATTGTGCCAGTCTCCATCCGTATAGTTATCCGTATTGTTGGAGTACTGGTACTGAAGCTTTCCCGTATAGGGGGCTCCATCCTTGAAAAGCAGGTTTACAAGGCGATATAATGCGGTAGAATCCGTACCGAACCGGTCTGCGGAGGTACTGCCTGAAGATGTGCTATAATCCTTGTAGTGATTAAGTACAATCGGAGGCTCCGCAAGGCTATAGACATAAACCTCATATTTGTCTCCGGAAGGAATATTTATCGTCATGTCATATACTACAGCCCCTCCGCGATAAAGCTGGAAAGAGACGTCTCCGGCTGGAGCCGTGAAGAAAGTGCTGCCATATGGTGCCACACCCCTGACGGCCAGCTGGCCGTAGCCTCCTACTCCGACGGCATACTTCCCATTTATGTAGATGGAATCCATCGCATTGGCTGTTGATACGGCGATTGGCTCCATGTAGTAAATCTGGAACTGGGCTTTCCCGTCGACACCATCATGGTCGATATAGTAAATGATCTCATGCTTCCCGCAAGACGCAAGCATTGACGCGGCGCAGAGCATGTAAAGGAGATGTTTCAAATATACCATGTCTTTGTGATTTTAAGGTTAAAGAGATCCTGGCACCTCTCCAGGATATGCGAACCAGGGGATTGAGCAATGGTAATTCCCCGCAAGTCCTGAGATTGGTTTGAGCGCATCCAGAGAGTTTTTATTCCACATATACTCAGAGTTGTAACGCGGCCTGACACGGTAGCAGGGAGATCCCTGGTTGCGAATGTTATAGGATACCTTGCGCCCTTCTACCTGAGAAGGATACAGGAAAAAGCCTTTATACACCTTGGTTTCATCCGTATCCCATTTCGGCTTAACTGTGGTTTCTGTCCAACCGTTCCCAAGCGAAGGATATTCTCCGTCATAATCGATATCGAAATGATATTTGCGGAGGTCCGTCCAAGCCTCAAGAGCGCCCCAGGGCCAGAGGTGGATGTATTTCT
>Ga0265298_10008855_pt1 | contig 12048 bp, 15 predicted proteins | sample AusTroGonzalo_MG_3_FD_193486 | JGI IMG/M metagenome (GOLD analysis project Ga0265298, IMG submission 193486) | Bovine rumen microbial communities from tropical cattle in Woodstock, Queensland, Australia - Gonzalo_01 | ecosystem: Host-associated > Mammals > Digestive system > Stomach > Rumen ...
GGCATTTATATACACGGCCCGAAAATTGGCAAAAGGGGAAAAGCCCTGCAGGAAATTGGCCTCACGCGCACGCGAACATGATGTAAATACATTTTTCGTGCAGGATCTTGCACGAATGAAGAGGGTTTTAAAAGCGACTCGTATCAAGGCCGTTTTTTCGACAAAAGAATCCGAAGCAGATCAGGCAGAAAGGCACTCCATGAAGAAAGAAGCATGGAAGCGAAGAATCAAAAAAGCATGCCAGGAGGCAGGAACATATAGGCCATACTTCGAGAGCGTGATCACCTCGCTTTCGGAGATCCTCGAAAGCCGGGACGCTGTGAGAAAATACTATATTGATTCCGGAGCAGATCCGATCGTCATGCGCACCAACAAAGGTGGATATACAAACGTCGAGAAGAATCCGATCCTCGCGGTATATGACGACATGAACAATACTGCGCTGATTTACTGGAAAGAACTCGGCCTTACACCGAAGGGGCTCAAGGCCATCGATGATAAGGCGATGAAAAGCAACAAACCAAAGTCGAGCCTGGGCGACATTCTGAAAAACTTGGAGGGATAAAGCATGCCCGATGTATATGACATTGTCTACTTCGTGAAAGACACAGCAATGAATGAGGAACTGCGCTATAGCCTGCGGACCGTTTGCGAGAATTTCCCGTTCCGGAAGATATGGTTCTATGGTGGCCGTCCAAGCTATCTGCAGCCGGATGAATGGATCCATATTGTTCAGGATAAAGCAAACAAGTGGACAAACACGACATCAATGATCCGGAAGATCTGTGAGAATCCGGATATCACAGACCGCTGGTGGCTCTTCAATGACGACTTCTTCATCATGCAGAGGACAGACGGTATCGAGGCGCCGTGCAGCGAGTCTATATATGAGCACATAGTCAGCATAGAAGACCGGCACAACCAGCGACCGACAAACTATACCAAGCAGCTCCGAGCTATGGCAAAGGAGCTGAGAAAGAGAGGCCTGCCGGCGACAAACTTCGCGCTGCATGTTCCGATGCTTATCGACAAAAAGAAAGCACTGGCCACGCTCGACGAATTCCCGAACTGTCCTATGTTCCGGAGCCTGTATGGAAACTATAACTGCATCGAAGGCACTCAAATGAAAGACTGCAAGATCGCCGGCCTCGACAGGCATCCGGACAAAGACGCGGTATTCATATCGACAGACGACAAAGCCTTCGAGAACGGAGTGGCAGGCCAGTATATCCGGAACATATTCAGGGAGCCGTGCAGATATGAACTATGATCGCAAAAGACTATACAAAGATCGCTTATGAATTCGCAGCAGACTGCATAAGCGGAAAAGAGATTGTCGGAGCAGAGATCCTGATGGCCGCAGAGCGGTATATGTCGGATCTGGAACGCGACGACATAGAACTCCGGGCGAGAGATCCGAACATGGCCTGCGCTATCATCGAAGGCTTCTTCGTACACGCACAGGGCGAAGATATCAACGGCATGCCGCTTATGGGCCAGCCGTTCAGGCTGCAGCGCTGGCAGATATTCGCGGTAGTAAATATCCTCGGCTGGTATTACACCGGCACCGAGATCATAAGATACAAAGAATCGTTCATCATGGTGGCGAGGAAAAACGGCAAGACGAGCTTCGATGCAGCGCTGGCTTTCGCTGTTGGGATCCTGAGACGGAGATCCGGCAGCAAGATATATCTGGTCGCGAATGCACTAAAGCAGACGCTTGTCGCTTTTGAATTCCTGAAGTTCAACATGGAATATCACGGCCTCGATGAGGATCCTGATATGCGGATCCAGGACAATTCCTTCAATCATCGCATCGAGTACAAATTCAGGGATGAAGAGGATAGGCCGGACGGGATGCTGGACATAAACGCATTAGCGTCGAATCCGGACAGCCAGGACTCATTCAACTGCTCATTCGCTATTGCAGACGAAATGGCTGCATACAAGAAGGCGAAGCAATACACGCTGTTCAAGGATGCGCAGAAGGCGTACCGAAACAAGCATATCGTCGGCATCACGACAGCCGGCGACAATCCGAACTCATTCGGGTATCAGCATATGGAATACGCGATCAAGGTAGTCAACGGGACTGTCGTCGATGATTCGCTGTTCGTGCTCATAGCGCGTGCTGATCAGGATGAGAAAGGCAATGTCGACTATACAAGCGCGATCCAGCAGCAGAAGGCCAATCTGTCATACGGCGTGACGGTTTCTCCTGCGGAGCTGATGAATGATGCGCTGCAGGCACAGAACGATCCTCAGAAGCGCAAAGAGTATTATGCAAAGAGCCTGAATATTTATACATCAGCTTTGAAGGCATATTTCGACATCGAAGAATTTAGGAAAAGCGACAAAAAATACAACTGGAGCATCGAGGAACTGGCGAGGCTTCCGGTCAAGTGGTACGGCGGCGCGGATTTGTCGCGCATGCACGACCTGACGGCTGCTGCGTTGGTCGGAGAATACAAAGGCGTGCTGATCATAATAACACATGCATTCTTCCCGGTCGCGCAGGCATATAAAAAAGCGGACGAAGACAAGATCCCGCTTTTCGGCTGGCAGGAAGATGGATGGCTGACGATCTGCAACAGCGAGACGGTCAACTATTCGGACATCGTTGGCTGGTTCGAGCAGATGAAGAAAAAAGGCTTCAAGATCCATGTGATAGGTCAGGACAAGAAATTCGCAAGGGAATTCTTCGTGGAGATGAAGAAGAAGCGCTTCAAGGTCGTAGACCAGCCTCAGTATTACTACGTTAAAAGCCAGGGCTTCCGGCATATCGAGAAAAAGGCGAAGGACGGAGCTCTGTATTACCTACATTCGGATGCTTATGAATACTGCGTCCAGAACGTGCAGGCAATAGAAAAGACAGACGACATGATCCAATACCAGAAGGTGGGAGACAAGCTGCGCATCGACCTGTTTGATGCATCGGTATTCGGCACGGTCCAGCTTCTGGAAAACATGGAGAGAACGCAGAAAGCGGAATCGTGGATCGGAGAAAATAATGAGCAAAAAGAAGAAAAAGAAAAGAAGCGCTGAACTGGAAGAAAAGCGCAGCGCGGCCAAGAACGCGATCGGGACCATCGGCTTTCTTATCACAGACGACGATGGAGACGACCTGAAGTGTCCGGGATATACATCACTCGCGGACAATCCGGAGATCTTCGGCGGATGCAGGAAGATAGCGTCTCTCATATCAAGCATGCCGATCATGCTGATGGAAAACGGAGACAGCGGAGACACGCGGATCTTCAATGAGCTGTCCAGAAAAATAGACATCGAGCCAAATAAATACATGACACGCCGGACATGGATGGAAGCTATCGTCATGAACCTTCTCCTGTATGGCAGGGGCAATTCCGTTGTCAGGGTGAAGACCAGACGAGGCTTTCTGGAAAATCTTGAGCCGATCCCGGCAAGCCGTGTGTGCATATCCAACGTGCAGTATTCGAGAGACTACACGATCATGATCGATGGCCAGACGTACCGTCCGGATGATGTGCTGCATTTCGTTGACAATCCTGACAAGAACTATCCGTACAAGGGTAAAGGCATCACGGTGGTTCTCCGGGACGTTGCGAACAACCTGAAGCAGGCAAGCTACACGAAAAAAGGCTTCATGAGCTCAAAGTACAAACCGAGCGTGATAGTCAAGGTCGACTCGATGATAGATGAATTCTCCAGCCCGGAAGGAAGGAAGCAGCTCGCGGAAAAGTATGTCGAGAACACCGAAGCTGGCGAACCGTGGATCATTCCGGCAGAGCAGTTTGAGGTCGAGACCATCAAGCCTCTGTCTCTCGCGGATCTGGCGATCTCGGATTCCGTCGAGATAGACAAGAGGACCGTCGCGGCGATCCTCGGCGTCCCGCCGTTCGTGCTGGGAGTCGGAGAGTACAATCAGACAGCCTGGAACTCATTTGTTACGAATACGGTCCGGATCATCGCTGAAGAGATCGAGCAGGAGCTGACGAAAAAGCTGATCACGAATCCGAAGTGGTATCTGAAGTTCAATATACTCAGTCTGATGAATTGGGATATCAAGACGATCGCAGATGTATTCGGATCTCTGTCAGACCGTGGATTCGTAGACGGAAACGAGGTCAGAGGCCGCATCGGAATGAGCCCGAGAGAAGGCCTGTCCGAGCTGAGAGTGCTCGAAAACTACATTGGCTGGGAATATTCCAACAAACAGAAAAAACTCATTCAGGAGGGCGAATAATGGCCTTGCTGTGCAATGAATGCCGGGTGGAAGGGAAATCCCGGAAGATAATCTGCAAGAACACGGGCAAGCCGTGTTTTTTTATGCGCTACTGCGCAGTCAGCAACAAATACTACCAGACGGATGCAGCACAAAACTGCAGGCGGAAGGAGAAGAAAAATGAATGATCCAAGAACCATGAGACAGATGCGGTCAATCGCATCGGAATTCAAAACGCGGGAAGACGGCGAAGAGAAGCGCATCGAAGGCTACTTCGCCGTTTTTAATAGCACCTATCAGATCGCACCGGATATGAGCGAGTCGATCGCTGTCGGAGCGTTCACGGGTGCTTTGGGCGACGATATACGCGCTCTCATAGACCACAACACGATGTATGTCCTCGGACGTAATACTGCCGGAACACTGGAACTGCATGAAGACCAGCGGGGCCTGTGGGGCTCGATCTTGATCAATCCGAACGATCAGGATGCGATGAACCTATGGCACCGCGTAGAACGCGGAGACGTCAATCAGTGTTCATTTGGCTTTGACATTCTCGAAGAGGAAACCGACTTCCTCGGTGATGGATCCGTTCACTGGACGATCAAGCGCGTGAAGCTCTATGAGGTCAGTGTATGCACGTTCCCGGCCTATGCGGAGACATCCGTGCAGGCAAGAAAAGAAGACAAGGCGCAGCTTATCCAGCGCCGCAACGAAAAATGGCGCGAAGAGCAGCGCGAACGTTTGAAAGGAGTCAGCAAATGGCATTAAGAGTACTGATGATCAGTAAGGAGCTCAGAGACAAGAAGGCCGCACTGGAAGCTCTGATGAGAAAGGATGCGGAATTCGAAAAGAGAAACGCTGAGCTCGAAGCAGCCATCGAGGAAGCTGAGACCGAAGAAGAGAAGTCGACAGTCAGAGAGGCTATCGACGCATTCGAAAAGGATACAGCTGAACACGAAGCTGCAAAGACAGACCTCGATGAAGAGGTCAGAAAGCTGGAGACCGAGCTCGACGAGCTCGAAAAAGCCGGCGAACCGGCACCTGCAGCTCCGCAGGAACCGGAACCAGAAGAAAGAAAGGAAAGAAGAGCAATGAACATGAAGACAAGAAAAGTATTCAGAAACATGAACACTGCAGAACAGCATGAAATAGTCGAGCGCAGCGATGTGCAGGAATTTCTTACTCAGGTAAGATCCGGAATCAGAGAAAAAAGGACGATCAGCAATGTTGGTCTGCTTATTCCAGAAGTTATTCTTCCGCTTCTCAGAGAAAACATCCTTGAGTATTCAAAACTCTACAAGCACGTTAATGTCGTTGCGGTCAGTGGAGAAGGCCGTCAGCCGGTAATGGGAACCATCCCGGAGGCTGTATGGACAGACTGCTGCGCAAACCTTAATGAGCTGGATATGGGATTCAATGATACCGAGATCAACTGCTGGAAGGTTGGCGGATACTATGTGATCTGCAATGCGAACCTTGAGGACAGTGATATCGACCTCCTCGCAGAGATCGTTGTTGCACTTGGCCAGTCAATAGGTCTGGCGCTCGATAAGGCTATCCTTTACGGAAAAGGAACAAGGATGCCTCTCGGCGTAGTCACCAGACTTGCTCAGACAAGCCAGCCTGCAGACTATCCGGAAACAGGCAGAACATGGGTCGATCTGCATTCCACAAACCTGCTGGCAATCAATGGATCCGGCATGACAGGGCCACAGCTGATCGCAGCCATCGTCGAAGATTTCGGCGCAGCAAAGGGCAAATACTCCAGAGGCGAGAAAGTCTTCGTCATGAACGAAAAAACTTACACCAAACTCGCAGCAAAGTGCGTATCTGTTGATGCAGCCGGAAACATCGTTACCGGAATACTTGACAGAATGCCGGTAATAGGTGGAATCATCGAAGTCCTTGACTTCGTACCTGATAACGTGATCATTGGCGGCTATTTCGACCTGTATCTGCTCGGAGAAAGAGCTGGCAACAAGTTTGCAACATCCGAGCATGTACGCTTCCTGAATGACCAGACAGTCATGAAAGGAACTGCAAGATATGACGGAAAGCCGGCAATCGCAGAAGGTTTCGTAGCCATAGGAATCGCTAACAGCGCACCGACAGCCGCAATGACATTCGCACCGGATACCGCAAACCCAGAGGAATCGGAATCCTAAGAGGCGAGGCAGAGGAGCCGGCCGTCGACCTGATGAGCATGACAAAAGCGCAGCTCCTGGCATACGCTGCGGAGCAGGGCAAGACGGTCTCCTCGTCAAAGACAAAGGCTCAGATTATTGAAGTAATACAAGATTAAGGAGGGACCGGGATGAATAACATTGAAATGCTGACAGCATTGAAGGTCGATCTCGGTATCACAACAAACGCATACGACAGCCGCCTGGTCGAATATTTAGACTCGGCGCAGGCGGCTATCCGCCGTGAAGGGATCACACTCACATCAAGCACTGAAGATGGCAATCTTGTCGTCTCATATGCTGGATGGATCTGGAACCGGAGAAAGACCGGAGAAGGAATGCCGAGGATGCTCCGATGGCAAATGAACAACAGACTGTTTTCTGAAAAGCTGTCCGGAGTGCCGCAGGAACCTGAAGAAGGAGATCCGGGAAGCGACGAATCGGAAAGCGCTGAAAGTGAGGAATCATGATGGATGATGTACTGGTACTGAAGAAGACGACCTATACGACCGATGCAGAGGGAAACGTGATCCCGCATCCGAAGGAAAGGACCGTTTTTTGCCAGGTAAGCTCAGCAGGCCGCTCTGAATTCTATCAGGCAGCGCAGGCAGGGCTGCATCCGGAATACATATTCACGCTCTCGCATTATATGGACTATGATGGCGAGAAATATTCGGAATATATAGACTGGACAGGCAAGAAGCACCAGCTCTACATCACGCGGGCATATCTGGTCCCGAACTCGGACAGCATTGAGCTGACATGCGAAGAAAGGACCGGAAATGGCGATTAATCTTGTAGCCGAGATCACAATGGCGCTCGAAGAATATTGCGATGAAGTACAGAAAGCGTGTGACGCTGCAGCGAAAGAAGCTGCCGAGTTAACAGTCAGGCAGCTGAAGTCATCGAGCCCGAGAAAGAAGGGCAAGGGCGGCGGAAAGTATGCCAGAGGCTGGCGCGTCAAAAAAACAGAGCTGGGGAACCTTGTGAGCTTTACTGTTCACAACGGGACGTCTCCGGGGCTGACGCATGTGCTGGAGCATGGCCACGTTTCGCGCAACCAGTACGGCACATACGGAAGAGTCAGAGCGATCCCGCACATCGGCAAAGCGGCGGATGCCGGGATCCAGAGGTTTGAACTTGGAGTAAGAGCGAGGTTAAGGAAATGAGCATATTTGAAATACTGCAGACGACCAAACTGCCTTGTGTATATTCTCACTTCAAACAAGGCGAGAATGTGCCTCCGGTAGAGCCTCCATATCTGGCATACATCCAGAGCGGACAGGATCAGCTGATAGCTGACGACACGCGCTACTGGTACAACAACACCTACCAGATCGAGTATTACTACAAACTAAAAGACAGCACGGCGGAAGCCGCGATCGAAGAAGCTCTGCTTTCTGCAGGGCTTCTCTTTACAAGGAGCGAAGACATATATCTCGATGACGAGGATGTCTTTGTCGTTTATTACTATGTGAATTAACACGAAAGGAAACTGACATGGCTGATAAAAACAAAGTTCTGTTCGGGTTCTCTGATCTGTATATCGGCATTATGACCGAAGATGCGCAGGGCGAAATCACAATGGGAAGCCCATATCACCAGAAGGGAGCCGTGGGCTATTCCCCTGAAGAAAATACAGATAGCGAGGACTTTTATGCCGACAACATTCCGTACTATACCAGCTATAGCACCGGAGTATATGAAGGCGATCTCGAAGTGGCCAAGTTTGATGACCAGTTCAAGCTGAACTTCCTCGGATATCGTCAGCTGGCAGACGGCGGTCTTGCACAGATCAAGGGCGCACAGAAGCCAAAAATTTATATGGCTTTCGAAATCCAGGGCGATGTTCAGGCCCGCAGATGCATATTTTACGGCGGCTCATTAGGAGCAATCAACAGAAGCTACAAAACGATCGAGGACAACAAGGTCCCTGATACAGAGACTCTGTCGACAAAATTCATCGGAGACAATGCGACCGGCATCACCAAGGTCACATACAATCCGGGAGACTCCGGATATGACACGCTGTTCACCAATCCGCCAGCACCAGCGCTTCCGGATGACAGCGAAAGCTAAGAAACGAGCGTGAGGCCATACGGCCTCGCGCTTTTTGTTTAACCAGAGGAGGAATCAATGGACAAATTAATCAAGATAGGAGACAAGAACGTTCTGCTGAACAATAACATCGGCTGGGCACTGATCTACAGAGATCAGTTCGGGCAGGATATTATTCCGACTCTCATGCCGCTGCTCGCGGCAGGAATGGACGTCGTTTCCGGGATCATAGCAGAGACCGGAAAAACAACAGACATCGATGCGGAAGATCTTCTGAAGGTTCTCGACGGAGACACGCTGACAAATGCGATGATTCACATGAGCGGCCTCGAATTTGCCGATCTGCTGAAGATCACATGGTCAATGGCCAAAAGCGCAAAAGGCGATATCTATCCGATCGAGGTATGGATAAGAGATTTCGAAACATTCCCTGTTGAAGAAGTGATACCGGAAGTGTTCAGGCTCATGACATCCGGAATGATCAGCTCAAAAAACTTGGAGAGGCTGAAGGATCTGAAAGCGAGACTTCAGCCAGTATTGGACTCGATACGATCATCCTTGCAGGAATCGAAAGAGGACTGACATTAGAGGACATGAAAACGATGCAGATCGGCCGCATCGTCGATTATTGCATCGCATACAACGAAAGGCGCAAAGAGTCTGAACCTGAAATAGAAAAAGACTCAAAGCGACCGAAAGCAAGAAAGAGGCGTATGGCCACACAGGCCGAGATCGACGCTTTTTTAGGTTAAGGACATGGCCGGAAACATCAAAGGAATAACAATCGAATTCAGGGGAAATGCGACGCCGCTCCAGAAAGCCATCAGGAAGGTGGAGTCAGATCTGAAGCATACCCAGAACGAACTGAAAAAAGTAAATAATGCGCTGAAATTCAATCCGACATCCGTAGATCTGTGGAGGCAGAAACAGACTCTACTGACGCAGAAAGTGAAAGAAACAGAAGAGAAGCTGAACTCGCTGAAGCAGGCGCAGAAGCAGCTGGATGCGGCCAAGGTCGACAAGAACTCGGAAGAATACCGGAAGCTGCAGCGCGAAATCATTGAAACCGAGTCGCAGCTGAAAGCATTCAAAAGGCAGCTGATCCAAGTCGGAAATGTGAAGCTGCAGGCTCTTGGCCAGCAGTTCAAGCAGGTTGGCGATCAGATGAAGAAAGCCGGCAGAACCATGTCGACATATGTGACCGCACCGCTTGCGGCTGCAGGAGCGATAGGCGTGAAGAAATTCGCTGAAGTCGACAAAACGATGACGCTGGTCAATCAGACCATGGGCAACACGTCAGAAGAAGCCGGCATCCTCGACAAAGCGATGAAAAGCGCAGCGGCCAACTCGACCTATGGCATGGACGATGCAGCGACCGCGACGCTGAACTTTGCAAGAGCCGGACTTAGTGCCGAACAGGCTGCAGCATCGCTCGCGCCTGCAATGAATCTTGCTGCAGGAGAAGGCGGAGATCTCGATACCGTATCATCCGGACTCGTAGCAACGATCAACGGATTCGGTGACAGCTTCGACAATGCGGAGAAATACGCGAATGTTTTCGCGAACGCCTGCAATAATACAGCTCTCGATGTAGACAGCCTGTCAGGAGCTATGAGCACTGCAGCACCTATATTCGCCGCTGCGGGATATTCAGTCAATGATGCAGCTCTTTATATGGGCGTCATGGCCAATGCCGGAATCGAAGCGGATAAGGCAGCAAACAGCCTGAAGACCGGAATGGCTCGCCTGATCTCACCAACAAAAGATGCGCAGGGCTGGATGGACAAGCTCGGGATCAGTGTAGTGAATGCAGACGGCTCGATGAAAGACTCAGTCACGATCCAGAAAGAGCTGCATGATGCGTTCTCCGGATTATCCGAGTCTGAGCAGATCGCTGCAGCATCCGCGATCTTCGGAAAGAACCAGATGTCGAACTGGCTGGCACTTATCAATACGGCTCCGGGCGATGTCAAAGAGCTCAGCGATTCACTGACCGATATGACGACTGTACAGAAGATGGCGGATGCCATGATGAGCGGATTTGGCGGATCCATCGAGAAACTGAAATCTTCTGTCGACGTTATGGCGACTTCACTTGGCCAGGCACTCGCTCCGGTACTCGGAAAGGTCGTGGAATGGATCCAGAAGGCCGTAGACTGGTTCAATCAGCTGTCCCCGAAGATGCAGACGATTATTGCAACGATCGGACTCATCGTAGCCGCTATCGGTCCGTTGCTTCTCATCGGAGGAACACTGATCTCCGGAATTGGCACGCTGCTGACAAGCGCAGGCACATTCATATCACTTGGCAGCTCTATCATCAAGATCCTCGGGATGGTCGTAACAGCGATCGGGCCGGTCGGAATCGGATTCATGGCATTAGCCGCAGTGATTATGGCTGCAGCGCTCCTGATCTATAAACACTGGGATCAGATAAAAGCATGGGCTGAAAACCTGAAGAACAAGCTGGTTCAGATGTGGACTCAGATCAAGACCAACACGATCAATCAAGTCAACGGGATGAAGGCTTCAGTCATAGCCGGATTCAATTCACTCAAGGCCACGGTGTCGTCCATCTGGAACGGGATCAAGTCAGCCATCACAACTCCAATCAATAACGCGATCACGATCGTTAAGAACGCGATCGCAAAGATCAAGTCGATTCTTTCCGGAAAGCTCAGCTTCCCGAAAATTAAGCTGCCGCATTTCAGCATAGATGGCAAATTCTCGCTAAATCCGCCAAGTGTTCCAAAGCTGGCTGTCAAATGGTACGACCAGGGCGGAATCTTTGAGAGCCCGTCGGTGATCGGTGTCGCTGAAAAACGACCGGAATTCGTTGGTGCTCTTGATGATCTGAGAAAGATCGTCAGAGAAGAAGCCGGAAACACCGGGGACATGATCATCAACGTATATGGCACACCGGGCATGGATGAAGATGCTTTGGCCGACAAAGTGATGCAGAGGATCATTGATGCGCAGAAACGGAGGAAGCTCGCATGGCTATAAACGATTCTATATTCAGAAGTTTGAAATTCGGCGGAGTCGACTCCGCCGATTATGGCATTTATATCAGCGGAGAAGGCGTATACAACGCGCCGAGAAGAGCCGTCGAAATGGTATCTGTTCCGGGCAGGAACGGAGATATTGCTATCGATCAGGGACATTATGAGAACATCGAGGTCAAATATCCGTGCGGCACATTCGGAGACGATCAGGAACAGTTCAGAGTCAAGCTGGGCAGATTCAGGAATGCGATCCTCGCGAAACGCGGCTATCAGAGACTGGAAGATGAATACCATCCGGATGAATACAGAGAAGCGCTGTTCGTAGAAGCAATCGAAGTCACACCGACAAGCCACAGCACGGCCGGACAGTTCTCGCTGGTATTCAACTGCAAGCCACAGCGATTCCTGAAAGCCGGAGAAGACGTGATCTCTGTCGTCACATCCCCGAAAAATGTACCAAACCCGACGCCGTTTGAAAGCAGGCCGATGCTTGAAGTGTATGGATATGGGTCGCTGACTATAGGCGATTATGAAATCGAATTAAGTGATGGGTCTGTCGGAACTATAGAGATCGCAGGAGAAGAAAGTCTGTCTT